>Ga0172380_10001283_pt1 | contig 43587 bp, 60 predicted proteins | sample Leawe162metaG_FD_119747 | JGI IMG/M metagenome (GOLD analysis project Ga0172380, IMG submission 119747) | Leachate microbial communities from a municipal landfill in Southern Ontario, Canada - Leachate well 162 metaG | ecosystem: Engineered > Solid waste > Landfill > Unclassified | place...
CCTCTCTGTGCAAAAAATCGAGTTTCGGGAGGGGGGGGACTCGCGATGACGGCCAGGGGGACGAAACCGACGCCGTCGGCTCTCCGCGTCCTCGAGGGCGGCGGCCAGGCGGCCGGCCTTCGCGGCGTTCAAGTCGAGGCGAACCTCCCCGATCCGCCGAAGTGGCTTCGGAAGGAGGGCGTCGCCGAATGGCGGCGGCTTGGCCCGCGGCTCGTCGCCCTTGGCCTCCTCTCCGATTTCGACCGGGCGACCTTCGCCGCCTACTGCCAGGCCTGGGGAACGGTCGAGGCTCTCGAGACCTTGGCGGCCGCCATGCGGAAAAAGGAAAAGGACGAGCTCGCCGGGATCGTCGCGAAGACCGCGGCCGGCAACGTAATTCATCACCCCCTGGCGTCGACAATCGCCAAGGCGCGCGCCGAAATGCTACGCATCGCAACGGAGTTCGGCTTGACGCCTTCCGCGAGGGCGAGGATTGACACGGATGCGGCGAAAAACCGGGGAGGCGGCGGCAAGAAAACGACGGGAACCTCCCGTTTCTTCGACTGATCGCTGTACGCAATACGCCCTGGACGTCGCCGCCGGCCGGGTCGTCGCCGGCCCAGGCATACGCGGCGCCGCCGCCCGCCACCTTCGAGACCTCGAGAACGGACACCTTCGCGGCCTATGGTTCGACGTCGAGGCCGTCGAGCGCGTCCTCGCCTACTTCGAGGAGGTTCTCACCGTCCTTAAAGACGGCGACGTCGTCCCGTTCCGGCCGGCCGACTCTCAAGCCTTCATCCTGGGAAGCGTCTTCGGATGGAAGAAGGCCGACGGCTGGCGCCGGTTTCAAACCGCCTACGTCGAGACCGCGAAGGGATCGGGCAAGTCGCCGCTGGCCGGCGGGATCGGCATGTATTGTCTAACCGCCGATAAGGAGGCGCGGGCGGAGGTCTATTCGGCGGCGACGAAGAAAGATCAGGCCCGAATTCTGTTTAAGGATGCGGTCTTCATGCGCGAGGGATCGCCGGCGCTTATGTCGCGCCTCGTCCCGTCCGGCGTGAACCCGGTCTATCGGCTCACGCATCCCCGGAGCGGATCGACCTTCGAGCCGATCTCAAGCGACGACGGCCAATCCGGGCCGCGCCCTCATTGCGCCCTGGTCGACGAGGTTCACGAGCATAAAAACGGCGACGTTATTTCTATGCTCCAAAAGGGTTTCAAGTTTCGCCGTCAACCGTTGCTCTTCCTGATCACTAACTCCGGCTTCGATACGAATTCGATTTGTTACGAATATAATCAGCGCGCATTGAAGGCCGTCGATCCGGAGAGCGGCGACCTCGACGACGCTTTCTTCTCCTTCGTCGCCTGCCTGGACGAGAACGACGATCCTTTCGAGGACGAGAGTTGCTGGCCGAAGGCAAACCCGACCCTGGGCGAGACGATCACGGTCGAATACCTCCGCGCCCAGGTCGACGAGGCCCGGCGCCTGCCGTCGACGCGTAACGCCTGCCTCCGCCTCAACTTCTGTCGCTGGACGGAGGCGGAGTCGGTCTGGATGACGCGCGAGGCCTGGACGGCGGCGGAGATTCCGGAGGAGGAGGACGTCCGCCTCGAGGACTTCGCCGGCGCCGACTGCTACCTCGCGAGCGATCTCTCCTTCGCCCGCGACTTGACGGCCGTCGCCGCGGTCTTCCCGGAGGGCCGCGACCTGTATCTCTTCGTCGATTTCTGGACGCCCCTCGAGGGCAACCCCGGAATCAGGGACCGCAAAGACGCCGGCGGCAAGTTCCCGGAATGGGCGGCGATCGAGGAACACGCGGAGAAGCCGCGATATATCAGCGCGACTCCCGGCGCCGTAATCCCGCTCGAGGCCGTCGCGGAGCGCCTCCGCTGGTACGACGAGACCTTCAACGTCCTGGGCTATGCGTACGACCGTTATCGACACAAAGACCTTGAGGACAAGCTCGCGGAGCTCGGCCTCGCGCCCCTCGTCGGGAAGATGATCGAACACCCCCAAGGATTCCGCCGGGCCGGCCTCCTGTATGACAAGCGCGGCAAGCCGATTATGAAGGAGGACGGCAAGACGCAGGCGGAGAATCCGTTGTGGATGCCGACCTCCGTCGAGGCCTTCGAGAACGCGATCCTACAGGCCCAGGAGGAGGGCGCGGAGACCCGGCTCCGCATCGCGATCAATCCCGTCCTCCGCTACAACGCCGCCTCGACCGTCACGCGCGAAGACCCTTCCGGAACGGGGGGTCGCATATTCACGAAGATTCGCGCTAAAGGACGGATCGACGGCGTCGTCGCCGGGGCTATGGCAATCGGCCTTGCCAAGGCGCCGCCGTTGCGTCGAAAGTCGCTCGACGGAATGCTCGCGCAGCCGGTGAAGGTCGGATGAATCCATTCTCGAGACTTTGGCGCCGGCTCACCCTCCGCTCTGGCGGAGCCTGGCGAGCCTATTTCGGCGGCGGGTCGGCCGCCGGCGAGAACGTGACGGTTGACTCGGCCCTCCTCCTTTCGGCGGCCTGGTCATGTATCCGGCTCCGGGCGCAAACAATCGGCTCGCTCTCCGTCGGCTTCTATGAGCGGAAGAGCGACGCCCAGGGCGGCCGCGTCGAGGCTCACGATCACGAGGTCGCGGAGCTCCTCCGGGAGAGCCCGAACGCCGATCAAACGCCGATGGAATTCCTCGAGGGCCTCGTCGGCTGTCTCGATCTCCGCGGCAACTTCTACGCCCGCAAGGCAATGAGCGGCCGGCGCGTGACGGCGCTCGAGACCATGTTTCCCGACTCGACGACCCTTCGCCGCGAGGGCGGCCGGATCGTTTACGACTGGATCGACCCGGACGGCCGGCGCGTCACCCTGCCGGAGGAGGAGGTCTATCACGTCAAAGGTTGGGGCCTGGGCGGCGCGACCGGCTTGTCGACGATCGAATTCGCCCGCGAGACGTTCGGCTCCGCCCTGGCCGCGCAAAAGTCGGCCGGCGGGATTTTCGCCTCCGGGATGCAACAGGCCGGGTTTCTGCAATCGGACGCGGAGCTTACGCCGCCGCAGCGTGATCAGCTTCAAAAGGTCATGGATGAATTTCACGGCTCGAAGAAGCCGGGGAAGATGATGATCCTCGAGGCCGGCCTCAAGTATCAGGCCCTCTCGCTCAAGCCCGACGACGCGCAACTCCTGGCGACTCGTCAATGGGACGTCGAGGAAATCTGTCGCTGGTTTCAGGTTCCGCCGATAATGATCGGCCACGCCTCACAAGGTCAAACCATGTGGGGAAGCGGCGTCGAGCAAATCATGCTGGCCTGGTTGACGACCGGCCTCCGCCCGACGCTCGTCCGCATTGAGCAGGCGACGAAGAAGCGGCTCCTCCGCCCGGAGGATCGCAAACGCTTCTATCCGGAGTTCAACGTCGAGAGCCTCCTCCGCGCCGACTCGGCCGGCCGGGCGGCGCTGTATTCGTCCGCCACGCAAAACGGATGGATGACCCGCGACGAGGTCCGCCGGCGGGAAAACCTGCCGGCCGTCGGCCAGGCCGGCGGGGGCGATATGCTCACCGCCCAGGCGAACCTTGTCCCGCTGGCCTTGCTCGGGCAATCTCCCGCCGCGGACGTCCAAGCGAGGGCGGCCTTCCGCACCTGGCTTGGAGTCGAAGATGGAAACCCGTTCGCAACACCGGACCCGGTTCACTAAGGGCGCCGAAGCCCGGATGATGCGCGTCCGGGATATGCCTCTCGAGCTCAAGGCCGAAGGCGACGGCTATCGGATCACCGGTTACGGCTCCGTCTTCGAGACGGTCGACTCCTACCGGGAGAAGGTCGCGAAGGGCGCCTTTGTCGCCTCCCTGGCGGAGCTCGCGTCGAAAGGCCGCAAGGTTCCTATGTTGTGGCAACACCGCAGCGCGGAGCCGATCGGCGTCTATGACGTCCTCCGCGAAGACGACCGCGGCCTTTACCTCGAGGGCGACCTCCTGAAAGGCGTTCAAGTCGCCGAAGAGGCCCGCATCCGCGCCCAGGCCGGCGCCGTTACCGGCCTGTCGATCGGCTATCTCGTGAAGGACTCCTCCTACGACGAGACGAGCAATATCCGGACCTTGAAGGAGCTCGAGCTCCTCGAGGTCTCCCTCGTGACCTTCCCCGCCAACGACGACGCCAGGGTCGAGGGCTTTAAATTCGCCCTTGGCAAGGGCGGCCGTCCAAGCGTAAGGGACTTCGAGGCATTTCTCCGGCGGGAAGCTGGAATGTCGAAATCGGCGGCCGCGACCATCGCTTCGCGCGGCTATACCGAATGGCTCCGGCGGGACGCTGGCGGCGAAGAAGCGGGTCTCGACCTGAAATCGGTCGCCGACGCCCTCCGCGATCTCCGCGCGACGGTCGAGGCGCCATAGCTCCCGAAGGGGGACTCCAATGCGTAAACTGCACCTGGCCGGCGCCGCGTCGCTCGCCGTTCTCTCCGCCCTGGCCGCCGATCAGGGTCACGCCTACGAGCGCGGCCGCAAAGACGACGCCGGCGGCGGCGACGGTCCCGAAGCGGCTCGCGAGCTCGTCCGGGAAATCCGGTCGATCAACGACAACCTGGCCGCCCGCGACGTTCGGATCGCCGCCGATCTCAAGGCCGCGAATGATCAGATCGCCGCGACCGGCGCGATCGCCGCCGAAACGAAGGCCTCGCTCGCCGCGCAAGCCGAAGCCGGCGCCGCGCTGCAAGCCCGGTTGACGGAGCTCGAGCAACGCGCCGCGCGCTCGACCTCCAACGACAACCGCAAGGGCGGACACCTTCTGTCGGCCGACGTCCTCGAGAGCCCGGAATTCAAGGCGGCCCTCGAGCGCGGCCAATCGTTCAAGGGTCAGGCTCAACACCGGATCAAGGCGACGATCGCGTCGACGACCGGCGGCGCCGACGGGGCCGCCGGCGATTTGATCCGGCCGGACCGCCTGGCGGAGATCATCGCTCCGCCCGATCGGACGATGACGATCCGGCAACTCATCCTGCCGGGCCGGACGAGCGGAAACGCGATCGAATACATCAAGGAGACCGGCTTCACGAACAACGCCGCGACGGTCGAGGAGGGCACCCTCAAGCCGCAATCCTCGCTGGCGTTCGATATCGAGACCGTCAACGTCCGGACCATCGCCCATTGGGTCCTGGCGACGAAGCAAATCCTCGACGACGTCCCGCGCCTGGCCTCCTACATCGACGGTCGCCTCCGCTACGGCCTGGCCTATGTCGAGGAGGCTCAACTCCTCCTGGGCGACGGCACCGGTCAAAACCTGTGGGGGATCATCCCGCAGGCGACGAATTTCGACAACGCCCGCTCCCAGGTCGGCGATACCGAAATCGACACGATCCGGCGCGCGATGACCCAGGTCCGGCTTGCCGAATATCGGCCGACCGGGATCGTTCTCCACCCGGCCGATTGGGAGCGGATCGAGCTCACCAAGACCGACGACGGCGCCTATCTGTTCGCCAACCCGACGGCCCTCGCCGGCCCGCGGCTGTGGGGCCTCCCCGTCGTCGAGACGCAGGCTATCCCGGAAGGCGAGTTCCTCGTCGGCGCGTTCAACATGGGCGCGCAACTCTTCGACCGCGAAGACACGGTCGTCGAGATTTCGACGGAGGACTCGGACAACTTCCGGAAAAACCTCGTCACGATCCGCGCCGAAGAGCGGCTCGCCCTGGCCGTCACCCGGCCGGAGAGCTTCGTCCACGGCGGATTTGACGGCCCGACCGGCTCCCCGTAGGGTCGGCGCGCTTTCGCTTGAACACTCAGGGCCGGGGGGCGACTCCCGGCCCTTCCCTTTGGAGCCTCCAATGAGCAAGCCGACGACCGTCACCGTCCGCGCCCTGAAAACCTTTCGCGGGATCGAGGGCCTCGTCCGCCGCGGCGACGTCTTCACCGTCTCGCCGGAGCGGGCGGCCGCCCTCGAGCGCGTGAAAAGCGTCGAGAAGTATTCCGACAAAATGGCCGCCGCGCCTGGGAACAAGATGCGGCCAGGGCCGGAGAACAAGGGCCGCCACGACCCGGCCGGCATGGTGGCGCAAAACGCCGGCGGCCTGGTGACGTTCGGCCCGGAGGGCGGCCGCCTCGAGGAGATCGGCCAGGAGGCGGACGAGGGAAACGCCCAGGGGGGCGAGCAATTCGCCCCGATTGGTTCCCCGACTGGCGAGGCCGGGACGTTGTCGTCATCGCCTCCGGGCCAAGCGCAGCGGAAGCCGCGCTCGAGCTCGTCGAAGCCCGCCGGCGGCCAGGAGCGCCCGAAGCGGGGCCGCCGCCAGCCGTCCTAGTCGTCAATGAGGCCTGGCGGCTCTTTCCGACCGCCGACGCCCTGTACGCTTGCGACGCCGCCTATTGGAAGGCGAAGCGCGGGGTCGCGGAGTTCGCCGGCCTCAAATTGACCGGGTCGGCCAGGGCGTCGGACCTCTTCCCCTTCCTCCGACTGTTCTCGATCGACCGCGGCGCGGACCTGGCGCGCTTCGACTCCTTCGGCGAGCTCGGCGACGGCGGAAATTCCGGATTTCAGGCCGTCAACGTCGCCGCTCAGTTCGGCGGGACGCGGATCGCCCTCGTCGGCTTCGATATGTCCCTCGAGCGCGGCTTTCACTTTCACGGCCGGCACAAGGGGCCGTTGAACAACCCGCGCGAGGCTCATCTAGGCCGTTGGCGCCGGGCCTTCGCCCAGGCCGCGCCGGTGTACGAAGCGGCCGGCGTTGAAATAGTCAACACGAGCGAGCATTCTCGCCTCGACGCCTTCCCGAAGATGACCCTCGAGGCCTTCCTCTCATGCTCACGACACTAACGCGCGGCCCGTTGCCGATCTCGATCGAAGACGCGAAGGTCGCGCTCCGCATCCGGCATTCGCTCGAGGACAACGTCCTCCGCCGCAAGCTCCGCGCCGCCGTCGAATACATCGAGACCCGGACGAACCGGCTTCTCAGCCCGTGCGATCTCGAGCTCGTCTTCGGCGACTGGCCGGAATGCACGAGCGAGCCGATCGAGCTCAAGGTCGCGCCGATCCGCGCCCTCGAGAGCTTCGAGTATCGCGACACCGCCGGCGATTGGGCGGAGGTCGACGAGACGGCCTTCTCCTGGCGCCGGACCGACGAGGGCGGCGAGGTCTTCCTCTTCTCGACCTTCACGGCGCCGGACCTGCATCCCGAACACCGGGACCGGGTCCGAATCCGCTTCTCCGCCGGCTATGAGGTCGGCGACGAGACCGGCGCCGCCGACGAGGCCGATTTGATAATCCCCGACAAGGCGATCGAGGCCGTCCTCCTCCTGGCCGGCCATTGGTTCGAAAACCGGGAGGCGTCGACCGACGTCGAGCTCGCCGTCGTCCCCCTGGGCGTGAAAATGCTCGTCGATCAGCTTCGGATTTACCGTTGAGCGGCCTTTCCCCCCTTCACGTTCGGGGCATGAAGGGACTCGGCGACAACCTGTATCAGCGGCCGTTCATTCGGGCGGCGGCCAGGTCGCGGGACGTCTATCTCGAGACGCCCTGGCCGGAGCTTTACGTCGACCTCCCGCGCGTCTTCCCGATCCGCACCGGGACGACCCTCCGGACGCAGCGGAAAAACGAGGAGCGCGCGGCCGCCCTGTATCGCGAGCCGCGGCGCGGTTGCTTCCTCCGCCGGGTCTCCTACGGATCGGCGGAGCTCCGCGTCGGCTCGATCATCCGCGCAATGGAGCGGAGCCTCCCCCTCAAGGGCGCCCCGCTCGTTATGGACGTTCCCCCGTCGATCCTGACCTCGCCGCCCCTGGCGGGGCCTTACGCCCTCGTCCGGCCCGTCACGCGCCGGCGGGAGTGGCTCAACCCGGCCAGGAACCCGCGCCCGGAGTATGTCGCCCAGGTCGCGGCCGATCTTCGCCGGCGGATGCCGGTCGTCGTCGTCGCCGACCTCGAGAGCGGCGAGGAGGAGCTCGAGGGCGCTCTCCCGCCGCATGACGTCGCGTATCTCCGCGGCGAGCTCGATCTCCCGGAGCTTCTCAGCCTGGCCGCCGGCGCCGAAGTGATCGTCGGCGGCGTCGGCTGGATTGTCCCCGCCGCGATCGCGCTCCGCCGGCCGGCTTTCGTGATCCTGGGCGGCAACGGCGGCCACAACGCCCCGGAGAAGATCACCGACCGTCGCCTCGACCTCTCCCGCCTGGCCTTCGCCATGCCGGACCATTTTTGCACCTGTGAACGGATGACTCACCCATGCGACAAGACGAATACGCGCCTCCCGCTGCAATGGGAGACGTTCTCGAGCCGAATCCTCTCCTCGAGCCCTTCGCTCGCGACTGCCTGACATGGTTCGCGGAGGCCGGCTTCGGTTACTTCGAGGTCCGCGGCGAGCATTACGACGAGGCCTATTTCGACCGCTACGCCGCCCAGGCCGGCGAGGGGATCGGCCCGCGCCTCATGGCCTGGCGTTGCGAGCTCGTCGGCTCCAACTGGCCGTATAGCGTCCTCGACGTCGGGATCGGCTCCGGCGCCTTCCTCGAGGCCCGCGACAAGGCCCGGCCGCCGACGCGGCGTCATGCCGACCTGGGCTTCGACGTTAATCCCGCCGGCGTCGCCTGGCTTAAGGAGCGCGGCCGCTTCGCCGACCTGTACGCCGAAGGCGGGACCGACGCGGCGACCTTTTGGGACGTCCTCGAGCATATCCGCCGGCCGGACCTGGCGCTCGCCCAGGTCAATATGAAGGCCTTTGTCTCCGTCCCGATCTTCCGCGACGTCGCGCACGTCCTGGCGTCGAAGCATTATCGACGCGATGAACATTTCTGGTATTGGACTCGCGCCGGCTTCATTCGCTTCGCGGAGGCTCAAGGTTTCGCGGTTCTCGACATATTGGCGACGGAAACGGCGATCGGGCGCGAGGACGTCGAGACGTACGTCCTCAAGCGGATTCGAAAGGCCTAAGACGATGCGCGTCAAGTTCCTGAAAACGACCAACTTCGGGCCGGGCGGCCGCCGCAACCGGACAACGAAGTATCTCGCCGGCCAGGAGGCGACGATCAGGCGCGAGGACGGCGACCGGCTCGTCCGCGAGGGCAAGGCCCAGGAGGTCGCGGCTCCCCGTCGGCCGGAGGCCTGATCATGGGCGCCGGCGCGCTGGAAACCCCTCTCCGGTTCGATATGCGGCCGCTTAACGGGTCCGACAAGTTCGGCCGCGGCGGCGGCGGCTGGACTCCCCGCGTCGACGTCGTCTTCGCTCACGTCCTGGCGAAGACCGGCGCGGAGGCGACCCTCGACGCCAGGCGCGAAGGCCGCCAGCCGTACGACCTGACTCTCCGCGCCGATGACGATACGCGGGCGATCACGATCGGCGATCGCGCCGTCGAGCTCGAGGGCGACGGCCGGGTCTTCAACGTGAAGAGCGTCGCGCCGCACCCGAAGCGCGCCGGATACCTCCTCCTCCTGGGCGAGACGGGCGGAGCGGCGGGGTAATGGCGCCGAACCGGTTTCGCGGGAAGAAGCAATTTCTCCTCAAGCTCGACCGGCTAAAGCCTGAAATCCGCCGGGAGATCGAGGCCGTCACCGAAACGAACGCGCGAGCGCATAACGCCCTCTCCGCCCAATTTGCGCCAATGGACGAGGGGACGCTCAAGGCCGATCACCACGTCGAGAGCTACACGCGCGGGACATTCATCCGCTGGCGATCGGTCGCCGGCTCCGACGACCGGGCCTTCTACGCCCGACACGTCGAATTCCTCCGGCAAGCCTATTTCTTCCCGGCATACCGCGCCCTCCGCCGGAGTTTCGCCCGCCGGCTCTCGCGCGGTTTCCGAAAGGCGATTAAGAGGGTCTTCCGATGAACAGCGACCCGACCCTTCCGATCCTCGAGGCCGTCGTCGGCGCCCTTCGCACCGCGCCGGAGATCGAGGCCGCCTTCGCCGTCGAGGGCGCGACCCTGGCCGTATGGTCGGAGGTTCCGGCCGGCGATCAGGACGACGGCGCCGGCGGCTATCCATATCTTCACGTCGCGGAGCTCCAAGTCGTCGGCGAAGAGCCGATCTCGATCGACGGAGAGCTCGTCGACGACCCGTCGGAGGTCTTCGTAACCGTTCGCGCCAAATCGCGGCCCAGGAGCGCGGGCGACGACCCGGCCGGCGGCAAGCCGGAGGCGGCGCGACTGATCGGCGCGGCTCGAGGCGTCCTGACCGCGCTCGCGGCCCTTCCCGACGGCGAAGACGGGACCGGCTTTCGGATTGTGCTTTCCGAAATGCGTGATAGTCGCCATTTTACCGACTCGGACGGGGTCACGGCGACAAGCGTCGCGACCTTCCGTTTCGAGGTTGAACCGGCGGAGGCCTGATCGTGGCAACAATCAAATATGCGGCGGGGACGAAGCTCCTCGTAAAGTTGGGCGACGGCGCCTCGCCGGAGACCTTCACCCATTACTGCACCGTCAACGCGGAGCGGGAATTCTCCCTCGAGGCGAACGTTAACGAGGACGTCGTCCCCGACTGCGACGACCTCGAGGCGCCCGGTTGGGTCAGCCGCACCGTCGCCAGCCTGTCGGGCACGATCACCGGCCAGGGCATGTTGAATACTCCGGACTTCCCGGAGTTTTGGGCGTTCCTCGTCGAGGGCGTCTCGCGTAACTGCCAGGTCGTTCTTGACGTCGAGGCCGACGACGGCGGCTCGATCGTGGAGGGCCGCTTCCTCCTGACGACTCTCAGCATGAGCGGCAACCGCGGCGAGAAGATGCAAGGGGCGATCACGCTCCAAAGCGACGGCCCGCTCGAGCTCGTCGCCAACGAATAGGCCTGACGAATGCCGATCGGCCGCGTTGCCTTTCCCTTCGGGGACGGCGCCTATCTTTTCCGCCTCGACTTCGGCGGCGTCCGCGAGCTCCAACGGCTCACGGACGCCGGTCCGCTTGTGCTGCACCGCCGACTCCTTCACGGCCAATGGATGATGGACGACGTCCGCGAGACGATCCGGCTCGGCCTGATCGGCGGCGGCCTGGGGATGCGCGGCGGCCTGGTCGGCGAGGACGGCGAGCTCGAGGGCGGCGTCGAGGTAAAGGTAACGCCAGCGATCGCCGCGGCCCTCGTCCGCTCCTACGTCGACTCCTACGCCGCCCCGGAGCTCGACCCGGACGGCGAGCTTCCGCCGGAGGAGAGCAAGCCGCTCCCCTGGACCGGCTCCTCGATCCTCGCCGCGCAAATCCTCGCCGCCGGGCTTATGGGCCTGAAAGACGAGGAGCTCGGTAAAAAAAAAGCCGGCCCTCCGGACGACCTGACGACGAGCTCCCAAACGGAAAGCTCAGATTCGGACAGGTCGCCGCCGCCTTCGCCGACCGGGGAATAACCGGCCCGGCCCTTGACCGACTGTCATTTTATGAGGTCTTCGCTATCCTCGAAGAGTGGGCGCCGGAGGACTCCGGTCCGTCCGCGCCGACGCCGGAGGAACACGACGCGGCCGTCGCAAAGTGGGGTTAGACCATGCCGACCGGTGAAGAGCGCCTCGTCCTCGAAATGTCGGCCGATCTCAAGCGGTTCGAAAAGCAACTCGACCGCGCGAACACCGTCGCAAATCAGCGCCTGACCCGCATCGAGCGCGACTTCGACAAACACGCCCGGAGGATCGCCTCGCGCGCCGGCGGCATGGCCGACGACGTCCGGAGCGCGATCGCGACGATCGCCCTCGCCGCCGCGATCCGGGAGGTCGCCCAATACGCCGACGCCTGGACGCGGGCGCGCAACTCCCTCCTGGCCGCCGGCACGGCCGCCCAGGACGTCGGCCAGGTTCAAGACCGGATTCTCGATATCGCCCAGGAGACCCGGTCGGAGTACGCCGCGACGGCCGGCCTTTACGCGAAGCTCCTCCGCTCCTCGAAGGAGCTCGGCGCCAGCGAGCTACAGGTCGCCAGGGCGACGGAGACCGTCAACAAGGCCCTGGCGACGGGCGGCGCGTCCGGGACGGAGCGGGCGGCGGCGATCCTGCAACTCTCGCAAGGCTTGGCCTCCGGCGTTCTGCAAGGCGACGAGCTCCGGTCGATCCGCGAAAATTCGACCGTCCTCGCCCAGGCGATCGCCGACGAGTTCGGCGTCACGATCGGGAAACTTAAGGAGCTCGGCGCCGAAGGGAAGCTCACGGCCGACCGGGTCTTCGCCGCGATCCTCAAGTCGTCGGAGGCCGTCGACAAGGCCTTCGCGAAGACGACGCCGACGATCGAGGACTCCTTCACCCGCCTGCAAAACGCGGCAATCCAATACGTCGGCAAGCTCGACGCCGCGACCAGCGCGTCGGAGAAGTTCGCCGGCCTGGTGACGCTCGTCGTTAACAACCTCGACCTTCTCGTCGACGCCTCCGTCGTCGCGGCGACCGTGATCGGCGGCGCCCTGGCCGGAAAGGCGATCGCCTCCCTCGTCGTCGGCTCGATCAGCGCTGCCCGCGCCCTGGGGATCACGACGGCGGCGATTCAGGCGATGGGGGTCCGGGCCGTCGCGACGACGGCCCTCGCCCGCGGCCTGGCCGGCGCAATGGCCCTCCTGGGCGGCCCGGTCGGGATCGCGATCGCCGCGACCGCGATCGCCTTCGGCGCCTACGCCCTGGCCGTCGAGAAGTCGAAGCAACCCTCGAAGGAGTTTTCCGACGCAACCGACGTCCTGACCGCGGCCCTCGACGATTACGAAGAGGCCGCCATGAAGGCGGCGACGGCGACCGGGAAAGAGGCGGAGGAGCTTCGCAAGGCGGCGGAGCGCAAGCGCGAGGCGATCATCAAAGCCCGCGAACACGCGGCCGCCCTCCTGATCGAGGCCCGCGCTCACCTGGCCGTCGTCGAGGCCGCCAACGCGGAGACGGTCCGCAAGGGCTTCGACCCGGAAGGCTACGCCGGCCAGGCCGCCGCGATGGGCGTCCGGGAGAACAAGGCCCGCGCCAACGCCGACGCCGCCGCGAAGGCCGTCGCCACGGCCGACCGCCGCCTCGCGCAGATCGACGCCGAAATCAAAAACCTTGGGAAGGGTACGGCGGCGATCGCGCCGACGAAGCCGACCAAGGGCGGCGGCCGCTCCGGCGGCAAGTCGAAGGAAGACCTCGCCGCCATGCGCGAGGAGCTCCGCCTCCGGGCCGCCCTGGACGCAGCGGAGGCCGCCGGCAATATCGAGGAGCAACGCCGCCTCGAGCAAGCCCTCGACCTCCGCTCGCGCATTGATCAGTACCGCGACGCCGGCCTCTCGAAGGAGGCGGCGACGACTCAGGCCTTGAAGGATCAATCGGCGATCGTCGACGGCCTGGGCGACGCGACCGCGCGCCGCGCCGCGATCATGGGCGACGAGATTCAGCTTCAAGCCTACCAGATCGCCGGCGAGGTCGAGCTCGAGCGCGCCCTCGAGCGAAAGCTCGCCCTCGAGGATCGGATTCAGCAATACCGCGAGCTCGGTTACGACACCGTCTCCGCGACCGAAATCGCGACGCGGGAGATCGCCCGCCTCGACAAGGCCCGCGCCGCCGCCTTCGCTATGTACCTCGAGGACGAGAAGCTCGCGCATGAGCTCCGCCTCGCCACCCTGGCGAACGATAAGGAGCGGGTCCGCCTCCTCGAGCGGGAGGTCGCGATCCGGGAGCGGGCGCGGACCCTCGAGGAGAGCGGCGGCCTCTCGAAAGGCGACGCCCGGAATCAGGCGACCGTCGCCGTCGGCGAGGAGGAGCGCGCGGCGATGCGCGGCCTCTTCCGCGAGACCTTCCGCGACGGCGTCAAAGCCGCAATGGACGGCGACCTCTACTCCTACCTTTCCGGGAAGGTCGCCGACTTCTCCGCCGACGTCCTGGGCCGGAGCCTCGACGTCCTGGCGGACTCCCTGTTCGATTATCTGTCGAAAGAGTTTCCGGGTCTGTTCGATTTCGCCGACGACGCGCTCGGCGCCGAAGCCGGCGCGGCGACAATGGCGCAGGCGATATCGTCGGCGGGGACGGCGGCCGGCTTCGAGATCGCCGGCGCCGTCACGGCGGCCGGGACGACGACCTCGACGGAGCTCTCCGCCGTGATCGTCACCGCCGGCGGGACGGCGGCCTCGAGCATGGGCGCGGCGATCGTCGCGGCCGGCCAGCAGGCGGCGGCGGCTATGGCGGCGGCGATCTCGAGCGCGTCGGCGACGAGCTCGACCTCGAACGCCATATCGACGGGGGCGACCTCCTTCGCGGGCGCCAGGGCCGGCGGCGGCAATATCCGGAAGGGAGGCCGCTACCTCCTCAACGACCGCGAGCCGGTCGTCCCGACGACGCACGGGACCGTTTTCTCCGCCGGCGCGATGAAAGGCCTCGCCAACCTGGGCCGCCTCGCCCAGGAGGGCCGCGGTATGGGCCGCGCCGCGCCGGTCTCCGTCCAAGTCGTCAACAACACCGGAGTCGCCGCCGACGCCCAGGTCGAGCGCCAGGGCGACGGCGGAATGAAGATTTCCCTTGAACCGCTCGCCGATCAAATGGTCGAAGGGCAGGGTCGGAGCGGCAACCTCCGGAAGGCGCTCAACCGGTCGCCGCAGCCCAGGAGACGCGGCTAGATGGGAAATCAGCTTCTCAACGCGACCGGCCTCGACACCGTCGCCGATTGGGAGTCGTCCCTGGGCGGCGAGCTCTCCGTCGACGAGGCGATCATCGGCGCCCCTGGCCGGCTCGTCCTGGGCTCGAGGCTTCAAGGCGTCGCGAAGGGCGATCGCGTCGACCTGGCGACGTCAACGGTCGCCGTCTCGATCGGCGAGCTCCTCGAGGTCTCGTGTTTCTACGCCGCCGGCGAGGGATACCCGACGCTCGAGCTCGAGATCGTCGACGGGACCGGCGACGGCGATCGCGTGACGGCGAAGCAAATCCTCCCGACGCGGCCGGCCAGGGCGGCGGGGCCGTCCCGCGGCGTCGCCTCGACCTTCGCCTTCGCGTATCAGCGCCTCCGGGCGCCGGCGACGGGTCACGCGCGGCTTAGGACGGTCGCCACGGCACACCGCGCCGGCGACGTCGCCGCCTACATGCTCCGGCCCTTCCTCGACGTCGGCGGCCTTCCTCGTGATCGCCAGCTATGGGCGGCCGGCCCGCATTCGAACCCGGACCTCTCCCTCGAGGCCTGGCCGTCGACGCTCCCGCCGATCTCGCCCTCGACCTGGGCGGCCGACCCGACGCCGACGCGCCGCGGCTTCACCGGCGACTCCGGCGTCCCGCACTACACCCGCAACACCCGAAACCGCCGCTTCACCGGCCGCGGCTCGATGCAACTCGACGCGCTGCAACGCGACGAGCTCGAGCGTTTCTTCCGGGAGGCGTCGGAGCCGTTCTATTTCCTCCGGCCGGACACGCACGAGCTTTGCCGCGCCCGCTGGACAGACGCGGAGCCGAAGGATAGCGGAGTCCTCCCCGGCGAACGCCGGACAATGGTCGAGCTCTTCCTCGAGGTCGTTTAGATGCGAGATATCGACGAGGACTTCGTCCGCTCCGCCTTCGCCGAAACCGGCGACCCGACGGCCGTCCTCATCACCTTGAACGGCGGCGGAATGCCGGAGCCGATCCGGGTCTCGAGCGATCCGGACGGCGTCACGAGCAACGGCGTCGACTTCGTTCACTTCCCCTTTTCCTTCACCGGCGCCGGGTCGGCCGGCGACGAGATCGCCAAGCAAGCCCGCCTCGAGATCGGCAACGTCGACGGGCGGATCGGCCAGCAAGTGCGACTCGCCGAAAGCCGGCTCACGATCGACGTTGACGTCGTCCGCCTGGCCGACCCGGATACGATCGACCGGCTCCTCGAGGGCGCGGAGATAACCGATATCGAGATCGACGACCCGAAGATTACGGGGACGATCAAGCCGCGCGAGTTCTCGTCGGAGCCCGCTTGCGCGGCGCGATATACGATCTTCCGGACGCCGGGCCTGTTCACAAACACCCTTGGCCGCGCCGACGGGACGCCGACGACGCCTCCTCCGACGCCAGGCGGCGGCGGCGGCGGATCGACCGCGCCGACGTTGGACTTCACCGCGACGGCGAATTCGGGTTATCTGGCGCTCCTCTAGGAGCCCGCCGCCATGCCGACACCCGATACGCTCGACGTCAAAGACGCCGCCAATGTGACGCAGACGATCGGCGCCCCGGCCAGGCGGACGGACGCGAAGGAGCTCAATCCCGACGCCACATCGGGGAGCGAGGTCTCCTTCCTCCGCGGCCTCCTCGATCGGATGATCGCCGTCCTCGCCGCCCTGCCGGCCAGCCTTGGCCCCAAGGGTCCGACGGCGAGCCTCTCCGTCGTCCCCTCGACGGATCAAAACCCGATCCTCGACCATGCGAACGCCGTCGCCGTCACCGTGACGACGAGCTCTCACGCGACGACGACGCCGATCCTCACCGTTCCGGCCGGGTGCTACTTCGTCCGGGTCGTCTCCGACGCCGATTTCTTCCTCCGGACCGACGGCACGAATGCGACGACCGGCGCCGGGACCGTCCGCGTCGTCGCGAATGTTCCGGAGGTCTTCCCGGTCGCGCCGGCCGCCGACCTCAAGGGATTGACCGCGAGCGGCTCCGCGGCCGTGCGCGTCACGCCCTATAAGGCCCGCTGATCATGGGGCCGGCGTTCGCCAGGATGGGACGGCCGAAGGGCCTCCTCACGATCGGCCGCGTTCAAACCGCCCTCACCGCCGCCGTTGTCTGGATACTCGCCGGGGGCGTATGGAACGACTCCGGCGTTTGGGATGACGCCTCAGCCTGGATTGACTGAACATGAAGTCGACGATCGCCAACGGAGCAAGCGGGGCAACGGTCCGGGCCGCGCTAAATGCCATGTTCGACGAGCTTTACGGGACTTGGGCCTCCTTCGTCGCCGGCCGCTGGTATGGCACCGTTCAAGCCGGTATCTACGCCGCCGGTAGCGCGTCGGCCGCCAACTCGATCAAGCTCTATCCGTTTTTCCTCCGCGACGGCGCGACGATAAGCGACCTCGCGGCGCATGTGACGACGCTCGCCGCCGCCGGCAACTTCTCGCTGGCGATCTATGCCAACGATCCGGCGACCATGAGGCCGACCGGAAACGCCCTCGCCGCAACCGGCTCGATCAGCACGGCGGCGACGGGCGAGATCAGCGCGGACATTACCGGCTCCGACGTCACCCTCGCGCCCGGCCTCTATTGGGCGGCGATGAACAAAGACAACGGGACGGCCGTCTTCAAGATTCCCGCCCTCACGTCCGCTTTTCCCGGTTGGCTCCTGGGATCGGCGACCCTGGCGACGGCGACGAACGGCTCGACGAGCACGATCACGCATATCAGCACACCGCAGGCTTACGGCACTTGGCCGGACCTGACCTCGGCGACCTTCACCGAAGCCGGCGGGAGCTCTCAATTCGGCGCGCTATGGTTCAAGGTTTCGGCTATCCCATGACGCCGGCGGCCCAGGCCGCGCGCTTCGTCGGCGTCCCTTACGTCCTCCTGGGCGACGATCCGGTCGCCGGTTGGGACTGCCGCGGTTGCGTCCGCCACGTCCGGCGAGAGGTCTTCGGCCTCGAGAGCCCAGGCTTCGAGAACATCGGATATCGGCGCGACGAGGCCGCTTGTGTCGAGGACGTCGAGCGCCTCATGCTGATTCAGCGCGTCGCCTGGCGGGAGGTCGAGACGCCGATCGCCGGCGCCGTCCTCCTCTTCCGCTACTTCGGGCGAGACTGTCACGTCGGCCTTGCGCTAAACCCGGCGGAGTTCATTCATTGCCTAATGGGCCAGGAGACGACAATCGTTCGTCTCGAAAACTGGCGGCGGAGGCTTCGCGGCGCATATGTCACCCTCGACTGAAATCGACGTCGTCGTCGCTCCGGCGCCAATGTCGCCGAAGATTCACCGGATGGACTCGCTCGAGGGCCGTCCGATCGCGGCGATCATTGTCGCGGCGATCCGCGGCGGCCTGCTCTCCGCCTCCGACCTCCCGAACCTGGCCGTTTACGTCGACGGCGTCCGCCTCGAGCGCGCGACCGCTTGCGACTATGTCCCGCGCCGCGGCCAGGTCGTTAACCTCTCCGTCGAGCCGCAAGGCGGCGGCCAGGGCGGCGGCGAGAAGAATTGGCTTCAAATTATCCTGCAAGTGATCGTGACGATCATCGCCTTTTGGATCGGCGGCCCGACGGGCGCCCTCGCCGGTCAAAGCCTATGGGTCCGGGCCGGCGCGGCGGCGATCTTTCAGGTCGCCGGGACATACGCGATCAATGCGGCCTTTGCGCCGAACAACGACCGCCTTCGCGAGGGGAACGACTCCCGGCCGCTGCAATCGGCGACCAATCGCTTCCGCCCGCGCTCGCCGATGCCGCTCGTCGCCGGCTCCGGCCGGACCGCCTTCGATATCGCCGCGATGCCGCTCACGAAAAACAAATGGCGGCCGCGCGACATTTGGGGCCGGGACGACGGCGGCGAGGTCTGGCTTCATATCATCTTCGGCGTTCATTACGGCCCTTGCACCGTCGAGGATATCAAGCTCGGGGAGACCCTCCTCGCCGACATAGACCCGCTCGATTACTCGATCGAATACAAGCTCGCGCCGGGGCCTTACGCCTCTAACCTCTTCGCGGATGACGTCGTTCAAGACAACTTGCAAGATCAGCTAGAAGTCAAAATGAATGACTCTCAGCCGCAGCTTTACGAGACGCACACCGCGCCGGGCTTCGTCGAGACGCTCGAGCTCGATTTCACTTGGCCGCGCGGCCTGAAATACAACAAGGAAAACGGGAGCATCCTTCGCCAGCAAGTGCGGCTCTTTATCGAGGTCGCCCCCTCCTCGACTGGCGAATTCGAGCCGGCCATTCTCGCCGGCGGCCCGTTCCTCGATCGCCTGGGGCATGAGCTCGACGAGGGATACGTCGAGATTTCCGCCCGGACCAACGACCCGATATTCCGGACGGTCGCGATGGACGTCGATCCGCTCGAGCAATACACGGTCCGGGTCTCCGCCTTCAATCCCGACGGCTTCGAAGACGACGCCACCCTCTCGACGCATGAGACCTATTGGACGGCGCTCCGGGGGATCAATTACGGGTCGCCGATCCTCGACGAGCAACTCTCGACGATCACCCTCGCCATTCGCTCGAGCGAAGACCTCAACGGCTCCCTTCCGACCGTGACGGGAATCGTTACGCCGATCATCCCGGTTTGGGACGGCGAGACTTGGGACAACGAAGAGCCCTCCGGCAACTTCGCCGCCTTCGCGCGTTGGCTCGTCACCGGGCCGGCCGCCGCTCGCCCGCTGTCGGCCGGCCAGGTCGACGCCTCCTTCGCGGAACAATACGACCTGATCGAGGCCCAGGGCTGGACCGGTTGCTTCGAGATTTCGGACGAAATGACTCAGGAGGAGGCGATCCTCCGGCTCGGCATGGCCGGCCGCTTCCTCACCTATTGGAGCGGCCGCGCGCTCTGCCTCGTCCCCTCATGGTCGAGGGAGGCGCCTCGCCAGGTCTTCACCCTCCGCAACGCGAGCGGCTATCGCTACCGGAAGACCTGGCCGGCGCCGATTCACGCCGTCATGGTCGAATATCGGAACCTCGAGGGCCAGGATGAAGAGGTCTTCGTCTATACGCCCGGCTACACGGTCGCGAATGCCGAATTGATCGAGACGATCCGCCTCGAATTCCGCTGCACCTTCGAGCGCGCCTGGCATGAGGGCCGCCTCTACTATCTCCGCCGGCTCGAGCAAACGGAGGTCCACGAATTCAGCGCGGGATGGGACACGATCGCGACGACCTTCGGCGATCGCGTCCTATGCCGTCACCCCTCGACCCTGTACGGCCTCGAGGACGCCAGGGTCGCGGCGCGGCGTTGGGCCGGCGGCCTGATCTCCGGCCTCCGCCTCGACTCTGAAATCGTCATGGAAGAGGGCAAGAGCTACGCCCTCGACGTCCGCCGGGTCGATCGTGTGATCCGCGGCGTCCCCCTGATCACGACGCCGGGCGCGACGAAGGAGGTCGTCTTCGACACGCCCAGGACGGAGGAGGACACCCCGGAGGCGGGAGACCTCGTCGTCTTCGGGGAGGTCGAGATCATTACGGAAGACCTCGAGATCGTCGATATCGAGCCCTCGTCGAATGGCGCGACGATCCGCGCCCTCCGCTACATCGGCGACCTGATCGAGGCGGCGGAGGCGGAGGAGGTTCCGGACAACGCCGGGCCGCCCCTCAACGAACCCGGCCCGCCGCCCGTCCCGCGGATCATTTCGACCGGCGGCAATCCGGACGACGGCGCCTTCCTGCTCTGGCAAATCGACCCGAAGCGCGGCTCGCCGATCCGCGGCTTCGAGGTCGAGTGGAGACGCGACGAGCCGGACGGCGGACCGGTCAACCCCTGGCGGACGATCGGGCCTTTCGGGAGCCGCATCCGTTGGGCGAAGACCGGCCCGCTCGAGGCGTACCTCGGCGAAATGGAAGAGGGGATCGACTGGTATATCGACATGCGCGTCCGGACGATCATCCGCGACGGCCAGTTCTCCGAATGGGCGCAAGTCGAGGATATCCATATCAACCGCTTTGTTCCGCGCCCGCCTGGGCCGGTCTTCCCCGGCGGCGGCGGCGGCGGCCGGCCGACCTATCCCGGCAACGACGCCGGCGGCCTGGACCCGGCCGACGGCCCAGGTCCGGATTTGCCGGTTCAAGACCCTTGGATCGAGGTCGAGGAGGAGCCGATCCGCGAGGGCGCGATCCGCTTCCTCGACGTCGAATACAAGGTCGTCACCCTCGAGCTTTTCGAGACCGGAAGCACGGGGAGCAATTACGGCGACGAGGAAGGTTGGCGGCCGGCTATGCAGCTTCCGGCGAACGATCCTCGCGGGAGCTTCCGAGTCCACGGCCCGGCGACCTATGAAATCCGGACCCGCTGGCGGACAAAGGACAACTTCCTCTCCGACTGGACTTACGGAAACACGATCGACGTTCCGGCGAGCCAATACAACACGGAGGCGATTACGGAGGCGGCGATTTCGCAGCTTAACGCGATCTTCGAAGACGATCAGATCGTCGCCCCGAATGCTTCCTCGACCGGCGTCCTCCTCCTCGAGTTCTCGATCGCCGTCGAGACGGGCGGCGTCATTGTGATGACCGACCTCTTTTACGAGGTTTCGGCCGGCCAGGATTCCGACTTCCTGCTCTACGTCGACGCCGAATACGCCGGCGGCTCGAGCCCGACCGGCTTCGCCCGGAAGGTCATCCTCCGCACGGCTGAATCCGGGACGACGAAAGACACCTTCGCCTTTAACTATCTCGACCCGGACCTCGCGCCCGGCGAGCATACCTTCCGGCTCTATCTCCGGAATTCGTCCGGCTCGACGATGCGGATCAATGAGCGGAACATGATCATTATGGAGCTCAAGCGATGACCGGCTCGACGGGATCGGAAAGCGGCGGCCTCCTCGAGGATCGGATCGCCAGGCGCTTCGCCCTGTACGACCTCGAGACCGGCCGCGTCCGCGCCAGGATCGAGGCGCCGCCGGCCGTCGCGGAGCTTAACCTCCGGGTCGGCGAGGCGCTCCTCGAGATCGGCTCGAGCCTCGTCCCCGAAGAGACCTATATCCTCGACGACGCGCCGACGGAGAGGCCCGTCCTCGAGTTCACGATCGACGGGACCGTTACCGTCGGCGACCTGGCCGTCCTCGAGCTTCCGGTCGGCGCGGAGGTCCGGATCGGCCTCAACGGCGATACGGCGACGATCGACGAGACGGGCGCGCTCGAGCTCGAATATGTCGAGCCCGGCCTTCAGGAGCTCGAGATCAGGGCTTTTCCATACAAGACGGCGCGCGTCGTGATCGTCGTCGAGGAGGCGTGACGCTCTCGACATAGCGACCGCGTCGCGTCAAACATCGGCGGCCAATCGTGGAGTCCCCGATGCAACCCGGCCGCTACGACATTTCCGCCCGCCAGAATATCGACCTCCGGCTCCCCCTGGGCATGACGGAGTCGCCGTCGGGCCTGCCGATTCCCGTCACCGGTTGGACCTTCCTCATGCAAATTCGGCGGGAGGCCGGTGAGCCTGGCGATCCGCTGATCGAAATCTCGAGCGAGGGGAGCTCCGGCGGCGACGGGATTATCGTCACCAACGCCGCCGGCGGGACGTTCGAAATCCGGATCACCTGGGAAACCCTGGGCGCGGAGGAAATCCCGGCCGGCCGCCTGGCGTACGACCTGATAATCGACAAGCCGGACGGCGAGCGCGCCGGCGTCATCTTCGGCGACTTCATCGCCAAGCCGGGAGTCACCGTCGAATGAGCGGGATCGAAGTCACGGTCGACGAGAGCGGCCAGGTAAAGGTTAACGTCGGCGGAGGCGAGCAAGCGGCGGCCGCGGCGGCGGCGGCCTATCAAGCGGCCCTCGCCGCTCGAGACGCGGCGATCGCGGCGGCGGAGGCGGCGGCAACCGCGGCCGACGGCGTCCCCGCCCAGGCGGCGGCGGCGATCGCGGCAATCGAGGCCGCCCTCGAGCAACTCGCCGGCGCGACGGCAATCCTCGACGCCGCCAACGCGGCCAAGGTCGCCGCCCAGGCCGCCGCCGCGGCTTCGGCCTCGAGCGCCTCCGACGCGGACGCCGACCGGATCGCCGCGCAAACGGCCAAGGCCCAGGCCGAAACCGCCCAGGGCGCCGCCGTCACCGCCCAGGGCGCGGCGGAGGACGCCCAGGAGGCCGCCGAAGCCGCGGCCGACACTGTCGCCGCCGTCCCGAACCTCGCGACCTTCCTCGGCACGATCTCGACGACCGACGTCCTCCCGCCCGGCGTGACGGAGGCGGACTTCGACGCGGGGAACCGGATCGGATTCCAGAAAGAAACCGACGGTCGTCACGTCTTCACGCGGGCGAAAGTGATCGGCGACCTCAACGACGTCTCGATCGGGGACGTCCTCGACGGCGCCGCCGCCGGCCTCCGCAACGCCCTTATGGGATCGGTCGCGCGATCGCCCTTCGACATTGGCGTCCTCTCCGCCGGCGGCCAGTCAAACGGCGAGGGCGCCGACTCCGACCCGGCCGTCTCCGTCGAGGAGGTCGAGGGCCTGATCATGCTCGAGGCGCCCAGGATGCGGCACGTCCCGACGCTCGACCGTTTCACGACCGGCTTTAACCCGGCGATCGAGGTCGATTACAACGACGGCGGCGGCAACGATTGGGGCGAGGAGCCCTCCTTCGGCGCGAACGAAATCATCATGGATATCCGCGCGAAGCTCGGCTCGCCCTACAAGGTTCACCGTCAACGACAACTCGTGATCAATTACGGCCAGTCTTCGACGCAGCTTTCCGGCCTCAACTATCCCTCCGGACCCTGGACGTTGCGCGAGGCTTGCGCGACGGAGATCGCCCGCCTGGCCGACCTCGAGGGCCTCTCCGCCGGCGAGCTCGCGGAGATTTGGGGACAGGGCGCCTCAAACTACGATTTCGGTTGGACGAAGGCGGCATGGAAGGGCGGCCTCCTTCAACGCGCCGACGATATGCAAACGCGCATTCGGCCGATCTACGGCCAGAAGGAGCCGATTTATCTCCTCATCATCAATAACCATCACTTCCCGTCGAGGCATAGCGTCGACGATCCTTACGGCTCCGAAGCCGAGTCCGAAGCGGCGGAAGAGCATGACTTTATCCGGATCGTCGGGACTCAATATTCAATGTTCGGCGAGGTTGGGACGTCTCACCATAGCAACCGCGAGTCTAAAATCCTGGGCGCGATGGGCGGCGTCGCGGCCTTCAACCTTCAATTCCTCAAACAGGATTGGGACAACTTCCTCCCGATCTCTGTCACGGCCGCCGCCTCCGACCTGATCAAGGTTTCATATCGGAACGTCGCCGGCCTGGCGCTCGCCTGGGATTACGCCGAAGTCGTCGCGCAAGTCGGCTCCGGCTTCCGGCCGTTCGACGGAACCTCGAACGCGGAGCTCGCCCAAAAGGCGCACCCCTGGATTGACGGCGACGACGTCTATATTCGCCTCGTGAACACGATCGACGCGAACACCCGGCTTCACTACGCCGCCCGGACCTGGGGGGGGAACCTCTGTCGCAAGCCGACAAACCCGGTCTATGAATACGAGATCAACGTCGACGGCGTGATCGAGCCCGTCCGCCGTTGGGCGACGATCTTCAATAAGCCGGTTGTCTAGGAGCCTCCCCGAATGACCCTTCTCGGCCTCAAGCGCAAAGCCGGAGACGGCCCGGCTCGCGTCGAGCTCGAGGGCGATCGCGCCCTCCGCTGCATCCGAAACGACGAGCTCGAGGTCCGCGGCCTCGACCGTTACGTCTTCGTCCTGATCGAGGGCGACAAGAGCCGCGAAATCACCGAAGCGGAGGCCGACGCCCTCCTCGACGCGGAGGATTAGAAATTGACCGGGATCGCTTACAAACCTTCGGGCGCCGACTTCGATATCAACGCCGGCGACTCCTGGCTCGCCGACCGCGAGGGCTTGATCCTCGAAAACCGCTTCGGCGGATCGGCGGCCAGCCTCAAGAATTGGGCGGACGGCGGCGTCGATGGCGTCGCGGAGGGCGCGCTCGTGTTCGGCGCGAACGACGTCACCCTACAGGGCAACGCCGCGCCCAATAACCGACGGATCAATACCGGCGTCGTCGTCCCCGCCGGGATGCCTGGCGTCACCTTTTGCGGGGCCTTCACGAAGGGCGGCGCGATCGCGATCCTCGAGTCCGTCTATGTCTCCGGATCGACCTATCGAACCGGATTCCGAAACTCCTCGACGACGGTCGCCCTCGCGATCGCGGAAATCTCCGGGATGCCGACTCTCGCCTGGCCGGCGGATATCGGCTCGAAAATGCTTTGGGTTTGCGGACACGCGCAGCACAAGGGGTTTACGATCCTTCAAATGGGCCTCGACGGCGATCGGCTCGCGACGACCCTCACGTCGCCCGGCGGCCCTGGCGACGCCGCCGTCTCCGCTTCCGCCCTCACCGGGACGCCGACCCGCTTCCCAATCCCCGGCTCTGGCGAATTGTGGTACGCCCGCGAAGGCGGCGGCGCCGGGACCGCAAAGGCCGGCTTCGGCGCCGTCCTGGCCGACGCCAAGTCTTACGACTGGAAGCTCGAGAGCTATAAGCGGGCCTTCGCGATCCTCGGCTCCGGCGTTCTCCGGTAGCTATCCGGGGTTTTCATCCGTTACGGGAATCCTGTATGCGTCGGCTTGCCACACCCCGGCGGCCTCGAGGAGTAGCTTTTCAATGTCGCCGGCGATGATCTCCGTCCTCCTGAATGCGCTCGTCTTCCTCGTCGGCCTCGCCCTTCAAGGGATTCTCCTGGCCTTCATGCTCGGCAAGATGAAGGGCGCCCAGGAGTCTTTCGCCGCCCAAATCGGAAGCCTGACGGACGCCGTCAAGATCGTTCAAGCCGCGCTCCACGCGAGCGGCGAGAACGCGGCGGCGACGGCCGTCCGGACCGCCAACCTCGAGAAAATGGCGACGACGGTCGATAAGCTGAACGAGGCCGTTATCGAAATGCGCGCGGTCTCCGCGCTCGAGCGCGGCCAGATCAAGAGCGATCAGGAGAAGATTCATCGCGACCTGGCGAGCCTCAACCGCCAGCTTGGGACGCTCGTCGCGGAAGGCCGGGTTAGCAACTTCTCGCCGACCGGCGGCACCGGTTGACGGTTTCGCCTGCCTGGGCGCAATCTCCCGCCCCATGAGCTCCGCCGCCACCGCCCCGCCCGTCACCCTCGACCCGCAAGACCCGCTCCCGGAGTCGAATTGGGTTCCGCGCCGCTGGTACGTCTTCCCGACGACGGGCGCGCTCCTCGTCCTCATGTTTTTGCAGATCGAGGCGAAGGGCGATCTCCTTTGGCTGGCCGTCTGCCTGATCGTCGTCGTCTTCTGCTACCTGATCGCCCCGTCGGCGGAGCAAGCGGCCAAGGTCATTGCGGCCGCGTCCGCCTTGAAGGCCGGCGTAACCTTCCGCTCGAGCGCGACCGCCTCGACGCCGGACGGCCAGGCGACGGCGACGAACGAAGCCGGCAAGGCGAAGACGGCGGAGCCCGCCGCCGCGCCGCCGCCGGCCGCCACCCCCTCCCCAACCGACGAGAAGGTCGCCGACGAATGACCGCCACCCGTTACCCGAACCTCGACCCGCAATACGCTTGGCTCCGCGACGTCGTCGGCCTGCCGAAGACGATCGACGAGGGCCTTAAGCTCCTGGGCGTCGACGAGTATCCCGGCGCCGCGAATAACCCCGTCATCATGGGATGGGCGAAGGAGGTCGGCCTCGAGCGCGTCTATACGGCCGACAAGATTCCGTTTTGCGGCCTGGGCGCCGCCGTCGTCGTCAAGCGCGCCGGGAAACCCGTCGTCAAAGACCCGCTGTGGGCGCTGAATTGGGGGGCCTTCGGCGAGAAGGTTCTTCAACCGGGCCTGGGCGACGTCCTGACCTTCCTTCGCGACGGCGGAGGTCACGTCGGCTTCTACATCGGCGAGGACAACGGGACGCCGGCGAAGGATCACGAGGACGCCGCCTATCACGTCCTCGGCTTCAATCAGACGGACTCCGTCACGATTACCCGCATCCTGAAAAAGCGGCTCCGGGCCGCGCGCCGGCCGATCTACAAGGTCAAGCCGGCCGGCGTTCGGCCGTACGTCCTGGCCGCCTCCGGCACGATCTCGAGGAATGAGGCGTGAAGGCCGCGCTTATCGCCCTGGGCGTCGCCGGCGTCGTGATCCTCCTCGCCCTGGGCCTGGCCTATCGGTCCGGAATCCGGGTCACGAAGGCGGAGGCGAAGACGGAGGTCGCGACCGATACCGCCGTCGGGAAAGGCCTCGAGGCCGCCGGGACGAAGACGCTCGCCGCCGACGCTGATAAACAACGGGTCGAGGTAAAAATCCTCACGGAGTCCAGCTATGCACGAGACCGCCAGGCCGTCGCCGACGTCACGGCTCAAACCCCGCTTCCGTCTTCTGTCGCTGATCGCATCCGCGACGCTGATCTCGAATTGTGCAACGCCCGGCCCGCCCTCTGTTCCGGAAGTGTCGCCGGGGTCGGCGCCGCGCCTCGACCCGCCGGCGATGACCCGCGAGCCTTGCCGGGTGACGTTGCTCCGGAATAGCGGACCGACCGCCGTCCTCGCGGAGCTCGAGCTCGCCTATCGCGCTCGCGGCGTCGATATCGCCGAATGCGACGGGAAGCGGGAGCTCGCGGTAAAGACCTCCGACGAGGAGCATCGCCTCGAGGACGAGCAAGCCCGCCAGCGCGAGGAGCGAAACCGCCCGTTCTGGAAGAAGCTCACCCCCTGGCGGGAACAATGACGCCGGCGCGATCGCGTCTCCGCGTCGCCTCGAGGCCGCCCCGTCCGAAGGTCGTCGTCCTCGAGAAGAAGCCCGGCGCCGACGACCTGGCCGTCTTCACCTTCGACCCGCCGTACGATCGTCGACCCGACGTCACGCCCCGGATTGTCGCGAAGGATCGGGCGGAGGCCTGGGCGGAGATCGTCGAGGTTACGCGCCACGGATGCACGATCAGGGCGCGGGCCGCCGTGAAGAAATCGCCGATCGTCGTCTCGCTCCGGGTCGAGGAGCTCTAGCGATCAGGATCGGCGGAAGGTAGGTTGTCGCCGGCGCCGGTGCGGCTACTACGGCGCCAGGCCTGGGGAGGTCGGGGCCGTCGGCGTTTCAGGTTCGCCGGCGGCCCTCTTCCTTAACGGAGCCGAGTCCAAGGCTCTTTAAGTTTCCCTCTAAGCAGAGCGTGAAACTGCCGCTCGAACGCCGGCGCCGAAGTCTTCGGCCGGATGATCCGGCTCGTCGAGCCTGGGCGAGAGGTCGCCCCGGAGGAAGCGGAGGGCCTCCTCGAGGCGCTCGATAACGTTCGGGTCTCCTGGCGACGACCTGGGCGAGGGGATCATCGGCCGGAGGTAATGCTCGAGGGCGTAGTCGATCGCGTCGGCGACCGGCGCCAGGGGCGAGAGGCTTTGGCCGTCGGCGTGTTCATGGATGATAACGACGTCGAGCGTCCGGGCGATCTCGCCAAGCTCCCGGCGGACCGTCTCCTCCTCCGCCTCATTGAGCCGGCGCGTCCGGGCGAGGAGGACGGAGCCGGCCGGGGCCTCGAGGCTGGCGAGCTTGACCTCGTCGAAGAGCATCCGGCCTTGAAGGGTCTCGAGGACGGCTGTCATCCGGGCGATTTCGAGGTCGGATTGACCCTGTGACATTTTCCCCTCCGCGACCCGCGTCCGATAGACGCGCTCCCGGAAGGAGAGCTCTCGCTTCACCGCCGTAATCTGATCGGCGATCGTGATCAGGACGGGGGCCTCGTCCTCGCTGAATAGGCCAGTCATTCTCCGGTTTCCCTCTCGAGTTTGCCGGCGGCCTCGAGGAGAAGCTCGAAGCTGTATCCGGCGTCGGTCTGTTGCGTAGTGGCGAAGGTGGTCAGGTAGTACGGGCCTCGCCAGGCGGCGCCGCATTCCTCGACGATCCGGACCGGGATCGGCTTCGGTTTCGAGAAGACCTTGATCAGGGCCTCACGATCGCCGGCGGAGAGGCCGGAGCCGCTCCCCTCGATCATATCGGCGAAGCCAAGGCGCGGACCGACCTCGCATGAGAGCCGGCCAAGCGATCGACCGTCGACGTCGATCTCGAGCTCGAGACGGGGGCTCACTGGAAGTCACCGCCGCCGGCGGCCAGGTCGGCGCGGCGCTTGGCGACGGCTCTCGCGATCGCCTCCTTCGCCGGCGGCGCCAGGCTCGAGAAGACCGGCCCGCCGTCGAAGGCCCGCCAATTCCCCTCGAGGGCGTCGACGTCCTCCTCCGCCTCGATATAGGACCGGAAGGCCTGGGCGTCGGCGATAAAGTCGAGCTTCTCGTCCCCGCTGGCGTTGAGCTCGCGGAGGCGGCGATAGGCCAGGGCGCGAGCCCGGCCGCGCATGGCCTCCTCTGACGCCTTCCATTCTTCGGACTCGAAGAGCCGCTTAAGGGCCGCGACGATCGCCACCCATGAGAGCGCGTCGGCCAGGTCGTCGGCGAAGGCGACGAAGCCGGTCGCCGGCGGATCGTCCGCCTCGTCCTGGGCCTCGCTCTCGTCGGCGCGTGGGCCGTTCAAGGCCTCGTCGGTTTGAAGGTCTAGGCCGCCCTGGGCCGGCTGATCGCCGCCGAAGCCGCGCTCCCTCTGGCGAGCCTCGAGCGCGGCAAGGTCGGCCGCCTCCCGCTCTTCCTTCGAGGCGGCGCGCGTCGGCTCCCGGTCGCCGGGGAAACCGCCCTCCGCCTGCCCGCTGGCGGGGCCTGGCGGCGGCGGAGGCGGCGGGGGAGGGGAAGGAGGCGGCGGGGAAACTTGCGGCTCCTGGGCCTTCTCCTTCGACGGCGCGACACCTTGCGCCCATTCGGCCAGGCGTTGCCCTAAGACCTCGTCGAGGGGCTTCGGGTTGTCGGCGTCGCGGAGGCTCTCGAATTGGATCGGGACTTTGATCATGAGACGCTCCCCCGGTTGCTCCGACTGCCAGGTCGGGACGCCGCGGGCGCCGGGCATGAGGAGCGCGGCGAGCGTCATTTCGAAGACGAATTCGTCTCCGGCGATCGGCATAAAGCCAAGGGGGACGACCTCCGTCTTCCCGTTGACCTTCATCGGCTTCGCCGTCTCCTTCGCCCGGAAGCATAGGACGAAGTTCGCGTCGATTTGGAGCATCCCGTTAAGCAGGGCGCGGCGCGCGGCCTTCGGCTTCTGCCATGCGAGCATGTTCATTGCCTTGCGGCGGCCCTCGTTCGCGTCCGGGCCGGCCAGGCGATCGAGCTCCGCCTCCTGGGCCTCGAGCATCCCGCCGACTCCGTCGTGTTCATGGCTCATGGAGTCGACGATGATCACGTTACAGCCGGCGGCCTTGAGTTGACGCATCGCGGCCAGGTAATCGAGCGAGGCGAAGGGCGGCTTGAAATCAAGGTGCATGAATTCGAACCGGTCGGCGTACGCCAGGGCGCGACGGTTCTCGGTATCGACGACGCCGATCTTCCCGCCGACGATCTTTTGAATGCCGACGGCCAGGCGGAGGGCGGAGAAGGTCTTACCGCCTCCGGAGGGGGAGAAGAGGCCGATATACAGCGGCGTCCTCTCCCGGACGGCCTTCTCGACGACGGCAAACTTACGTTCGGGCGGCGGCTTGCTCATTGGGAGTTTTCCAGAATCAGGCCCTCGAGGGCGTTGCGATGATAGGGGGGCGTTTGCGCCCGTTGGGTCTTCCGGGGATAGCCCGGCCAGGTCCGGGCCGCGAGGCATTGCGCCCAACGCTCCGCGGCCAGGCCGCAAAGCTGATCGACGGGACCGGTCGAGGACTCGTCGAGCTCGAAGAGGGCGGAGTCGTGGGGCTGATCGGACTCGATGACGAGGTTTTCAAACGTGATCCGGCCGGCGTCCTCCGGCGTCATGCCGGCGAGGCCCTCGAGCGCGAGCCGGTTGAGGCCGCGGAGATACCAAGCCCGCTGAAAATCGTATCCGTTGGCGGCGGCGTCCCGCTCGTATTGATCGAGGGTCGCCTCCTTCGTCGTCGTCTTCGGGTCGAGAACCTTGAGGAGGCCGGGAATCCAAACGTCGAGCATCCCGGCCGCCCATATCGGCCCGGCGGCCGTCGGCTCCCGCCAGAAAAACGGAACCTCCGTCACGATCTTATGGCCGCCGGCCGCCTCCTCGATCCGGCCGCGGACGATATCGGCGGCGGCGTCGGCGCGGAGATAGTCGCGCTCGAGGATCGGAATCCGTTTCGAGCGGATCGCCTCGTCGCGCTTCTGCCTGGCCGACGAGCTCCGCCAGTCTGGATAACGGATGATCGCGATCTCCCGCCCGCGGCCCAGGGCGAGCCGGTGCACGGCCGACCCGAAATACTGGACCTTCGAGCTCTCGCCGGCGTCGCCGTAGGGATTCAGCCTCGGGTGACGGAAGGCGGCCGCCAGGGGCGACCGCTTCACGAGCCGGGGGATAAGCGATTGTCGGAGGCTCGGCTCCGGACACGGGTCGTCGAAATATACGTCGCCGTCGAGGTCCGGATACATGCCCGGCGCCGTGATCCGCATCACGCGGCGCCCGCCGGCGTCTCGCCCATTTCATGCGCGACGGTCGCCCGCGCCATGAAGGCGAGGAAGCGGCGGCCGCCGGCGGAGAGACGGCCGGCGCTCTCGAGGACGGAGGCGACCGCCGAGTCGTTCAAGACCTCGAGCCGCTCGACCTCGTCGTCGACCTGGGCGGCGTCGGAGGTTGCGACGTCGTCGAGGAGCTCCGACGGTTTGACGTCGAGGCGCCGGGCGGCGCGGACGAGCATCGAAGCCGAAATCCGGTTCGCGCCTCTCTCGTATTTCTGGACCTGTTGAAAGGTCAGGCCCAGGGCTTCGGCCAGGGTCGTTTGCGTCATGCCCAGGACTTTACGCCTGGCGCGGATACGCTGGCCGACGAGGACGTCGATCGGGTCGGGAGCGGCTTGGTTAGGACGGGGCATTCTGTAGGGTCTCCGGTTTCAGGTCTCAGGGTTAGCGAGCTCGAGCCAAACGTCGCCGTGGCAAGGCTGATCTAGGCCGCACCAACAAGCGACGTTCTTTCCCCGGAGCTCTTCGGGGGAAGGGTAATCGTCCGGGCAATCCCGAAGCTGATCTCGAAAGATCGTGACGGCGTGACGCGCGTCCTCGACGAGGTCGCCCTCGAAGGCCTGGCCGATCTTCGCCGGGTTTCCGAAGCGCGTCGAACGATCGACCTTGACCGTATTGGCCGGCATTCGCCACCCGGCGGCGCGGCTCAACTGGACGCGGACGGGCCTCACGCCCGGCGCTCCCCGTTGAACCACACCCGGCCCGGCGGCTCTTTGCCGGTCGCGCGGGTCGCATGGCGGCAATCGACGACGACCTCCTCGCTCTTCCGCCAGGTGAAGGTTTGCCAGCAATATTGCGCGCCGGACGCCAAGGCCCGCGCGTCGAGGTGGAGACACGCGCCGCACGGCCTGGCGTTGGGTTTGGGGGCGTCGGTCAAGGCTTCGCCTCCGGCTCGAGTAGCGCGGCCGCGATCGCCAGGGCGAGGGCCTCGAGGTCGATCCGGCCGTCGATCAGGAAGTCGGCCGGCCCGTTGTCGCCGTCGACGTAAGGCGCCCCCTCGCGGTCTTCCTGGGCCTGGCGATCGAGCTCGCCGACGGCGGCCTCGACGAGGCTCGCGACGTTGAGCGGCGGCCGCTTCACGAAGTCGGCCAGGCCGACGGCGGCGACCCAATCGGCGAAGACCTTTTCGACCTGACGAACGGCGGAGGCCCTGTTGCGAACAAGGCCGTTATGAAAAAGCCGGCGACTCGCAACGAAGCGGAGTTCGATCCGATAGCTCCAAGCGGTCTCGCTTGGCCTCGACACCCGGCCGGCCCAAACTTCGCCCAGGTATGCCGACGAGCCGGTCTCGTCGTCTTCCCAACGGAGACGGATCACGTCCGGGCCTCCGGCTCGACCATGCGGCGCAAGGCCGCCAGGACGCGCGAGAGCGGGCCGCCTAGGCGCTCGAGCTCGAGAGCGGTCTCGTCCTCCGGCGGCGAGAACGTCATCGGCCTGTCAGGCGCGAAGAAGGTCGGCGTCGAGGCCGCCCGCTCCCGGAGGACGCGGCCGTCGGCGCCGCGATCAGTGACGACGCGGAAGGCGTACGGCATGACCGACGCGCCGAAGCGGCGCTCGATCGCCCGGCGGAGGGCGGCCTTTTCCCAATCCCGGATATCGCCGGCGGCGCTCACAGGTGGGCGTCCGGGTCGAGCGTCGCGGCGTGAGCGAGGAGCTCCGCCCGGAGCTTGCGATCGTAAAGGACGAAGCGGCCGTCGCCGGCGACGGAGAGCTCGACCCAGGCGTCGACGCAGCGCGCGGCCTGGTCGCGGTTGTGCTCGACCTCTTCGACTTGGCCGAAGCCGTACCCAGTGAAGAGGAAGGAGCCGTCGTCGCGGGCCTCGAGCTTTTGCTCGATACCCGATCCGCGATGAGCGAAGGATGCGACAAGTTGGGACATAGCAGGCTTTCCGGTTTCTCTACGCCGTCGGCCCGGCCGCTCGATCGAGCTCCGGGCCTGGGCGCGTCAAGCGCGATGGGGAAGAGGGCTAGGCTTCGGCCTCCGCGCTCGTCTCCGCCGCGACGTAACCGTAAGCGGCGGCCATGCAAGCGTTGAGGGCGGCTTCCATACCGGCGTAATGCTGGCCGGCGACGGCGTAAGTATTCTCGATGACCTGGCCGCGCGCGTCGACGGCGAGCGACATTGTCCCCGCCTCGTGGCCCAGGAAGGGGCCGGTCGCAATCTCGATGCGCTCGATATGGCTCCCGCCGTGGGCGCGGGACGAGACGAGGCGGATTTGAAGGGGCTGAATCATGGGTCGTTCTTTCCGGTTTGAGGTCTAGGAGGCGTGACGCAGGCGATGGGCGAGGACGCCGGTCGAGGTCCGCGCGTCGACCTGACTGCAATCGACGCGGAATTTGTCGCCCTGGAAGGGCATAAGGAGGACGTCGTCGCGGATCGACCATTGAACGCGGATCGTATAGCTCGCGTCGCGATGGGCGATCAGGACGAGGGCGCGATACTTCGCGCCGCTGGCGGCTGTATAGACGACCGCGTCGCCCTTGGCGAAGACGGTCCGGGCCTTAACGGCGGCGTGGGTCATGGTCTCGTTTCCGGTTTAGCGCGAAACGTCTCCGCTCCGCCTCTGCAACTCAGATAATAGGAAATCGGATTCCGGGGCAAGTGAATAATTCCCGATTGACGGAGAATTATTCGAGCCTATGGTCGGCGGCGATAACCGGAGAAAATCGAGCATGATTACCGTCGACGACGCCCTCGCCCGCCTGGCGGAGGCGATCAAGGCGGAAGGGTCCGCAAAGGCCTTCTGCCAGAAACACCGACTCGCCCGCGGTCACGTCTCAATGGTCCGGCGTCGGGAGCGGCCGATATCCCGGTCGATCCTCGACGTCCTGGGCCTCGAGGCCGTCACCGTGACGGAAGTCACCTATCGAGAGAAGGCTCCCGCCAATGCCGGCGCCTGAAATCCCGAAGACGGCGGAGGTTCGCGAGCTCTTCGTCCACGCCCTGACCGCCTGCCATACGCTCGCCCAGGCCTCCGCCTGCCCGCTTGGCGTCGACGTCTTCGACCACGCGAAGGCCGTCGCGAGGGCGCTCGAGGCCGCGAACGTCGAGGCTCACCGGCGAGGGCGCTCCGATGGGTAAGGCGCTCTCCTACTCGATGACGCGCGTCATCCGCCGCACCGGCCAGGATTGGGCGCGAGAGGGCGCGGCCTGGCCGACCGTCGAGGCGCTCGAAAAGCGCGGCCTGATCGAAGCGCGGACCGTGAACCACGGAACGGCGAAAGAGACACGGCTTACGCCGCACGGCGCGGCATACCTGGCCGACCTCGAGCAACGACTCGGCCTCAAGAAATCCCGCTCTTAAGCGGTATGCGCCACCCGGCCGCCGGCGCTTCATGGCGCGGCCGACTGTTAGGAGCTCTTCCCTCATGGCGAAGACACTCGGCGCCGGCGACGGCGACAAAACCAAGCGCGGCCGCGGCCGTCCGAAGAAAGCCGAAGCGATGAACGGCGCGGCCGCCGGCGCGATGAATGCGCCAGGCCTGGGCCACAACGCGCCCGACGAGGGCGTCTTCCTCTCGTGGGTCTCGAGAATTCAGGCCCAAAAGCGCAACGTCGACGCGCAAGCGGCCCTGCTCAAGGCCGAAAAGGGGAAGATGAAAGACCTCCGGAAAGACGCCCAGGGCGCCGGCCTCGTCATGGGCGAGCTCGACGAGGCCCTCGCCGACCTTGAGACGGAGCGCGTCGACTTGGCGGCGAAGGAGGAGCGGCGCCGGTGTTACCGCGAATGGCTCGGCCTCCCCGCTGGCCGCCAAACCGAAGCGGAGCTCCGGCCCGGCTCGACGCCGGCCGAACAGGCCGCGAAATGGGCGGACCTGGGCAACCGGGCCGGCCGCGTCGGCGGATCGCGCGACCTCCCGCCCGGTATCCCGCCGGAGCATCATCAAGACTTCCTCAAGGCATACGACGCCGGCCAGGAAATCCTTATGAAGGCCTCCCCGCTCACCGCCGGCGCCTTCAAGGAAGCCGACAAGGCGGGCGCCAAACTGACCGACGCCAAGGCCGGCAAGGCGAAGGCGAAGGGCGGAAAGGGCGAGGCGGAGGTCGCGCCGGAGCCGGTGAAGGAGGAGAAGGTCGTCGTCCTCGAGGCCGCCAACTTCCCCGGCGTCGAGGATATCGACGAGGCGAACCTCAAGACCCTCGACCCGGCCAAGCTCGAGCGTTGGCAGGCCGCCGACCGCGTCGTCGTCGTCATGGACGGCAAGCGGCGTATCCTGAAAGAGCCGGGTTACGAGGACACCGGCGAGCCGGAGGTCGATCTCACGAACGCGGAGGAGGTTCCGGAAGGCGCCACCCTCGAGGATATCGCCGCCGAAGTCGCCGGCGAGCCGACGCCTCCCGCGCCGGTCGAGCCGGTCGTCGAGCCGGAGGTCGCCCCGGAAGGCGGCGAGGTCGCTCCCGACCCGGACGCCCTCCCGCCCCTGGCCGACACGCTCGACTCCATGAAGGAGACGGCGGACGCCGAAGCGCAGGCGGAAGACCTGCAATGATCCTGGGCCTCGACCTCGCGACGTCGACGGGTTTTTGCTACGGCGACGGGGCCTCGCTCCCCGTCGTCGGAACCTGCCGTATGCCGCAAACCGGAGAGGAGGTCGGGCCTTTCCTCTTTCACTTCGAGACTTGGCTCGAGGAGACGATCGAGGCCGTTCGGCCGACGATGATCATTTTCGAGGCGCCGATCATCCGGTCGGACGGCTCGCATATTATGACCGTCCGGAAGCTGACCGGCCTCGCCGCCCTCGTCGAGCTCGTCGCCCATAAGCGCGGCGTCGAGGTTCTCGAGACGCATATCTCGACCGTGAAAAGGACCCTAACCGGCAAGGGCAACGCGGAAAAACACGAAATGATCTTTTTCGCGAGGAAGGCGGGGATCGTGATCTCCGCCGGCTTCGAGGGCCAGGACGAGGCCGACGCCTTCGGCGTTTGGGTTTCGGCCGTCCTCCTTCACACGAAACACGCGGGACGTTGGCGCCCGCTCATCGGCTCCGGGAGCCTGCTTTGAACCTCGCCGACCTCCCCAACGCTGGCCGTTACGGCGTGATCCTGGCGGATTTCCCTTGGCATTTCCGGACCTTCGACAAGGTGAAGGCCGTCCCCGGCCGCGCCGCCGCCGACCCTTATCCGACCATGAGGCGCGAGGAGCTCGCCGCCCTGCCTATTGCCAACCTCGCCGCTAGGGATTGCGCCCTCGTCCTCTGGATCGTCGGCGCCCATATCCCGGAGGCCCTCGACCTGGCGAAGGGGTACGGCTTCACCTTCAAGACGGACCTTCTCATTTGGGACAAGGGCCGTATGTCGATGGGCTATTACACCCGTAAGGAAGCGGAGCAATGCTTCCTCTTCACGCGGGGGAGCCCGCGCGTCATGCACCGGGGAATCCGCCAGATCATCCGCGCGCCCAGGCGGGAGCATAGCCGCAAGCCCGACGAGCAATACGAGCGCCTCGAGGCCCTCTTCGGCGGCCCATACCTCGAGCTCTTCGCCCGCCAGCGTCGGCCAGGTTGGGACTCATGGGGAAACGAGGTCGATAAATTCTCCGACCCGCTCGAGCTCCGTCGTCGGCGCCGGGACGCGGCGCTCCGCCTGGCCGCCGTCCGGGCCTCCCTGGGCGCTCGCCGCCGGAGGGCCGGGGCATGAGATACGGCTCCGTTTGCGCGGGGATCGAGGCCGCAACGCAGGCCTGGCGCCCTCTCGGCTGGAAACCCTCGTTTTATTCGGAGATCGCCGCCTTCCCGCGCGCCGTCCTCCGCCACCATTACCCGGAGACTCCGCTTCATGGCGACTTCACGACGATCGAGGCCGGCGAATACGAGCCTATCGACCTTCTCGTCGGCGGGACTCCCTGCCAATCCTTCAGCCTCGCCGGCCTCCGCCAGGGATTGGCAGACGAGCGCGGTAACTTGGCCCTCGAGTATATTCTCTTGGCTGATCGCCTCCGGCCCCGGTGGCTGGTTTGGGAGAACGTCCCCGGCGTCTTCTCAAGTCGCCCCGGCGACCCGCCCGACGAAGACGTCGACGATCGACCTCTTCGGGGGCACAACGGAGGCCCTCCCCTCGACGGCGAGCGGCTCCCGCCCGGCTCCGATTTCGCCGCCTTCCTCTCCGGCCTCGCCAGGTGGGAAATCCCTATCCCGCCCGGCGGATGGAAAAACAGCGGAGTCGTCGCGCCCGCTCCTGTCGATGGCGCCTACGGCCTGGCATGGCGAGTGCTTGACGCTCAATACGCTGGAGTTCCACAGCGACGCCGTCGCGTCTTCGTTGTTGGATATCTTGGAGACTGGCGACGTCCCGCGGCGGCATTATTTGAGCGTGAAAGCCTGTCGGGGAATGCTCCGCCGCGCCGAAATTCGACGCAAGCTCCTCCCGGATATGCTCATGCGGGCCTTACGAGCGATGATCTCGACGCGATGATCGCGCCGACCCTGTCGGCTGGCGGCAACGGACGCAACCCGCTCGACGAGCCGCTCGTCGCCGTGTTCCCAATTACCGGCGATGCGCTTCGCGGCGCCGGCGAGGCCCTGACCCCTAGCCCGGACGCGGAGGGTCGAATCCGCCTTCGCAATCCTGGCCTGGGCATAGGCGAAGACGGCGATCCGGCCGCGACCTTACAGGCCTCCGGCCCAGGGGCGATTGCGTTCGCTCTCCGCGGCCGCGAGGGGGGGGCAATGCCGGAGGTTTCAGGGGACAAGGTCGGCGCCCTCCGCGCCTCTTCCGGAGGATCGACGCGGGATTATGTGGCGTTCTCGCTCGCGCCGGCGTCCGGCGTCGACGGCGGGATTTCGGCCGTTCCCGTTGAGGTCGCGAATACCCTCACCGGTACGGCGGAGGCCGCAAAAAATGGCCGGGGCCTGCATTTCGTCCAATCCGCCGGCGTCCGCCGTCTCACCCCGCGCGAATGCGAGCGGCTTCAAGGTTTCCCGGACGACTTCACCTTGATTCCCTGGCGGAAGGGCCTTGCGCCCGACGGCCCTCGTTACAAGGCGTTGGGGAATTCAATGGCCGTCCCCGTCATGCGTTGGATTGGCGAGCGTATCGCTATGGTCGAGGAGCTCGTCTAATGGCCCGCGACCGCGACCGCGACTCCGTCCCGCGCAACCTTAACCAATCGCTCAACTCGATTTCGGCGGCGGAGCAATCGAAGCCGATCAATCTCGAGGCGGAGCAAGGCCTCCTCGGCGCCCTGCTCTACGAGTCGACGACGTTCGACCTGATCGCGAGCCTCGTCCGCGCCGGCGATTTCTTCGAGGGATTTCACGAGCGGCTCTTCGCGGAGATCGGGAGCCTCGTCGGCCAGGGCCGGCGGCCGGACGCCGTCGTCCTGGGCCAAACCTTCCGGACCGATCCGGGCCTCGAGGGACTCGGCGGCGCCCGGTATCTCTTCGACCTCCTCGACCGCGCGCCTCCCGGCCCGGTCGCCGCGGAGTATGCCGTCGCCGTCCGCGACGCGGCCGCCCGCCGGACCCTGATCGAGCTCGCCGGCGTCCTGGCCGACCGCGCCGCCAACGATGGGACGACGCCAGCCTCCGGCCTGGTCGAAGACCTCGAGCGCGCCCTCCTGGGAATGAACGTCGCGACGAAGACGGCCCGGCTCATATCCGCCGACGAGGCCGTCGATCGCGTGATCGAGGTCTTCGAGAATCCGGCGGCGAACCCCGGCCTTATGACCGGCCTCGACAAGCTCGACCGGGAGACGGGCGGCTTCATGCCCGGCGAGCTTTGGCTCCTGGGCGGCCGCCCCTCAATGGGGAAGAGCGCGATCGCCTCGACCATGTCCCTAAACGTCGCGATGAACGGCGTCGGGCCGGACGGCCTCCGCCTGGGCGTCGTCGAGGTAAACGGCGAAATGACGGTCGAGCAAATGACGCGCCGGCATATCGCGGATTACGGCTTCACCCTTACGGCCAAGTTCTCGCCGGCCTATTCCGACATTCGGAAGCGCAAGCCCTTGACCGATCCGCAGCGCGCCGCCTTCTACCGCGCCGCCCAGGAGGTCCGGGGCCTCGAGACCTTGAAAATGGTCAAGAAGACCGGCCTCACGATCGCGACCCTCCGGAGCATGATCCGCCGCCAGAAAGTCGAATGGGAGCGCAAGGGAATCCGCCTCGCCCTCGTCACCGTCGACCACGTCGGACTCTTCCGGCCGGAGCGCGAGACCCGCTCGAGGACGGAGGCGCAAACCGACATTGCGATCGAGCTTAAGGAGCTCGCCGACGAGCTCGGGATCGCCGTCGTCGCCCTGGCGCAGCTTAACCGGCAACTCGAGAGCCGCGACGATAAGCGGCCGCAACTGTCGGACCTCCGCGACTCCGGCGCCTGGGAAGAGAACGCCGACGGCGTGATCGGAACCTATCGCGACGCCTATTACGCCGCCCGCGAGACGGAGCCGAAAGACCATACGAAGCGGCTCGCCTGGGAAGCGCGGAAGAGCTCGCCGACCGTCGAGGCGATCCTCCTCAAAATCCGGGAAGGGTCGGCCGGCCTCATCGAGCTTTGGGCGGATATGGGCCGGAACGCGATCCGCGATCGCGCGCCCGACAACCTGTACGGCGACGCCTCCTTCGACCTCGATTTCAACGCCCTGCCCGCCTCCGCGCCGGCGACGCGCCCGGCCCAGGCCCAGGAGCCGAACCTCCCTCCCGCGCCCCCCCTCGAGGCGTACGACGCGAGCGAATTCGAATGAAGCGCGCGAAGTGTCTGGTCGGTTACTGCAACCGCTCGACGTCCTGGCCGATATGCGGCCGACATTGGGCGCTCGTCTCCGGCGCGACGAAGCTCGCGATCGGCGATCTCGGCGCCCTGCACTCGAAGCCGCGGGACGCGGACGAGAAGGCGCTCCGGGACTTCTACGCCTGGGCATGGTGGCAAACCATGCGCGGCGCGGCTCACGAGGCATACGACGAGGAGGTCGCCCGACGATGGGAGCGCCTCAACGCGGAGGCCGCCCTTCGTAAGGCCCTGGCCGACCCGCTCGAGGCAACCCGCGCCGCCCTCTCCGCTCGGCGCCGCCGGCGGGGACTTGCTCGAGGGCCGCCGTAGGGTCCAAATGAAACGGGCCGCCTCCCTTTCGAGAAGCGACCCGCAATGCCCGCCAACCGCGAAACCGGAAAGAAACACGATGACCGACGACCCGAAATCCCATGAAACCGCCCAGGGCGCAAGGCCCTCCCGCGACGAGCTCCTCCGCGAACATTACGCCGCGCCCGGCTATTGGGCGGATATCCGGAGAGGCGGCCCGACCCTCTCGCCGTTCCCTATGTCGCCGGACGAGGCCGCCCTCCTGGCCTGGCATGACTTCACCCGATCGGCGATCGGAGGCGGCCGACTTCAAGCCGGCGCGGACGAGGTCGGCGGATGGATCACCGGACACCCCGGCGACCGCGTCCGGGTCTTCTGCCCGCAAACGGCGGAGGATTGGATCGCGGCCCAGGAAGGCCCGCCCCAATTCGCCGACGACTGGCGGACCCTGGCCGTCGGCGGGATCGACTTCTCGACGGAGCCGGATCGCACGGCCCAGGTATTCAAGCCGGTGAATTCGACCGCCGCCCTCGTCTTCGACTATGCGCTCCCGGCCGCGAAGATGCGGGCGATACAGCGCGCCATTGATCAAGGCGCCGTCGCTTCGGAGGACGTCGTCCTCTTCACGACGGACGAGGTCGATCGGATCGAGAGCTTCGTCCGCCAGGCCGCGGCGGACTATCGTCGCGTCTTCGAGGTTCCGCCCAGGCCGCAACCGCCGCCTCCGCCGCCTCCCCAAGGCTGGCGAGGGCGCGGGACGCTGTACGTCGAAGGCTCGAGGCGTTGGGGGAAGACCGCCGGCATGGAAGCGGCCGCCAAGGCGTACGACGCCCAGGAGCGCCACGTCCGGCACCGGAGGGCCGTCGTCGGCGGCGTCCTGGGCTTCGCCCTGGCGTTCCTGTTCTTCATGCTCTCCGGCTTCGTCATGGGAGCTCACGCGGCCGCCTGGGCGACCGTCGGCCTCTTCATTGTCGGTTGGACGATCGTCGGCTCCCTGGCCGCCCTGGCGATCGGGAGGCCGCGTTGAGGGTCGGCGTCTTCACCTTCCGGGGTCGCCGGCCAGGCCTCCGGATGATGGGAAATTCGGTTGAGATCGCTTGGCGCCTCGACCGCCGCCCGGCCGCCGAAATCGCCCAGGAGGTCGCCGATCACGTCCGTTGGACCGTCGGCGCCCTCTTCGCCGGCGATCTCGAGCTCGTCTCCGGCCGCGAGGAGTGGCGGCCATGACCGCCCCCCTCGTCCCGCGCGAGGTCGATCTCTCCGGCCTCGAATATATGCCGCTCATGGTCGGCCGCGTCCTCGATAGCGACCTCTTCGCCCTCTCAAGCGGCGACGAGTTCAAGGCCGCCTTCGCCCTGTGGTGCTACGCCTGGCGCAACCGGGCGAGCATCGCCGACGACGACCTCGTCCTCGCCCGCCATGCGAAAGTGAACCTCGCAACCTGGGCCGCGCTTAAGCCTATGGCGGTCCGCGGCTGGATACTTTGCGACGACGGCCGGCTCTATCATCCGACCGTCGCGGAGGCCGTCCTCAAGGCCTGGATAGATCGCCTCCTCCTCCGCCGCCGGAGCGCCAAGGGGAACGCCGCCAGATACGGCCAGGAGGTCGACGAGCCGGAATTCGAGAGGCTTCTCGGGAGAGCTCGAGCGGCCCTCGCCGCGTTGACGTCGGACGGCGCCGAAATTCCGGAATCTCCTAAAGCAGAAATTAAGGAGAATAATTCGAAACCGGAAGGAGGAATTAATCCTCCCGTAAGGACCGAAAAACCCTCCGGAGTTATCAGGAGAGGAGAGGAGAGGAGTCCGCTAGAGAATCCTAACGGATTCCCTAGCGCATCGGACGATCGTAAATCCGACGATCTCGAGCCGAATTCCGTCGAATTTTTATTCGCGAAATTCGAACGCGAAAAGGAGCTCGAGGACGGCGAGGCCTGGGCCTTCGCCGCCGGCGTCCTGGGCCGCGCCGGAGGCCTCTCCGATCGGCGAGCTCGAAGCCTGATCGGGAAGGTTATCCGGGATTTCGGAATGTCGACGCACGAGCTTGCAAAGGCCGCGGCGGCGACTTGGAAATCCGGCTCGAGATCGCCGGAGCCGTACCTCCGCCAGGTCGCCCAACGCCTGCAACTCGACCGACGGCCAGGCGCCGGCGCCGATCCGGATTACTGGCCGATCGACGCGCAACGCGCTTGGCTCGAGGAGCTCAAGGTCCGGCCGGCGTCATGGCGCGGCGAACGCGGTCCGCCGCCAGGGTCGCCAGGTTGCCGCGTTGACTCGGCTCTCCTCGTCGAATACGGATTCGGCTCCTCGATTTACAAACCGGACGACCTGGCATGAGCGACACCGCCGCCGAACCCCGCACCGAAGCCGACCGCAAGGCGGAGCTCGAGACCTTCGGCGAATCGCTTGGCGACGCCTTCCTCGATCGCTTCGGCCCGTTCCTGATCGACGTCGCCTCCGGCCGCGCCGTTCCGGCGATCCGCATCCGGGGAACGGTCGGCGGCGCGAAGGTCGATCTCGTGATCGAGCCGGAGACCTCCGCCCGCATCGAGGCGACCGGCGGAAGCGAGACCGGCTCCGGGACGATCGAGCTTCCGGACGACTGACAATGTCGGAGCGCGTCGTCGCCCGGCGCCGATACGACGCCAAGCGGCGCGAGGAGCAACCCTCGAGGGCTTGGTATAAGTCGCCCAGGTGGAAGGCGAAGCGGCGATCTCAGCTTCGGAACGTCCCGCATTGCGAGGAATGCGCCAGGCTCGACCCGCCCAGGAAACGCGCCGCGACGATCGTCGACCACGTCGAGCCGCACCGCGGCGATTGGGCGAAGTTTTGGGCCGGCCGCCTGCAATCGCTATGCAAGCCCTGCCATGATAGCAGGAAGCAAGCCGACGAGAGGCGAGGCTACTCCGTAGCGGCCTCCTCCGACGGCTGGCCGGAAGACCCGGCTCACCCGTTCAACGCTACCCATAAACCGGAGACTTAGACCAATGGCCAAGGGCGAACCCTTCCCTCAAGCGAACCTCCTCCTCAAGGCGCCAACGCCGGAGGATGCGGCGGCCGGCACCGTGTACGACCTGGCCGTCTATAAGTGGGCGGACCTCGACGGCCGGCCTCACGTCATCAGCCGTTGGCGCCTCTCTCCCGAAGAGCTCGAGGAGGTCAACCGTACGGGCGGCGTCCTGTGGCTTCAGGCCTGGGGAGACACGCCTCCGCCCGTCTCGATCGACGGCGAGACGCCCTTCCTCGACGACCGGAAGAAGAGGGCGCCCTCCTTCGTCGGATTGCTCGACGTCAAGGTCGAGCTCGTCGCGACGATCTTCGCCTTCATGCCCGGAACGATCCGCGTCGTCGGGTCTCAGGCGTCCGGCTTCGTCGGCGAGCTCCGTCTCGTCCTCGACGTCAGCGCAACCGGCCAGCCTGGCGGCCGTTGGAAGGCGACGGTTCACGACGTCGGCGCCTCGAGGCGCGTCACCTTCTCGCCCTGGCCGGACGACGAGAAAAAGGCCGAAAAACGATGAAAAAGGCCCGAAAACCCTCGAAAACAGGCCCTTTTGACCCGGTAGGGGGTAGGGGGGTCAAAAGTCAGGCCCAAAACGGGTGGGAC
>Ga0172380_10001284_pt1 | contig 43586 bp, 35 predicted proteins | sample Leawe162metaG_FD_119747 | JGI IMG/M metagenome (GOLD analysis project Ga0172380, IMG submission 119747) | Leachate microbial communities from a municipal landfill in Southern Ontario, Canada - Leachate well 162 metaG | ecosystem: Engineered > Solid waste > Landfill > Unclassified | place...
ATGGACAAGCTCGACCGCCGCATCATCCAGTTGAAGATCGAGCGCGAAGCGGTGCGCAAGGAGAAGGACGAGGCTTCGATAAAGCGCTTTGGCCTGATTGAGGATGAGATCGCCAAACTGAGCAAGGAATACTCCGACCTCGAAGAGATATGGAAGGCCGAGAAGGCGCAGGTGCACGGCTCGGCACACATCAAGGAGGAGATCGAGAAGCTCAAGGTGCAGATGGCCGAGCTGCAGAGGAAAGGCGATCTCGGGAAGGTCGCCGAGCTGCAGTATGGCCAGTTGCCACAGCTCGAAGCCCAGCTCAAGGCGGCCGAAAAGGCGGGCGATGGCGACATGAAGAACAAGCTGCTGCGCACCCACGTCGGTGCTGAGGAAATCGCTGAGGTCGTCTCGCGCGCCACCGGCATTCCGGTCAGCAAGATGATGCAGGGCGAACGCGACAAACTTCTGCAGATGGAAGACAAGCTGCACCAGCGCGTGGTTGGTCAGGACGAAGCCGTGCGCCTCGTGGCCGATGCCATCCGCCGTTCGCGTGCCGGGCTTTCGGACCCGAACCGGCCTTATGGCTCCTTCCTCTTCCTCGGCCCCACGGGCGTCGGCAAGACGGAGCTATGCAAGGCGCTGGCCGAATTCATGTTCGACGCCGAGGATCGCCTGATCCGTATCGACATGAGCGAGTTCATGGAGAAGCATTCGGTTGCCCGCCTGATCGGTGCGCCGCCTGGATACGTGGGCTACGAAGAGGGGGGCTACCTGACCGAGGCCGTACGCCGCAAGCCTTATAGCGTGATCCTGCTGGATGAAGTCGAGAAGGCGCATCCGGATGTCTTCAACGTGCTGCTGCAGGTGCTTGACGACGGCCGCATGACCGACGGCCAGGGCCGCACCGTGGACTTCAAGAACACGGTCATCGTCATGACCTCGAACCTTGGCAGCCAGATGATCCAGAGCATGGCCGGCGACGACTACGGTCTGATCAAGCTGGCGGTCATGGCCGAGGTCAAGACCTATTTCCGGCCCGAGTTCATCAACCGCATCGACGAGGTCGTGGTCTTCCACAGTCTCGACGAGAAGAACATCGCCTCGATTGCGAAGATTCAGCTCGGCTACCTCGAAAAGCGGCTGGCGCACATGGACATGGCGCTGCTGGTCGACGATTCGGCCTTGCTCGAACTGGCCAAGGATGGTTTCGACCCGGTGTTCGGCGCGCGGCCGCTCAAGCGCGCCATCCAGCAGCAGATCGAGAACCCGCTGGCGAAGTCGATTCTCGAAGGCAGGTTCGGTGCCAAGGACAGCATTCATGTCCGCAGCGAGAACGGTTCGCTCGTCTTTACCAAGGGCTGAATCCGGATGGCGGGATGTTGTGCGGCGCAGCACGGCATCCCGTTGATTTTTTTGTAGTTAATTGCTTGCGTGGAGTCTCCTGCTGGCAGTATAAATATGGCGGCAACCTGACCAGGGCACACCTGACCGAAAGGCAGGGTCGCAAAGTTACCGGCCTTCCGGGTAAACCTACCCGATGGCAGCGGAACCGCCAGGCTTCAACGCTTCCCAGCCTCGTCCGGAGGTCTGCCCGGTCCAACATAACGATCACCGAATCGGGAGGAGACCCATATGTCGGCTGTCCTTGAGTTAGTTGAACCGGATGCAGGCCTGACGGAGCGTCAGGCAGAAGAGCTGCTCCGTTCCATCACCATTCCGTCGTGCCCGGCCATTCTGGCGACACTGATGCATGAGGCGCGTCAGGACGAAGTCGATTTTCCCAAAGTGGTTCGCCTCATCGCCAGCGATGTCGGGCTGTCGGCTTCCGTGCTGAAAACGGCGAACTCCCCGTATTTTGCGCTGCGCTCGAAGGTGCAGAACGTACAGCAGGCGATGTCCGTTCTCGGTCTCAAGAACCTGCTGTCGATCATTACCAGTGTCACGCTGCGTAGCTCGCTGTCACCGCCTGGCGTGAACATGGAGCGTTTCTGGGATCGTTCCGGCTATGCGGCGGTGGCCTGTGCGCACATCGCCCGTGTCACCCGCTCGGTGAATCGGGATCTGGCCTATACCTTCGGTCTTTTCCACGATTGCGGTATACCGATCCTGATGCAGCGCTTCCCCGATTACAAGCAGACGCTGGCGCTCGCCAACGATACGGGCGAGGATATCCTGAACATCGAGTACGTGCGCCATGCAACCAACCATGCGATTGTTGGCTCGATGCTCGCCCGTAACTGGCAGTTGCCGGTTGAGGTAGTGCAGGCGATTGCTCAGCATCACGAGCATGAGTTGCTCGAAGATGCGCGTGCCGGCAAGATTTCCGGTGAGGTGCGTGCGTTGATTGCCATCTGCCATGTTGCAGCTTACGCCGTGGCACGTTTCCTTGAGGTGCGCGAGGATCGTGAATGGGTTTTGCATGGCGACAAGGCGATGGCTTACCTTGGACTCGATGCTGACGAACTGACCGAGATGATCATCGAGATCAGGGAGCAGCTGTCCGAGAATCGTGACAGCAAGCTGTGAGCGGGGCAGATTCCTTGCCATCGCGGACGGTTGTCTCGGAAGTCTCAAAATTTGCAGAATTCGCTGATTGGTGTCAGGCACGTGCCTGCGATCTGGCCGCTCCGGATAGCTGGCTCGGCCTGCTTGGGCTGTTCTGGCTGGAGGAGGGCAGCAACATCGTGGGCAGTGATTCGGCTGCACAGGTACTTCTCCCTTGTGGCCCGGCCCGGTTCGGCGATCTGCTGTGCCATGGCCGGCGCGTGCTATGGCAGCCTGCTGCAGGGGCGCCCGTAGTCTTGCAAACCGATGCCGATGGTGTACCGGATGAGGTGCGTTTCGGCACGCTGGCATGGGTTGTGATCGAGCGCGCCGGCAGGTTGGCAGTGCGTTTGCGCGACCGCGACTGGGCAAGCGATCGGCACTTTTCCGGGCTGAACCATTTTCCGTTTGATCCAGCTTGGCAGATCGAGGCCGATTGGCTGCCGCTGAGCCCGCCACAGACGCTGGAAGTGCCAGATGTCACCGGCGATCTTAAAGCGGTCACGGTGGCGTGGCAGGCCGTGTTCCGTGTCGGTGAGGCCGAGGTGCGCTTGCTGCCGATGAACGTTTCCGAGTCCGCTGTTTTTTTTGTTTTTCGCGATACGACGAGCGGCCGTCAATCCTACGGTGCCGGTCGTTTTCTCCATTCCGCCCCGGCACGCGCTGGGCGCATCACGCTGGATTTCAACCGTTCCACCAATCCCCCCTGTGCCTTCACGCCTTTCGCCACCTGCACGCTGCCGCCGCCCGAAAACTGGCTGCCATTCCCTGTTCTGGCGGGCGAAATGAAATACGCCGATCACTGAATTCGTGCCCCTCGCTTGTGCGCAGGAAACGAATGTCACCTGTTTGCTGTCTGAACTTCCCCGTTGCCGGAAGTATTCGATGGGCAATGATTGGCTCGCCTGAAAGGCTGCATGTATTACGGAGAACGATTCAACGCCTGGACGCATCTGGTCGGCGCACTGCTGGCACTGACGGGTGCTGTGTGGCTACTGGTTATTGCCGTATCGAGTGGGGATGGCCTCAAGGTGTCGAGCGTGTCGATCTACGCCCTGACGCTGGTTCTGCTCTACAGTGTCTCAACCCTTTATCACAGCGTTCGGGGTCGGGCCAAAGTGATTCTGCGCAAGCTCGATCACCTGTCGATCTACCTGCTGATTGCCGGTAGCTATACGCCTTTCTGTCTGATCACGCTCCACGGTCCCTGGGGCTGGACGCTTTTTTCCATTGTCTGGTCGCTTGCCGTGATCGGCATGTTGCAGGAAATCAGGCCGCGCTCGGAGGCCAGGGTGCTTTCGCTGGTGATCTACGCCATCATGGGCTGGATCGTGCTGATTGCCGTTGTGCCTTTGCTTGAAAGGCTTGGCGTCGCTGGTTTCATCTGGCTGGCAGCGGGCGGGGTGTTCTATACGCTCGGTATCGTTTTTTTTGCCTTTGACACGCGCTTCCGCCACTGGCATGGGATCTGGCATCTGTTTGTGATGGCCGGTAGCCTGGCGCACTTCATCGCGATCGAGTCTTACGTCCTGTAGGCCTGTCTCGGTGCGAGTATCTGTTGCACCAACCCCGTTTTCTGTGGTCTGATGGCTTGAAGCGTTCGCATTAGTCCCCATCTTCGCAGTGCAACGATGCAAGGTGAAAGGAGTGGTCCATGAACTTGGTCTATAACAGCGAGCACTATTCGATACTGGCTTACCCAGCCCAGGAAAGTTTTGAACTGGTCGACAAGGAAGCCAGCCGGACACTTTTCATCCGTGGCGAAGTCGCTTTCCGCTTCCGGCAGGCAATCGATTCGATTCCGGAAGGCGAGCGCGACGAAGAGACCATCGATGAGTTCATCGAAAGCTACTGCGACGGCGTCGCCAGCCCGATCCGTTTTCACTGAGCGCTCCTGCTGGAGCAGCTGTGCGCACTTCGGAAGGCGAGGATGTCGGGTATAATCGCCGTTTTTCGGTTGCTGCACGGGAGAATTTCGAATGTTTGGAACGCTGTACGAATCCGATCACACCAAGTGGATGCGCGAGATGATGGCCAAGAATCCGGAGTGGTCCGAGGATCAGAAGCTTGGCCGGGCGATCTGGTGGGACAAGAAAGTCGATCTGGACGAGCAGGGGCGCTACCAGCAGGCGAAGGAGCCGAACAAATCCTATCCGTACGATGTGAATTTCGATTTCTGATTCACCGCGTCGCCAGAACAAGAAACGGCAAGTCGAAGAGATATCGACTTGCCGTTTTTCTTTGGCGGTACGCGGGCTGGGTGTTGGCGGAATCGGAGAGATTGGTCGCGCGACAATGGACGCTTGACGCTTCTCCCCGACTCCTGAACCCGCTCAGCAGTTTTCCCCGCTAGCCCTGCAGCGGCTTGACCACACGTTTGACTGCAGCATCGTCCGGATGTGGGTGGATGGTGAAGCCGAGGCTGGTCATTAGCCGGAACATCTTGGTATTCAGCGCCAGCACGTCGCCGACAACGGCGCGGTAGCCCTTCATGCGGGCACACTCGATCAGTGCAGTCATCAGCTTGCGGCCGATCCCGTGCTTCTGCCAGTCGTCTGCGACGGCGAGGGCAAACTCTACCGATTCACCGTCCGGATTGGTGACGTAGCGGGAAACGCCAATCTGCTGTTCCTTTCCTTCTTCGGTCTGCACTGTCGCGACCAGGGCCATCTCACGGTCGTAGTCGATCTGCGTGAAGCGGACCAGCATCGGTTGCGTCAGCTCGCGGATGGTGTCCATGAAGCGGTAGTACTTGCTCTCGTCGGACATGCGTGCAACGAAATCCTTTTCCATTTCGGCATCTTCCGGACGAATCGGGCGAATGGTGATTTCGAGGCCGTCGGGGAGCTGGATTTCCTGGATCAGATGCACCGGGTAGGGGTGTATCGCCATGTGTGAGTAGCGGTCACCGGATGCCGCTGCATGGTCGATGACGATGCGCGCGTCGGCTGCGATGGCACCATTCTCATCAACGATCAGCGGGTTAAGATCCAGCTCCTGCAGCCAGGGGAGTTCGCAGACCATTTCCGAGATGCAGAGCAGCACGTCTTCAAGGGCTTCCCGGTTGGTTGGCGGCATGTTGCGGAATTCGTCAAGCAGCTTCGATGCGCGCGTCGAACGGATCAGGTCCTTGGCCAGGAAGCGGTTCAGCGGTGGCAGGGCAACGGCGCGGTCACTGAAGATCTCGACTTCCGTACCACCGGCACCGAAGGTGATGATCGGCCCGAAAATCGGGTCACGGACGACGCCGAGCATCAGCTCGCGGCCGTTCGGGCGGGCCAGATAGGGTTCGATCGAAACCCCGTTGATGCGGGCCGTCGGGTGCTTCTTCTGCACTGTCTCGATGATGTCGTGGTAAGCGTTGCGAACCGCCGGGGCATTCGGAATGTTGAGGCGGACGCCACCGGCATCGCTCTTGTGCACCACATCCGGCGAATCGACCTTCATGGCGATCGGGAAGCCGATCTGTTCGGCCAGCAGCAGCGCCTCGGTCGGCGTGCGGGCCACCATCGTCTGGGCGACCGGAATGCGGAAGGCTCGCAGAATGGCCTTCGACTCCATTTCCGACAGCACCTTGCGGCGCTCGGAGAGCACGGCCTCGATCAGCATCTTGGCACCTTCGGTTTCCGGGCGCTCGTTGCGGCTGGTCGGCATCGGTGTCTGCAGCAACAGCTTCTGGTTACGGTAGTAGGTGGAGATGTGATAGTAGAGCTCGACCGCCGTCTCGGGCATGCGGAATGCCGGAATGCCGGCGTCTTCCAGCTTCTTGCGTGCAGCGGCAACCTGTTCTTCGCCCATCCAGCAAGTCAGCAGCGCCTTGCCTGTCTGCTCGTGCGCTTCGATCACCGCATCGGCAACACGGGTCGGGTCGGTCATGGCTTGTGGCGAGAGCATCACCAGCATGCCATCTACATCCGGGTCACCAGCTACGGCGAGAATGGCATCGCGGTAGCGTTCCGGCGTGGCATCGCCAACGATATCGATCGGATTGCTGTGTGACCAGGTGGAAGGCAGGCAGGCATTGAGCTTCTGGATAGTTTCCATGCCCAAGCTGGCGAGCGGAATTTCCAGGTCGCCGGCACGGTCGGCCGCCATCGCGCCGGGGCCGCCACCGTTGGTGATGATGGCCAGGCGCTTTCCTTGTGGACGGAACTTGGAGGCCAGTGCCTTCGAGGCATAAAACAGCTGGCCGACGTTCTTGACGCGGACGACACCGGCACGGCGCACGGCGGCATCGAATACCGCGTCGGAGCCGGCAATCATGCCTGAGTGCGTCTGCACCGCTGCCGACCCGGCGGCATGGCGACCGGCCTTGAGCAGGATGATTGGCTTGATGCGGGCGGCAGAGCGCAGGGCGCTCATGAAACGCCGGGCGTTACGGATCCCCTCGATGTAGAGCAGGATGTAATGGGTGCGGTTGTCGTAAATCAGGTAATCGAGAATTTCACCAAAATCGACGTCGGCAGTGCTGCCCAGCGAGATGACGGTGGAGAAGCCGACACCGTTGGATTTCGCCCAGTCGAGCACTGCGGCGCACATGGCGCCGGATTGCGAGACCAGCGCCAGGTTGCCGGAATTGGCCGTAACCTTGGCAAAGGTGGCGTTGAGCCCGAGCTGGGGGCGGATGATGCCAAGACAATTGGGGCCGAGTACGCGAACGTTGTAGCTGCGGGCAATCTCCAGCATCTTGCGCTCGAGGGCGGCGCCCGAGTGTCCGGCTTCGGCAAAGCCGGCGGTGATGACGATGACGTTCTTGACGCCACTGCGACCACATTGTTCGACGATTCCGGGAACGGTCTGCGGTCGCGTACAGATCACTGCGAGTTCGACGCGGGCCCCGATTTCCTCGATCGAGGCCTGTGTCTGAACGCCTTGAATGGTCTCGTGCTTTGGGTTGATCGCGTAGAGGCGCCCCTTGTAACCGGATTCCAGGATGTTCCTGAAAATGATACTGCCCACTGAATTCTCGCGATCCGATGCACCGATGACGGCGACTGACTTGGGTTCGAAGAGACTGGTCAGATAGTGCTGCTCAAGCATTGCGTGCCACCTTGTGGGTGAAATTGTTATTGGGTTGTGCGTTGCAACAATTTAGCACAATGCCCACACAAAAACTTGGTGTATGTATCAAATTCGATATGGTTTTTAGATCATCGAACGTGTCGGAAAGTGTTCCATCAATCGTTGGCCGCGAGCGTGCTGTCAATTTCAAGATTGCCCGAGAGCGTGCGGTGTACCGGGCAGCGATTGGCTATCTCCAGCATCCGGGTGCGCTGCTCCGGTGTAAGATCGCCTTCGAGTTTGATGTTTCGGGTGATCCGGTCGATTTTCCCTTTGCCTTCGATTTCAATTTTTTCGTGTGACAGAGTGACGCTGACGCGGGTCAGCGGCAGTTTTTTCACTTCGGCATACATGCGCAGGGTCATCGAGGTGCAGGCGCCGAGCGCGGTCAACAGGTAATCGAATGGTGCCGGCCCGGCATCTTCGCCCCCCATTTTCGCCGGCTCATCAGCGATCAGGCGGTGGCGCCCGGCGGTGACCTGTTGTTGGTAGCGACCCGCACCGTTTTCTGCGACGACAACTTCACTTCTTTCATGGGCCATGCCGGGACTCCTTGATCTTCTATGTGTTGGCGGAAGATGATAGCTGAATCAAATGGCTGTGGAGTGTCAAAAAATGCATACGGAAGTCGCCGAAACGTCATCCTGGGTCACACGTTTTGCTCCGCTTATTCCTGTCGGTGGTGAGGTGCTTGATCTGGCCTGCGGCAGCGGTCGACACGTCCGCCTGCTGGCTGGTCTCGGCCATTACGTCGAAGCGGTTGATCGGGATGCGGCAGCATTGGCTCAGCTGAGCGGGGTGAAGGGCGTTTCCGTGCGCGTTGCCGATATCGAGCACGGGCCATGGCCTTTCGCAGGTCGACGTTTCTCCGGCATTGTCGTTACCAATTATCTGCATCGACCGCTCTTGCCGCTGATTGAGGGCGCTCTGGCCGAGGGGGGCGTGTTGATCTACGAAACCTTCATGCTCGGCAACGAGCGTTTTGGGCGCCCCTCCAATCCTGATTTCCTGCTGCGACCACAGGAGTTGCTGGAAATGGCGCTGGCGGCCGGGCTGCGGGTCGTCGCCTACGAGGAAGGTGAGGTTCGCGCTCCGAAGCCGGCGGTCGTTCAGCGGCTGTGCGCGACAAAAATTGCTTCCCGCACTTGACATCCTTGCCCGGTGGGGACCGTGGGCCGGGTTTGGAGTGTGACCCGGTTATCGGGTAAAATCGTGCTTTCCCGCTGCAGAAAAATCATGACCAAATACGTGTTCGTCACCGGCGGTGTGGTGTCCTCTCTCGGTAAGGGCATCGCCGCCGCCTCGCTCGGGGCCATCCTCGAATCCCGTGGCCTGAAAGTCACCCACCTCAAGCTTGATCCCTACATCAACGTCGACCCCGGCACGATGAGCCCCTTCCAGCACGGCGAAGTGTTCGTGACCGAAGATGGCGCCGAGACCGACCTTGACCTCGGCCATTACGAGCGCTTCACCAGCGCCAAGATGAAGAAGTCGAACAACTTCACCACCGGCCAGATCTACGAGTCGGTGATCAAGAAGGAGCGACGCGGCGAGTACCTCGGCAAGACCGTTCAGGTCATCCCGCACATCACCGACGAAATCAAGAACTCGATCAAGCGCGGCGCCAATGATGCCGACGTGGCCATCGTCGAAGTCGGCGGCACGGTCGGCGACATCGAGTCGCTGCCCTTCCTCGAAGCCATCCGCCAGATGGGCCTGGAGGAAGGCCGCAACAACGCCTGCTACATGCACCTGACGCTGCTGCCCTACATTCCGACCGCCGGCGAGCTGAAGACCAAGCCGACCCAGCACTCGGTCAAGGAGCTGCGCGAAATCGGTATCCAGCCGGATGTGCTGCTGTGCCGCGCCGACCGCCACATCCCGGAAGACGAGAAGGCCAAGATCGCACTGTTCTGCAACGTACAGCGCGAAGCCGTGATCGAGGCGCTGGACGCCGATTCGATCTACAAGATTCCGGCCATGCTGCACGACCAGATGCTCGACGAGATCGTCTGCCACAAGCTGGGCATCCTGGCCAAGGCCGCCGACCTCAAGGTCTGGAACAAGCTGACGCACGCGCTGGCGCACCCCGAGCACAAGGTCGATGTCGCCTTTGTCGGCAAGTACGTTGACCTGACCGAATCCTACAAGTCGCTGACCGAAGCACTGGTGCATGCCGGCATGCACACCAAGAGCAAGGTCAAGATCCACTACATCGACTCGGAAGAGATCGAGCAGAAGGGTTGCGATGCACTGAAGGGCATGGATGCCGTGCTCGTTCCCGGCGGCTTCGGCAAGCGCGGCACCGAGGGCAAGATCAAGGCCATCCAGTATGCGCGCGAGAACAAGGTGCCGTATCTGGGTATCTGTCTTGGCATGCAGCTGGCAGTCATCGAATTCGCCCGCGACGTGGCCGGTCTCAAAGGGGCCAACAGCACCGAGTTTGACGCCAAGGGGCCGCACCCGCTGGTCGGCTTGATCACCGAGTGGAAGGACAGCACGGGCAAGGTCGAGACGCGCAGCGAAAGCTCCGACCTCGGCGGCACCATGCGCCTCGGCGCCCAGTCCTGCCCGGTCAATGTTGGTACGCTGGCACATGCGATCTATGGCGACGAGGTGAACGAGCGCCATCGTCACCGCTACGAAGTCAATAACAACTACGTCGACAAACTGGAAGCTGCCGGCCTGGTCGTCTCGGCACGTACGCCGACTGAGAACCTCTGCGAAATCGTCGAATTGCCTGCCGATGTGCATCCGTGGTTTGTCGGTGTCCAGTTCCATCCGGAATTCACCTCCAACCCGCGCAACGGCCATCCGCTCTTCATCGCCTACGTGCAGGCGGCGCTGGCGCATCAGGCGGCAACCAGGAAGTGAACGCGAAATGAAACTCTGCGGCCACGATGTCGGCCTCGACCAGCCGCTGTTCCTGATTGCCGGCCCGTGTACGGCTGAGTCGCTGGAATTGTGCGTTGAGGTCGCCGGCCACATGCAGGATGTCTGTGGCCGCCTCGGCGTGCCGTACATCTTCAAGGCTTCCTACGACAAGGCCAATCGCAGCTCCGGCAAGTCGGTGCGCGGCCCCGGTATCGACGCCGGCCTGAAGCTGCTCGATGAAGTCCGCCGCCAGGTCGGCGTGCCGATCCTCACCGATGTGCACACCGAGGAAGATATCCCGGCGGTGGCCTCGGTCGTCGACGTGTTGCAGACGCCGGCCTTCCTCTGCCGGCAGACCGATTTCATCCATGCGGTGGCGGCCTGCGGCAAGCCAGTGAACATCAAGAAGGGCCAGTTCCTGGCGCCGGGCGACATGAAGAACGTCGTCGACAAGGCGCGCGAAGTGAATGGCGGCGCTGACAACCTCATGGTCTGCGAGCGCGGTGCGTCCTTCGGCTACAACAACCTCGTCTCCGACATGCGCTCGCTGGCGATCATGCGCGAGACGAATTGCCCGGTGGTTTTCGACGCCACGCACTCGGTGCAGCTGCCGGGCGGGCAGGGCACCGTTTCCGGCGGGCAACGCGAATTCGTGCCGGTGCTGGCACGGGCGGCGGTGGCGGTCGGTATTGCCGGCCTGTTCATGGAAACGCACCCGTGCCCGGAGAAGGCTTTTTCCGACGGCCCGAACAGCTGGCCGCTGGCCCGCATGGAAAGCCTGTTGTCGACGCTGGTGGCGCTCGATCGTGCCGTCAAGGCCGCCGGCTTCGAGGAAACGAAGCTGTGAGCGCCAAGGGTTATCTGGTCGTTGAGTCGAAGGTGACCGACCCGGGGGCCTACGAAAGCTACAAGCAACTGGCACAAGCAGCGATTGCGCAATACGGCGGCCGCTATCTTGTGCGCGGCGGGGCCATCGAAATGCTCGAAGGCAAATGGACTGGCGCGCCGCGTCTGGTCATCGTCGAGTTCGACTCGGTCGAACTGGCAAAGCAGTTTTACGATTCGCCCGAATACCGGGCAGCCCGCGAAGCGCGGGCAGGGGCGGCCGACATGAACATGCTGGTCGTCGAAGGAATTTAGGTTTCATCGGTTTTCAACAACTTTTATCTGGGTAAAGGAAACGCCATGAGTTCTGTTGTCGATGTCGTCGCCCGCGAGATTCTCGATTCGCGCGGCAACCCCACCGTGGAATGTGATGTGCTGCTGGAAAGCGGCGTCATGGGCCGTGCCGCGGTGCCGTCTGGCGCCTCGACCGGTTCGCGCGAAGCCATCGAACTGCGTGACGGTGATGCCGGTCGCTACCTCGGCAAGGGCGTGCTGCAGGCCGTCGAGAACGTGAACACCGAGATCTCGGAAGCGATCATCGGCCTCGACGCACAGGAACAGGCTTTCATCGACAAGACCCTGATCGACCTCGACGGCACCGACAACAAATCGCGCCTTGGCGCCAACGCCATGCTTGCCGTGTCGATGGCCGTGGCCAAGGCTGCAGCCGAAGAGTCCGGCCTGCCGCTGTACCGCTACTTCGGCGGTTCCGGCCCGATGCAGATGCCGGTGCCGATGATGAACATCATCAATGGTGGTGAGCACGCCAACAACAGCCTGGATATCCAGGAATTCATGATCATGCCGGTCGGCGCGGTCAGCTTCCGCGAAGCCCTGCGCTGCGGCGCCGAAGTCTTCCACGCACTGAAGAAGCTGCTCGACAAGAAGGGCTTCTCGACGGCGGTGGGCGACGAGGGCGGCTTTGCCCCGAACCTCGGCAGCCACGCCGAAGCCATCCAGTTGATTCTGCAGGCTGTCGAACAGGCCGGCTACACGCCTGGCCAGGACGTGCTGATTGCGCTCGATTGCGCCGCTTCCGAGTTTTACAAGGACGGCAAGTACAAGCTGGCCGGTGAAGGCCTGGAGCTGACCTCGGCCCAGTTCGTCGACTACCTGGCCAACCTGGCCGACCAGTTCCCGATCGTCTCGATCGAGGACGGCATGGCCGAAGGCGACTGGGATGGCTGGAAGCTGCTGACCGACCGCCTCGGCGACAAGGTGCAGATCGTCGGCGACGACGTCTTCGTGACCAACACCCGCATCTTCAAGGAAGGCATCAAAAAGGGCGTGGCCAACTCGATCCTGATCAAGATCAACCAGATCGGCACGCTGACCGAGACCTTTGCTGCCATCGAGATGGCCAAGCGCGCCGGCTACACCGCCGTGATCTCGCATCGCTCGGGTGAGACCGAGGACAGCACCATCGCCGATATCGCTGTTGGCATGAATGCGCTGCAGATCAAGACCGGTTCGCTCAGCCGTTCCGACCGCATCGCCAAGTACAACCAGCTGCTGCGGATCGAGGAAGATCTGGGCGATACCGCTGGTTATCCGGGTCGCGAAGCGTTCTACAACCTGCGTTAATGCGTTGAATTCGCCGGTTTCAGGAATGAGGAACGAGGGGCGGGGGGCCGCAAAGGGCGCCCGCCCCTCTTTACTCGTGGACGGTCGCTGATCCGCCATGCGCTGGCTGACACTCGCCCTGATCGCTCTGCTGGTACTGCTGCAGTACCCGCTGTGGCTGGGCAAGGGCGGCTGGCTGAAGGTGTGGGACTACGACCGTCAACTCGTACAGCAGAAGGAAGCCAACAAAAAGCTGGAAACGCGCAACGGCGGTCTTGATGCCGAAGTACGCGACCTCAAGCAGGGTTACGAGGCGATCGAGGAGCGAGCCCGGTTCGAGCTGGGCATGATCAAGCAGGACGAAGTGTTCGTGCAGATTCCCGAGCGTGCGGAGGGCGAGAAATCTTCTGCCAAGGCACCAGAGGTTTCAGGCAAACCTGCCAAGCCCGACCGGGTAACACGTTAGAAGACCTAGCGTTTCTTGCGCGCCAGCCATTTGAGCAGGATCGTGAAGAGGGTATCGGGATCGATCGGCTTGGCGATGAAATCATCCATTCCAGCATCGAAGCAGCGCGCTTTGTCTTCGGCAAAGGCGTTGGCCGTCATTGCCAATATCGGTACCCTGGCACCGTCCGGCAGGGCGCGAATCTGCCGTGTTGCTTCCAGCCCATCCATCTTCGGCATCTGCATGTCCATCAGGATCAGGGCGTATTCGCCACTGCTGGCGAGATTCACCGCCTCTTCGCCATTCTCTGCGGTATCAACGGCAATGGCGACGTCCTGAAGCAGTTCCAGAGCAACTTCGCGGTTGATCAAGTCGTCCTCGGCCAGCAGCACCCGGCAGCCACGATAGTCGCGTAGCAGCACTTCCTCTGCTGACTCACTTCCAGCGTGGGCGCTGTCTTTGCCCAGCGCGTTGCCCCTGGCAAGACGGGCGGTGAACCAGAAACGGCTGCCTTCTCCCGGCACGCTCTCGACACCGGTATCCCCTCCCATCAGCGCTGCCAGGCGCCGGGTAATTGCCAGCCCGAGGCCGGTACCGCCGTATTTGCGGGTGGTCGAGCTGTCCGCCTGTTCGAAGATGCCGAAGAGCTTGGCTTGTGTCGCGGCATCGATGCCCGGGCCGGTGTCCCTGACTTCGAAGCCGATCAACGCCGACGTCTCGTCTTCCTCACGCTTGAAGATGCGCAATGTGACGCCGCCATGCTCGGTGAACTTGACGGCGTTGCCGGCGTAGTTGAGCAGCGCCTGGCTGATGCGTGTCGGGTCGCCGAGCAGATAATGCGGCAGCGCCTCGGTTTCCAGCCACAGCTTGAGCCCTTTGGCCTGTGCCCGATCCTGCAGCATCGAGATGACGTTGGCGCCAATGGCAGCGAGGTTGAGCGAGGTATGTTCCAGCGTCAGTTTGCCGGCTTCAATTTTCGACAGGTCGAGAATGTCGTTGATGACGCTGAGCAGATGTTTGCCTGCATGGGTGATTTTTTCAAGGCGCTCGGCCTGCTTGCCGGTGACACCATCACGTCTCATCAGGTGGGTGAGGCCGGTGATGGCATTCAGTGGCGTCCTGATTTCGTGGCTCATGTTGGCGATGAAGGCGCTTTTTGCCTGTGTTGCCGCCTCGGCAGCATCCTTGGCCTCGATCAACTGCCTCGTTCTCTCGCGGACCAGCTCTTCAAGGTGGGATTTGTGTCGCTTTAATTCCTCAAGGTTGTTCTTTTTCTCGGTAACGTCTTCCTTGATCGCCAGGTAGTGCGAGATGCTGCCGTCGGCTTGATGGATCGGCGCAAAGATGGCCTGCTCTACATAGATATCGCCGTCCTTGCGCTGGTTGATGAATTCTCCTTCCCAGCGCTCTCCCTTTTCAAGCGCGTCCCAGAGTGCGCGATAGGTCGCGGCAGGTGTCTGGCCGGACTGCAGGATCTTCGGGTTCTGGCCAATGAGTTCCTCCCGCGTATAGCCGCTGATACGCACAAAGGCATCATTCACATACTCGATATTGGCATCGGTGTTGGTAATGACGATGCTGTTCGGGTTCTGCTCGACGGCCAGCGACAGCTTGCGCAATGTGCTCTCGGCTTCTCGGCGCTGTGTGATATCGCGCACGGTGGCTTGCAGTAGAACCTGCCCGTCGATTTCCATGCGGCTGAGCAGTACCTCGGATACAAACTCCTCGTTCGGGTCGAGGCGCTGAAGATTCCATTCGAAGGCCAGGCTGCCTTCTGCGATGGCTTGGCCGATCAGACGATCTGCCGCTTGCCGTGAATCCTCTCCACTGCCCTGGCGGGCAGGGGAAAGTTCTGCCGGGTGGCGGCCAACCAGTGCTTCGCGCGTTTTGGCCCCGAATATTTTCAGCGCGGCCGGGTTGCAGTCGACAACCGCATTGCGGTTGAGCAGGAAGACGGCATCAGCTGTCGATTCAAATAGCGTGCGGTGGCGGGTTTCCGATTTCGTCAGTTCGGCAGTGCGTTCCGCAACGCGTCGGGCCAGTGTTGCGTTGGCGTCCTTGAGTGCGGCATCGGCGCTACGCCAGCGCCGGCTGAAATGCAGTGCCATGAAAAGGCCGAGCAGGCTTGGCAGGAGAAGAATGCCGGCGGCGAGCAACGTCGCGTTTCTTATTGCAGGTGCGATCTCGTATTTGAGATGTTCGAGATCCTGAAACAGGAACAGGCGCCAGCCGTTTGCAAGATGCGTGTCGAATCCCAGCCAGTCGCCCTCGGTATCGCCGGCTGTGCGGATGACTTCGACCTCCTGGACATTGCTGGTCCGGCTGATTTTTGTCGCGTAATCCGGCACTTCTGCTGTTGTGCCGGCTCCGTTGGCGCTGCGGAAGGCGGGGTGCGTGCTGAGTGGCTTGGTAGCTTCAGAGGCCAAACGCAGCGGATCGCTGTCGGCTATACGCTGGCCCTGGCGGTCGATCAGCACGGCTTGAGCGAACGGCGATATTTTTTCTGGCGTCAGCAGGTTCGACAGATGGCTCAGGTGCAGTACGCCGCCGAGATGCAGAACAATATCTCCCTGTGCATTCAGCACCGGCATGTCGATGGCGACTGCCGGCACGCCGTCGGCACCAACAAAACTATTTGATATGACCAGCTTTCCTGAGCGCCGTGCTTCCTGGAAATACGGACGGTCGGCGAGGTTGTATTTTTTCAGCGTGCGTTGTATCGCAAAAGGATGCGAGATGTAGTGATCGCCCTCGGGCGTCAGTACGAAAAGGGCTGAAAACTTGCCCTCCACGCGCAGTTTTTCGAGCATCCGGCGCTTTCCGGCATCGACATGTTCGGGCAGCCCGTTCAGGCTGAGGTCAATGCGCTGACGGTCTGGCAGGCCGGCGAAATCGGGCGACTGGGCGGCAAAGCGGATCAGGCCGCTGGATTGTGCGATGTCAGTGTCGATGCGGTCTGCGAGGGTGCTGACGAAGGCCAGTTGGTCGTGCGACCAGCGCTCCATGGCCCATTCATGGAGCGAGTTGCGGAGGACGACGACAAGCAGGGCCAGCGATAGCAGCGTCGGTACGATGACGATGGCGAGTATCTGCTGTCGTTGCCCGAAACGCATTCTGTCTCCTTGGGATACTGCTTGCCATTTTTGGCGGACTCGGAATGGCGGGAAATTCCTGAAATGAGTCTATGAGGACCGCGCAATTTGTTCCGGTGGCATTAAGCGCCAAGCATAGCGGTCCGCTGCGGGGAATTCCAGCACTTCCGCAGCACTCCCGGAAACTGCCGTTATTGGTAGCGCAGCGCCTCGATCGGGTCGAGTGCGGCAGCCTTGCGTGCCGGGTAGTAGCCGAAGAAAACACCAATTCCGGCAGCGACCCCGAAGGCGACGAGTACCGAACTTCCGGAAACGACCACTGCAGTCTTCGCCAGCATATTGACCAGGATGGCACCGCCGATGCCAAGCAGCAGACCGATCAGGCAGCCGGCGATGGAGATGATGATGGCTTCCAGCAGGAACTGACTGAGGATGTCTTTCTGGCGGGCGCCGATGGCCATGCGGATGCCGATTTCTCGGGTGCGCTCGGTGACCGAGACGAGCATGATGTTCATGATGCCGATACCGCCGACAAGCAGTGAAACCGAGGCAATGGCACCGAGCAGCAGCGACATCACGCGTGTCGTTTCAGCAGCCGAGTCGGCAACGGCAGTGAGATTCCTGAGGAAGAAGTCGTTCTCCTGTCCGTCGCGCAAGCGGTGACGCTGGCGGAGCAGTGCTGTCATCGATTTCTCGACGGCCGGCATCGCCTCCTGTGTTGTTGTCTGCACCATGATCTGCCGTACCGAGCCGAGGAAAGGGGTGCCGAATATCTTGCGCTGGGCGGTGGTGAGCGGAATGACGACGACATCGTCCTGGTCCCGTCCGTCCAGGTTTTGTCCCTTTGACGCCAGTGCGCCGACGATGGTGAACGGAGCCTGTCCGATGCGCAGTGTTTTCCCGACCGGGCTGTCGTCGCCAAAGAGATTTTTCGCCGCGGTCTGGCCGATCAGCGCGACACGTGTTGCTGAACGCAGATCGGAGTCGGTGAACGGCGCCCCTTCCTGTACGGGCCAGGAACGCAGTTCGAAATACGCGGGTGTCGTGCCGATCACCCAGGCATTCCAGTTGTTGCCAGCGTGAACAAGCTGTGCGGAGCCTTGATGGATGGGGGCGACCCCTTGCACGCCATCCAGTTCGGCGATCGCTTCGCCGTCGGCAACACGCAGCGTCGGTGCGCTGCCGCTGCCGCTGCGTACGCCGGTTGTCGCAGTGAAGCCGGAGAGCACGATGAAGATGTTGCTGCCCATCGAACTGATGGTTTGCTGCACGGCCATCTGCGCCCCTTGGCCGATGGCCATCATCAAGACCACGGCACCGACGCCGATGACCATGCCGAGCATGGTCAGCGCCGTGCGCAGGCGGTTGGCACCCATGGCCTGCCAGGCTTCGCCGAGCATCGCTTTCAGCATGGGGTGCTTTCCATTGCTGCTGCCTGTCCGGTCAGATGGTCGCTGACGATGCGGCCGTCGAGGAAGCGTACCTGGCGTCTGGCATGCTGGGCAATATCCGGCTCGTGTGTGACCAGCACGATGGTGATGCCTTCGCGATTGAGATCGTCGAAGAGGCGCATGATTTCCTCGCTGGTGTGGCTGTCGAGGTTGCCGGTCGGCTCATCGGCGAGAATCAGGCGCGGCCGGTTAACCAGCGCCCGGGCAATTGCCACGCGTTGCTGCTGGCCGCCGGAAATGCGGCTAGGCAACGAGGTTGCGTAATTGCCAAGGCCAACCTTGTCGAGCATTTCGCGCGCTCGCTGGCGGCGGTTGTCGCGGTCGATACCACCGTAGACCAGCGGTAGTGCCACATTGTCTTCCAGGCTCATGCGCGGCAGCAGGTTGAAACCCTGAAAAACGAAACCGATGGTGCGGCCGCGCAGCGCGGCCAGCTCATCCGGTGACAAGCCTTCGACGTGGCGTCCGTCGAGGATGTAGTCACCGCTGCTGGCGCGGTCGAGGCAGCCGAGCAGGTTCATGAAGGTCGATTTTCCCGAGCCGGAAGGACCCATGACGGCAACGAATTCACCACTGTGGATGCACAGGTCGACTCCCTTGAGTGCCGGGAAAGGGCCCGCAGCGGTGGCATACGATTTAGTCAGTTGTCTGACTTCGATGACCGTCAGCCGGCTGGCGGCGTCGGTCATCAGAACATCCTTAGCCGGACACCGCTTGCCGATGCGCCGTTGGTGCTGGGCAGATTCTCGCCGAGCACCACAAGGTCACCGGCCTTGAGTTCGCCGCCGGTGATCTCGGTGTTGCGGTTGTCGGTGATGCCGATGTTGACGGAGACGGGCTTGAGCTGGCCGTCCACCAGCACATGGACGGTGCCGCTGCCACTTTCGCGGCGCTTGCTGCGGCGCTCGCCATTTTCCTTGTTTTCCTTGCTCTCCTTGTTGCTTCCCGCATCAGCCTTGACTGCTTCGACTGCAGGGCGGAAGCGCAGGGCGGCGTTGGCGACCGTCAACGCATCCTTCTTTTCCAGCACAACGATGCTGACGTAGGCCGTCATCCCCGGCAGCAGCGCGTGGTCCGGATTCTCCACGGCAACGACGACGTTGTAGGTCACCACGTTCTGGGTGGTCGTCGGGTTCAGGCGCAGTTGCTTGACCGTACCCCGGAAGCTGCGGTTGGGGAAGGCATCGACGGTAAAGCGTACCGGCTGGCCGACGCGGATGCTGCCGATATCGGCTTCGGCAAAGGTGGTGTAGATCTGCATTTGCGCCAGATCCTGGGCAATCTTGAAGAGCACCGGGGTCTGGAAACTGGCGGCTACCGTCTGTCCGACATCGATCTGCCGGTCAACGACAACGCCGGAAACCGGTGAGCGGATCACCGAGTAGCTGAGGTTGGCGCGGTCGCGGTCGTTCTGCGCGCGTGCCAGGCGCAGTGCGGCTTCCGCCGACCGACGTGCTTGCACGGACTGGTCGAGTTCCTGCCGCGAAACATATTCCTGGGCAAACAACGACTGGATGCGTGCCTCGTTGGCGCGCGCAAGATCAAGCGAGGCGGTGGCGCTGGCAATGTTGGCCTCGCTCTGGCCGGCGGCGGCCACCAGTATCGAATCATCGAGTTCGACCAGGATCTGCCCGGCTTTCACCACATCATTGAAATCGACATGCAATTTTTTTACTGTGCCGGAAACCTGCGTGCCGACGTTGACCAGCGTTACCGGGCTGAGGGTGCCGTTGGCGGAAACGCTCTGGGCAAGATCAGCGACGACAGCTTCCTGCAGTTTGTAGCGTTGCTCTGGCGACAGCGTGCTGCTCTGGCGCCAGATAAAGAAGGCGATGGCGCCGAGGGCAAGAACCAGGAGCGCAAGAAGGCGGGGGCGGGTCAGAAATGAGTTCATGGGTTTCCACTGGCAGCAGGGGATGTTGGCCGTAATGGCAGTGTGGGCAGTGTTGGCAGGGGCGCTTCGCCGCCAAGCGCCGGTAGAACCGCAGCGTCGAGAACCCCGACCGATTGCGCCAGCGTGGCGCGCGAGACGTTCCAGTCGAAGGCCGACTGCACGCGTTGCTGGCGGGCGGCGGCGAGCGCGCTCTGGGCGGCCAGCAGGTCGAGAATGTTGCCGACGCCAGCCCGGTAGCGGCCGAGGGCAACCTGTTCCGATTGCTCGGCGCTGGCCAGCAGGTCAGCCGTGGTACGCATCGACTGGGTGGCGGTGGTCAGGTTCTGGTACGACTTCCATACGTCAAGCGCCACCTGTAGCTGCAGGCGATCGCGTTGTGCGGCGCGAAGGTCGGCTTGCGCTTCGGCGGTGCGCACCTTGTAGGTTTGGCTGAACCCGGTGAACAGCGGAATACTCACTGAGACGCCGATGCTGGAGCTGTTTGTGGTCAGGCCCGAGCTGTCCTGCCAGAGCGGGGTTGCCTGCAGCGAAATGCTCGGCAGATGGGCGGCGCGGGTCGCATCGACGCTGGCCCGTGCTGCGTTCAACTGGCTTTCGGCTGCCGACAGATCAGGGCGGCGTTGACGCGCTTCTTCAATCAGCGTTTCGATGTTGCGCTCGAAATCCTGCGGCGGACTCATTGCACCCAGCGGCACCAGTAGAACGGGCCGATTGGCATCCAGGCCAATGACGTTGGCCAGGCCGCCGCGTGCGTTCTTCAGCTCACCATCGACGCGGATACGCGTCAGTGTGGTTTGCGAGAGGGCGGTTTGCGCCTGCAGGCGGTCGGCTGGTGTCGCGCTGCCTGCGCGGTAGCGTGCCTCGGCCGCCGCGAGGCTTTCGCGCGCGGCTTTTTCGGAGAGATGGGCAGCATCCAGCGCCGCCTGCAAGGCATGCACCTGGTAGAAGGATTGCAGTGCAGCAAGAAAAACCGCTTGGCGGGTCGTGTCCTGCGTGGCGACTGCTGCTGCCAGTAATTGGCGTGTTCCTTCGAGGGTCGCTTCGCGCACGCCGAAATCGTAGAGCAGCCAGGAAAGCGTGGCACTGGCACTGTTCAGCGTTCGCTTGTTGGTGTCCTGGTCTTCGATCCGGCTGCGGTTGCGGCTGCTTCCCAGCGTGGCATTCAGCGCCGGCAGGTAGGGGGCTTGTGCGACACCGACCAGACCGGCCTGAACGCGGGCACTGGCCCAGGCCTCTCGGGTCTGCGGGTTGTTGCACAGCGCCAGATCGACAACGTCAGCGAGCCCGAGCGCGCCGGTGATCTGTGGTCGCACGCACGGCAGCGGAGCGATCCCGCTCTCTGCGTCGAAGGGGTCAAAGGTGCTGGCGGTGTTGAATGTACCGGCTGCCAGCACCGGCATGCTCAGGCACAGACCGAGCAGCGCAACCGGAGTGGCGGGAAGTCGCAGGTGGCGCAGGTAGCGCAGGCGAAGCAGACGGCGCATGGGCAAGACAAGGCTCAAATAATCCAGCCAAAAGTATAGCCGGGCCCCTGTTTTTACCGTGCACCGCATTGTATCGGTCGGTTGCCTTGCGTCAGTTTGCCGTCGATCCGCCTGCCGCACTGTCAAGGATGGCGTGGGCGATGGCGGTAATGCCATCGGGTGAAAGCGTGCTGGCGGGGAAAACTTGCGGCTTGCCAAAGCCACTGTAATTTTTGCTTTGTGAAGCTTTGTATAGCGGGTCGTAGTGTTCTTCCAGCAGTTCGCCGACGAGGTCACGCCAGGCGCCGTTGCTGGCCTGTGCTTGCCAGCGGGCGATGGTTTCCTTGCCACGCAGTGCCTTGAGGGCATCAAGCCGGCGGTTGAGCCCGTCAGGGTTTTCCAGGAAATAGGCGTAATCGCGCAGTAGAAAGTCGACACGGGCGGCGAGTGGCGCTTCGACACAGAAACAGTCGCCCGCACGCATGCTTTCGAGGATGGCTTCCGGCACCTGCAAACGGCCGATTTTCCGGCTTTCGGCTTCGACATAGACGGGTCGGTTTCGGTCAAGCGTACGCAAGACCTGGAGCAACTGCGATTCGAACATTTTTTGCCCCGGTTGCGGAGCGTCAGGCAGTACGCCGAGGACCGAACCTTTGTGGCAGGCCAGTGCCTCCAGGTCGATGATCTGCGCGCCAGTGTTGCCGATGGCCTGGAGGATGCGCGTCTTGGCGCTGCCGGTGGCACCGCACAGTACGCGGTAGCGGAACTGGCGCGGCAGGCTTTCGAGCTCGCCAAGCACCGCGTGCCGATAGGATTTGTAGCCGCCTTCGAGTTGGCGTGCGTCCCAGCCGACGGAGCGGAAGATGGTCGTCATTGCCCCGCTGCGCTGACCGCCGCGCCAGCAGTAGATGACCGGCTTCCACGATTTCGGGCGGTCGAGAAACTGTTGTTCGAGAAAGCCGGCAATATTGCGCGCAACCAGTGCTGCCCCGAGCTTACGCGCCTCGAAGGGGGAAACCTGCTTGTAGAGCGTACCGACCCGGATGCGCTGCTCGTTGTCGAGTACCGGGCAATTGATGGCTCCGGGGACATGGTCCTCGGCATACTCGGCTGGCGAGCGAACGTCGATGATGGTTTCGGCGTTGGCGAGGTCTTCGACGTGGGCGGTTCCGTATTTCATGCTGAAAGGGCACAAAGGAAAAAGCGGCCGGTGCCTGCCGGTCGATCCTTCAGTTTCTGCGTGAGTAATCTTGCGCCAGAAAAAAATTGCATTTTCTCTTCGTGCTCTTCGTGAACTTCGTGGTTTGAATTTCGGCTACTGATTTCAAGCCGCTCATTTTAACAGCGGCGCCAGTCCGCCCCAGACGTTGTCGAGCAGATGCGGCTGTGCATCTGCGGTGGGGTGAAGTGCATCGGCCTGAAAGAATTGCGGTTTTTCGGCGATGCCTTCGAGGAGGAAGGGCACCAGTGGTACCCCTTCCTTTTTCGACACCTCAGCGAAGACTTGCTGGAACTCTGCGGCGTAAGCGCCGTAGTTCGGCGGCAGCTGCATGCCGACGATCAGTACTCTGGCTTTGCTCGTGCGGGCGGCGCGGACGATGCCCGTGAGGTTGTCGCGCAACCCCGCCAGCGGCAGGCCGCGCAGGCCGTCATTGGCGCCCAGTGCGAGCACCAGGACCTTCGGTTTGTGGCGGGCCAGTGCTTCGCTAATGCGCGCACGGCCGCCACTGCTGGTTTCTCCGGAAATACTGGCGTTGACGACGCTATAATCGAGTCGCTTATCGGTCAGGCGTTGCTGCAGCAACGCTGGCCAGGCGGCGTCCTGACGGATGCCGAAGCCGGCAGAGAGCGAGTCGCCAAACACCAGCAGGGTCTTGGCAGCCTGAGCTGCCGGTGCCAGCAGGATGGCTGTAACGGTGAAAACAGCAAGCAGGCTGCGGCGAATGGAAATAACGGAAAGCATGGTGTGATGGAAAAACCGGTCGTGGTGAAGGTCGAGCAATTGCACAAGCAAGTGGAAAGTGGCGTCGGCAGCGGTGAGCCGCCGCTGGTCATTCTGCACGAGATTTCATTTTCCGTCGCTGCCGGAGAAACGGTTGCGATTGTCGGTGCGTCGGGGTCGGGAAAGTCGACGCTGCTCGGTCTGCTGGCCGGCCTGGATCAGCCCAGTTCTGGCAGTGTCTTTCTCGACGGCCGGGAAATCAACGTACTCGACGAAGATGCCCGTGCCGTACTGCGCGGTCAGATCCTCGGTTTTGTTTTCCAGTCGTTCCAGCTGCTGCCGTCGCTGACGGCACTGGAAAATGTCATGCTGCCGCTGGAACTGGCGGGACAACGTGCCGCTGGCGGTGAGGCCCGTAGCTGGTTGGAGCGGGTAGGACTCGCGCACCGCCTTGGCCACTACCCCAAACATCTCTCCGGTGGCGAACAGCAGCGCGTGGCGCTGGCCCGCGCCTTCGCGCCCGGCCCCAAGCTGATTCTTGCCGACGAGCCGACAGGCAATCTCGATGCCACGACCGGCCACCAGATCATCGATCTGATGTTCGCCATCAATGCCGAACGCGGGACGACGCTGATACTTGTGACGCACGACGAGGAAATCGCTGCGCGCTGTAGCCGCCGGCTGCGCATGCATGGCGGGCGGATGGAGGAGCTGGGCGGGTAATTGCGGCAAAATCGTGCAAATTACGCCAATTGGCAAAACCCATGCAGCCCTTGCTGCCAGTGCGCTTCAGTAAAAATCGTGCAAACTGCGCCACTTCTTCAATGTACCGGCTCACCGCTTCATCGCTGCTGCACACCGCCGTAGCCGCTTGCGGTTAGAATCCTGTCATCACTCTTTGAGCAAACGCCGGAACAACACCATCATGTCTCTCGTGCCCTGCCGCGGCTGCGGCTACCAAGTGGATACCTCAGCGCTGGCCTGTCCGAAATGCGGCGCAACCGACCCGGCGAAGAAGATTTGTCGGCAGCATCGACAGGCAATTTCCCTGAGTCTGCAGTTGTTGATCGGCGTGGTTCTGCTGCTTGCCGTCGGGCGTTACGTCTGGGTCGAGTTCATGCCGCTGATGAAGACAGTGGTTGCCAAGCAACATCAGGGCTGATCAGCAAGCGCTCAGTATTCCCTGGGCGGCAGCGATGCCGCTGCGGACGGCGCCTTCAATGGTCGCTGGATAATCACCGTAGGTATAGTCGCCGGCCAGCCAGAGGCCGCGCTCGGCTGTTTCTGTGCCCGGGCGCGGTAGCCCCGGCTGGCATGAAAAAGTGGCACGGCGCTCACGGATGCTGCGCTGCCAGCGCGGTGCCGGCAGCGGGCCGATACAGGCCTCCAGTTCGGCGTGCAGTTTGAGCGCCAGCGCCTCATCTTCAAGCGTGTCCCAACCCCCCTCGGCCGAAAGCACAAAGGCCATGACGCCGGGGCTGCCCATGTCGCAGCGGTCGAAAACCCACTGCCCGATCGGGCCCGGCAGGCCGAGCATCGGGAACGGCAGGTGAACGTCTTCGGGGTAGGCCAGATAGGCTGTGGCGATGGGTTCGTAGCGGTAGCCGGCAACAAGCTGTAGCAGGGCTGCGTGTGCTGGTCGTGAAGCGAGCAGCGGCGCCAGGTGCTGCGGCGCCACGGCGAGCACGATCTGCTCGAAATGTTCGTCGCCGATGAGCCAGCCGTTGCCTTGTCGATGAATTTCGCCGACACGGGTCGACAGGCGGAGTTCGCCACCATGCGCTGCAATGAACCGGCCGGCTGGCTCGGGGAAGACCTGGCCGAGGTCAGCTTGCTGCAGCAGCAGGTCGGTGGCTGCGCGGCTGCCGCCGAGACTGTCGCGCAGCACGTTGGCGAAAATCTGGGCGGAAGCGCGTGCTGGTGGCGTGTTGAGGGCTGCGAGACAGAGGGGTTCCCAAAGATAGCGGCGCAGGGTGCCGGTCTGTCCGTGGGCATCAAGCCAGGCGGCCACCGTGGTGTCGCCATCAAGCCGGTAGTGCTGGCGCTTCAGGCGCTGCATGAACAGTGCTGCGGACAGCTTTTCGCGCAAGCTGGCGCCGGTTGCTGTCAGAAGACCGATGGCGAGATGCCAGGGGGCCGGCAGTTCCGGCAGTTGCAGGCGGAAGGCACCGGGATAATCGAGCCGCAGCGGCGTTCGCTGCAGGGTGGATGCCGGCGCTGCGCCGACCCGGTGCATCAGTCGCAGGGTTTCACTGTAGGCCCCGACCAGCAGGTGCTGGCCGTTGTCGAGCGTGCTCCCTTCGAGCGCAACGCTGCGGGCACGGCCACCCAGCTGGCGAGAGGCTTCGAAAACCGTGACCGGAAATTCGGCTGCTGCAAGTTCCGTGGCGCAGGCCAGGCCGGCCCAGCCTCCACCGATAATGGCAACGCGACCGAAGGCGCGCACGCGTTCAGCCTTCCCTGACCCAGGTCTTGACTGCCAGCCAGAGCTTGCGGATCGGTGTCAGCGAGGTGCGTTGCGTCAGCACCTGGCAACCTTCGAGCCGGATTTCCTTGAGCAGGGCGCGATAGATCGCGGCCATCACCAGGCCGGGGCGCTGGCACGACGGTCGCTGGCGGCGAGCTGGGCGAAGGCTTGGTCGTAATAGCGTTCGGCGCGCTCGATCTGGAACTCCATGAGGCGGCGGAAATTGTCGGAATAGCGTGCGTTGAGGATATCGGCGGCCTTGACGTCGAATTGCTGCATCTCGTCGATGGGCAGATAGATGCGCCCACGCCGAGCGTCCTCGCCGACATCGCGAATGATGTTGGTGAGCTGGAAGGCCATGCCCAGGTCGTGGGCGTATTTCTGTGTCTTGCGGTCTTCATAGCCGAAGATTTCGGCCGCCAGCAGGCCGACGACGCTGGCGACACGGTAGCAGTAGAGCGACAGCGCCTTGAAGTCGAGATAGCGCGTCTGCGTCAGATCCATCTCCATGCCGTCGATGATTTCGAGCAGTTGCTCCTGTGGCAGGTTGAACTTTGGCAGCACGGCCTGCAGTGCCTGGGTGACCGGATGTTCGGGCGTGCCTTCGTAGAGGCGCGCGACTTCCATGCGCCACCAGACGAGCTTGGTGGCCGCGATCTGCGGGTCGTGGCATTCATCGACGACATCGTCCACTTCGCGGCAGAAGGCGTAGAGCGCTGTGATCGCCCGTCGCCGCTCCGGCGGCAGGAAGAGGAAACTGTAATAGAAGCTGGATCCGCTCGAGGCGGCTTTTTGCTGGCAGTAGTCGTCTGGATTCATGGGGCTACATCATAAGGGCGCGGCCGAAAAGACGCAGCCAGTCAGTGGGGCCGAGCAGGGGGCGATGCCGGAAGACGTCGCCCCGTACCTGGGCTGTTTTCTCAAGGATGGCGAGGCCGCCCTGTACAGTGAAGCGGATTTCCCAGCCCATGCGGCCGGGCAGCGCGTGGACCAGTGGTGCGCCGGAAAGCATCAGCGCGCGGGTACGTTCATTCTGGAAGGCCATCAAGGCCTGCCAGTTTTCGTCACAGCGCCCGGTGGCGATCTGGTCTTCGCCGACGGAGAAGCGGGCAAGGTCGTCCTGCGGCAGATAAACGCGATCCTTCTTCCAGTCGATGGCCACGTCCTGCCAGAAATTCGCCATCTGCAACGCGCTGCAGATGGCATCGGAGCGCTCCAGATTCTCGGGCGTTGCCCGATCCACCAGGTGCAGCAACAGGCGTCCGACCGGATTGGCCGAGCGGCGGCAGTAGTCGAGGACTTCGTGATAGTCGGCGTAGCGGGTTTTGACCACATCTTGCGAAAAGGCATCGAGCAGATCGCGAAAGAGCTGGATCGGCAGTTGCCATGCGGCAATTTCGCGAGCAAGCGGTGCGAAGATCGGGCCGTCGACGGGTTCGTTGCGGCTGATGCGGTCAAGCTGGGCATTGTAGGCGGCCAGGTCGGCCAGCCGCTCTGCTGTTGAGGCATCTCCCTCGTCGGCAATGTCGTCGGCGCTGCGGGCAAAGCGGTAGATTGCCTCGATCGGCTGCCGCAGTCGCTTCGGCAGCAGGAGTGAGGCAACGGGGAAATTTTCGTAGTGGTCGACGGGCATCGGCCTGAAGGGAATGAATTGCTGGTGCGGCGGAGAGGACTCGAACCTCCACACCCGAAGGCGACAGGACCTAAACCTGTTGCGTCTACCAATTTCGCCACCGCCGCACGGAGGGGCGGATTGTAACTCAAGTGGCCTGGTTTCGGCGCACCCCGCTGCATCCGGCCGATGTTGGCTGGCTGATAATTTGTTCCGGATGCCGGGGAAATGAGGAGAAAACACAGGGAAAGACGGCAAAGCAGCAGTTGTCGCCGCCGTGATAGAATTCGGCGCTTCGCCTTTCTGCTCACTTCACTTCCGAATTCACTACCGTTTCATTCAGGATTTTTTATGCCAACGAACGCCGAAAACACCACCGCCCAGCAACCAGCCCCGAGCGCCCTGGAGCGCCGCCTTGACCTGTCGGTTGCCATTGCCGATCTCGACAAGGATGTCGATGCGCGCCTGAAGCGCATCAGCAAAAATGTGAAAATGGCTGGTTTCCGCCCGGGCAAGGTGCCGGCGACGATCGTCCGCCAGCAGCATGGTGACCAGGCGCGTCACGAAGCCCTGAACGAGGCTCTGGATCGCGCCTTCGGCCAGGCGGTGATGGCAGCACAAATGCGTGTTGCCGGCTATCCGCGGATTGAGGCAAAGCAGACCGAGAGCACGACCCACCTTGAATTTGCGGCTGTTTTCGAGGTCTATCCCGAAGTCAAGCTGGGCGACATGTCGGCGTCGGAAGTTGAGCGCCCGTCGCTGGAAGTCGGCGAAGCCGAAATCGACAAGACCATCGATATCCTGCGCAAGCAGCGTATCCGCTACGAAGCCGTCGATCGTGCCGCAGCCAAGGAAGACCGCGTCATCATCGACTTCCTCGGCAAGAAGGACGGCGAGCCGTTCCAGGGCGGTCAGGCCAGTGATTACCCCTTTGTTCTCGGTCAAGGCATGATGCTTGCCGACTTCGAGACGGCAGTTGAAGGTCTCAAGGCCGGCGAATCGAAGACATTCGACATGACTTTCCCGGAAGATTATTTCTCCAAGGATCTGGCCGGTCAGAAGGTGCAATTTGAAATCACGCTGAAGAAGGTCAGCGGCCCGGTGCTGCCGGAGCTCGACGCCGAGTTCGCCAAGACGCTGGGCATCGCTGATGGAGACGTCGCCAAGATGCGCGAAGAGATCACCGGCAACCTGCAGCGTGAAGTGAAGAAGCGCATCCAGAGCAAGATCAAGGATCAGGTCATGGATGCCATCATCAAGGCCAACCCGATCGACATCCCGAACGCCTTGATCGAGATGGAAATTCATCGCCTGATGGAAAATGCCCGTCGTGACATGGAGCAGCGTGGCATGAAGGTCAATGATTTCCCGATGCAGCCGGATTGGTTTGCCGAGCAGGCCAAGCGCCGCGTCACGCTGGGGCTGGTCCTGGCCGAGCTGGTCAAGGAGAAGGAACTGCACGCCAAGCCGGAACAGGTGAAGGCGATTGTTGACGAAGCCGCCCAAAGCTACGAGCATCCGGAAGAAGTGGTGCGCTGGTACTACGCTCAGCCGCAGCGTCTGCAGGAGCTGGAAGGTGTGGCAATCGAGGATAACGTCGTCGCCTGGGTGCTGAATACCGCTAAAGTGACCGACAAAGCGGTCGCTTTCGACGAACTGATGGGCCAGCAGGAAGCCTGATGGCAATGAGAGGAGCAGGCATGATCTTCGGATCGGATAATCGTAGCGATTGGGATCCCCAAGGCCTTGGCCTTGTGCCGATGGTGGTCGAACAGAGTGGTCGTGGCGAACGTGCTTACGATATCTACTCGCGCCTGCTCAAGGAGCGCGTCATTTTCCTCGTTGGCCCGGTCAACGATGCGACAGCCAATCTGGTGGTGGCGCAGCTCCTGTTCCTCGAAGCCGAGAATCCTGACAAGGACATCTACTTCTACATCAACTCGCCGGGTGGCTCGGTGACGGCAGGCATGTCGATCTACGACACCATGCAGTTCATCAAGCCGGACGTGTCCACACTGTGCATGGGCCAGGCTTGCTCGATGGGTGCCTTCCTGCTGACAGCCGGCACCAAAGGCAAGCGTTTCGCGCTGCCGAACTCCCGTATCATGATCCACCAGCCGATGGGCGGGTTCCAGGGCCAGGCCTCGGATATCGAGATCCATGCCCGGGAAATCCTGGCCTTGCGTGCCAAACTCAACGAGATCATGGCGCACCACACCGGCCAGCCGATCGACCGCATCGAGCGGGATACCGATCGGGACAATTTCCTTTCGGCGCCGGAAGCGGCAGAATATGGTCTTATCGACAAGGTGCTTGCGACGCGCGACGGCCTTTGATTCAAGCTTCGGGCGTTTTTGGCAAGACCAAGTTTAGGAAAACGGAATATGTCCGAAAAGAAAAGCAGCACTGAAAAACTGCTCTATTGCTCCTTCTGCGGCAAGAGCCAGCATGAAGTGAAGAAGCTCATTGCCGGGCCGTCGGTTTTCATCTGCGACGAGTGCATCGAGCTTTGCAATGACATCATCCGTGACGAAATTGCCGGTATCGAAGACGGCAAGACGGCGCGTTCCGATCTGCCGACCCCGCGCGAGATCTGTTCCATCCTCGACCAGTACGTGATCGGTCAGATTGCTGCCAAGCGCATTCTGTCGGTGGCGGTGTACAACCACTACAAGCGCCTGCGCCATCACGCCAAGAACACCGATGAAGTCGAACTGGCCAAGAGCAATATCCTGCTCATCGGCCCGACCGGTTCGGGCAAGACGCTGCTGGCCCAGACGCTGGCTCGCCTGCTGAATGTACCGTTCGTGATGGCCGATGCAACGACGCTGACTGAAGCCGGCTACGTTGGTGAGGACGTCGAAAACATCATCCAGAAGCTGCTGCAGAAGTGCGATTACGAAGTCGACAAGGCGCAGCAGGGTATCGTCTACATCGACGAAATCGACAAGATTTCCCGCAAGAGCGATAACCCTTCGATCACCCGCGACGTGTCCGGTGAGGGCGTGCAACAGGCGCTGCTCAAATTGATCGAAGGTACGGTTGCCAGTGTGCCGCCGCAGGGCGGACGCAAGCACCCGAACCAGGATTTCGTTCAGGTCGATACGACCAATATCCTGTTCATTTGCGGCGGAGCCTTCGATGGCCTGGAAAAAGTCATCCGCAACCGCTCGGAACAGGGCGGCATCGGCTTTGGCGCCGAGGTCAAGAGCAAGGATGACCGCAAGGCGGTTGGCGATGTGCTGCGCAGCGTCGAGCCGGAAGATCTGATCAAGTTTGGTCTGATCCCTGAGCTTATCGGTCGCCTGCCCGTTGTGGCAACGCTTGAGGAGTTGTCGATTGAAGCGCTGGTCGAGATCCTGATCGAGCCGAAGAATGCGCTTGTAAAACAGTATCAAAAGCTTTTCTCGATGGAAGGTGTCGAGCTTGAGATCCGCCCCGGTGCCTTACAGGCGGTGGCCAAGAAGGCGCTGGAGCGCAAGACAGGGGCACGCGGTCTGCGCTCCATCCTCGAATCCGTCCTGCTCGACACGATGTACGAACTTCCGGGCATGGAGAATGTCTCAAAGGTCGTCATTGACGAAAACATGATCAGTGGCGACAACAAGCCGTTGCTGATCTATGCTGATCAGCCCAAGGTCTCCGGTTCCAACTGAGATGCCGTCCCTAGTCGGGACGGCTTGATATTCCGCTTCGCGCCCCCATGTGGGGCGTGAACTCACCTCAATAGGCGCACGAGATGTCGAACCCCCCCGAAAATAAACAACTTCCGGCTGAATCGCTGGAGCTGCCGCTGTTGCCGCTGCGTGACGTGGTGGTGTTCCCGCACATGGTTATTCCCCTTTTCGTTGGTCGCCCGAAGTCGATCAAGGCGCTTGAAACGGCGATGGAAGCTGGCAAGAACATCCTGCTCGTGGCCCAGAAGTCGGCCGCCAAGGATGAGCCGTCCGAGGAAGATCTCTACCGCATCGGCTGCGTGGCCAACATCCTGCAGATGCTGAAACTGCCTGACGGTACGGTCAAAGTGCTGGTTGAAGGCACGCAGCGTGCGCATGTTGAATCGATCACGGCAGGTGAGTCGATGTTTACCGCCTGTGCGATGCCGGTCACCGGTGAAGATGGCGTCAATCACGAAGTCGAGGCCATGCGCCGCGCGGTGATCGCCCAGTTTGACCAGTACGTGAAGCTGAACAAGAAGATTCCGCCGGAGATCCTGACCTCAATCGCTGGTATCGAAGAGGCTGGTCGCCTCTCCGACACCATTGCCGCGCACCTGCCGCTCAAGCTTGAGCAGAAGCAGGAAATTCTTGAGATGTTCGACGTGCGTGCGCGTATCGAGCGCCTGCTGTCGCAACTCGAAACCGAGATCGACATCCTTCAGGTTGAAAAGCGCATCCGTGGCCGCGTCAAGCGCCAGATGGAGAAGAGCCAGCGCGAGTACTACCTGAACGAGCAGGTCAAGGCGATCCAGAAGGAGCTTGGTGAAGGTGAAGAGGGGGCTGACCTCGACGAGCTGGACAAGAAGATCAAGGCCGCCGGCATGAGCAAGGAAGGCATCGCCAAGGCCAACTCGGAACTGAAGAAGCTGAAGCTGATGTCGCCGATGTCGGCTGAAGCCACTGTCGTTCGTAACTACATCGAGACCCTGATTGGCCTGCCCTGGCGCAAGAAAACGCGTATCAGCAAGGATCTGTCGGAAGCCGAAAAAGTGCTCGACAAGGACCACTACGGCCTCGAGCGCGTCAAGGAACGCATCCTCGAATATCTTGCCGTGCAACAACGCGTGGACAAGCTGAAAGCGCCGATCCTGTGTCTGGTCGGACCTCCGGGCGTCGGCAAGACCTCGCTCGGCCAGTCGATTGCCAAGGCCACCAACCGCAAGTTCGTGCGCATGGCGCTCGGCGGCGTGCGTGATGAAGCCGAGATTCGCGGCCACCGTCGTACCTATATTGGCTCGATGCCGGGCAAGATCCTGCAGAGCCTGTCCAAGGTCGCTGTGCGCAACCCGCTGTTCCTGCTCGACGAAGTCGACAAGCTCGGCCAGGATTTCCGTGGCGACCCATCGTCAGCGCTGCTGGAAGTGCTCGACCCCGAGCAGAACCACACCTTCCAGGACCATTACGTCGAGGTTGATTTCGACCTTTCCGACGTGATGTTCGTGGCTACCGCCAACACCATGAACATTCCGGCACCACTGCTGGATCGGATGGAAGTCATCCGCCTCTCGGGTTATACCGAGGACGAGAAGGTCAACATCGCCGAGCGCTACCTGCTGCCGAAGCAGATGAAGAGCAATGGCGTCAAGAAGACCGAACTGACCGTGGCTGATTCGGCGCTGCGCGATATCGTCCGCTACTACACCCGCGAAGCTGGCGTGCGTGCGCTGGAGCGCGAAATCTCGAAGATCTGCCGCAAGGTCGTGAAGACCCTGCTGCTGAAAAAACGTACCAGCAAGGTTCTGGTCAATGCCAGGAACCTCGACAAGTATCTTGGTGTGCGTCGCTACACCTTCGGCATGGCGGAAAAGGAAAACCAGGTTGGCCAAGTCACCGGTCTGGCGTGGACCGAAGTCGGCGGTGAATTGCTGACCATCGAAACCGTGGCCCTGCCCGGCAAGGGCAAGACCATCACCACCGGCAAGCTCGGTGAGGTCATGCAGGAGTCGATCCAGGCGGCATTGTCGGTGGTGCGCAAGCGCTCGAAGTCGCTCGGTATTGTCGACGACTTTTATCAGAAGAACGACATCCACATCCACCTGCCGGAAGGCGCTATCCCGAAGGACGGCCCGTCTGCCGGTATCGGCATCTGCACGGCGCTGGTTTCGGTGCTGACCGGGATTCCGGTGTGCTGCGACGTGGCTATGACCGGTGAAATCACCTTGCGCGGCGAAGTGCTGCCCATCGGTGGCTTGAAGGAAAAATTGCTGGCGGCAGTGCGTGGTGGTCTGTCGCGGGCGTTGATTCCTGAAGAGAACGTCAAGGATCTCACCGAGATCCCGGACAACATCAAGAACAAGCTTGAGATCATTCCGGTGCGCTGGATCGATCAGGTGCTTGAACATGCGCTCGAGAGCAAGCCGCAGCCGCTCCCCGACGAACCTGCAGCGGCGGCACCGACCGCTGCCGATGCAGCGTCTGCACAAGCGCTGTTGACGCACTGATTCACCTACGGACCATGCTGGCAGTTGCTTGTCCGGCATGGTTTATGCCTCTGTTTTCCAGCTTGAAACTGGTCGGAAATCCGCTTGACACAAGGGTTTTCACGGCGCTATAAAAGCCGTGCAGGATTCCCTGCGTCTACCTCAAGGGGGCTTTTGTGAACAAATCTGAACTGATCGAACAGATCGCCAAATCGGCAGACATTTCGAAGGCAGCTGCGGGTCGCGCGCTCGATGCGACTGTTTCTGCAGTGAAGGCTTCGCTCAAGAAAGGCGGCGAGGTGAGTCTGGTGGGTTTCGGCACTTTCTACGTCGCCAAGCGTGCGGCGCGTAACGGCCGTAATCCGCAGACCGGTGCAACGATCAAGATCAAGGCAGCAAAAGTGCCGAAGTTCCGTGCTGGAAAAGCGCTCAAGGATGCTGTAAAATAATCGTCTTTGCGCTTGACCGAAAGACGGTCAAAAAGCGAGATAGCATGGGTGCTTAGCTCAGTTGGTAGAGCGCTAGCCTTACAAGCTGGATGTCGGCGGTTCGAGCCCGTCAGCACCCACCAGCGCAAAAAAGAGCATGTACCGACGCGGAGTGGTAGTTCAGTTGGTTAGAATACCGGCCTGTCACGCCGGGGGTCGCGGGTTCGAGTCCCGTCCACTCCGCCAGACACACTAGAAGGCGAACGCGAGTTCGCCTTTTTTGTTATTTCAACGAGAGCAGCGAGCTGAGAGAGTTACTACGCCATGTTCGACGCCGTCCGTAACAACAAGCGAATTGTCCAGGGTTTTCTTTTCCTGATAGCCATATCGTTCACCCTGTTTGGTGTCGATTCCTACGTGCGCGGCACGGGGGCTGGCACCGATGTAGCCAGTGTCGGTGATTCCAAGATCACACAGCAGCAATTCCAGCAGTCCTTGCGCGACCAGATGGACCGGGCGCGTCAGCAGATGGGGCCGAGTTTCAAGCAGGAATTGTTTGATACACCCGAAATGCGCCTGGCGGTGGTCAATTCCCTCGTTGATCAGCGCCTGCTTTTGCTCGAAGCCTACAAGGGGCGTCTTGGTGCGAGCAACGACATGCTTGTCGAGATCATCAGTAACATGCCGTCGCTCAAGGAAAACGGTCAGTTTTCCCAGTCACGCTACGAAGCGGCGGTGCGCGCGCAGGGGATGACGACGGAACAATTCGAAGCGCAGCTACGTCAGGATCTGACCATGCAGCAACTGGTTGGCGCTGTCGCGGATACCGGCATCGTTTCTGCTACCTCGGCTGCGACGATGTTGCGCATTCAGTCGGAAGAGCGTCAGGTTGCGGAGATCCGCTATGCACCCGAACAGTTCACCAGTGAAGTGAAGCTCGCCGACGATGCCGCGCGCAAGTTCTACGACGAGAACCAGAAATTGTTCCAGACGCCGGAACTGGTTCGTGCCGAATTCGTTGTCTTGTCGCTCGACAATCTGCTCTCGCAGGTGGCTGTCAGCGATAGTGAAGTCAAACAATGGTATGAAACCCACAAGGACCGCTACCAGCAGGCAGAAGAGCGCCGTGCCAGCCATATCCTGATCACCGTTAATGCCAGCGCAGCGGACGCCGAGAAGGCCAAGGCCAGAGCGAAGGCAGAAGAAGTACTCAAGGAAGTGCAGAAAACACCAGCAAAATTCGCCGACCTGGCGAAGAAGGTCTCGCAGGATCCCGGGTCTGCCGTGAATGGTGGAGATCTCGGTTTCTTTGGGCGCGGCATGATGGTGAAGCCCTTCGAAGATTCCGTGTTCAATCAGAAGGAGGGCCAGATTTCCGACCTGGTCCAGTCCGATTTTGGTTTCCACATCATCAAGCTGACGGGGGTCAAGGCAGCCAAGCTCAAGCCGCTCGACGAAGTGCGTGCCGAAATCGAAGGCGAACTCAAGCGCCAGGGTGCGCAGCGGCGCTATGTCGAGGCGGCCGAAGCCTTTACCAATATGGTGTATGAGCAGTCCGACAGCCTCAATCCGGTGGCCGAAAAATTCAAGCTGCAGGTGCAGCAATCGAAATTTCTACCGAAGGAAATTCCGGCCCAGGCGCTCCCGTCACTCGGTCCGCTCGGTAACGAGAAGCTGCTGGCAGCCTTGTTCTCGGACGATGCAATCAAGAACAAGCGCAACACTGATGCTGTGGAAGTCGTACAGAATACGCTGGTCGCCGCACGTGTTGCCGAACACAAGCCGGCGGCAATCCGCGACTTTGACGCAGTTCGGGCCGATATCGAGACGATGCTCAAGGGCAAGGAAGCTGCCGCTCTGGCCAAGCGTCGTGGCGAGGCGCGGCTGGCTGAGTTGAAGGCGGGCGACGACAAGGTCAAGTGGGCGCTGGTGAAGTACGTGTCGCGCTTGCAGGGCAAGCAGGTGACGCCGGAAGCCATGCGCGCCATTTTCCGTGCCGATGTCCAGAAATTGCCAGCCTATGCCGGGGTCGAGTTGCCGAACAACGGGGGCTATGCGCTGTACAAGATCATGGCAGTGAAGCCCCTGGAGAAGATCGACGAAAGCAAGCAGCGCGTTCTGCAGAGCGATTACACCGCCATGGCGGCGCAGGAAGATTTTGCGGCCTACCTGGCCGGTTTGCGCCAACGCTACAAGGTGGAAATCAACAAGGCTGTCGTCGAGTCCAAGGATCGCTGACCGGGCGAGGTCAAGTACCAAAACAAAACGCCGACCGGGTATCCCGGTCGGCGTTTTTCTTTGCTGTGGTCAGGTGTGATCGTGATCAGGCGGGCAACGGGTCCGCGTTGCCGAGCGCAGTTGTGTTCAGGCCGCCATCGACATAGGTGATTTCGCCGGTGATACCGCTGGCCAGATCGGAAAGCATGAAGGCGGCAACGTTGCCGACTTCGTCGATGGTGACGTTGCGGCGCAGCGGGGCGTGGTGCGAGTTGAATGCCAGCAGCTTGCCGAAGTTGCCGATACCGGAAGCCGCCAGTGTCTTGATCGGCCCGGCCGAAATGGCGTTGGCGCGGATGCCCTGTGGGCCAAGGCAGAAGGCCAGGTAACGTGTGGCAGCTTCAAGGCTGGCCTTGGCCAGCCCCATCGTGTTGTAGTTCGGCATGGTGCGCTCGGCGCCCAGATACGAGAGGGCGAGCAGGGCGGCGTTGTTGCCTTTCAGCAGCATCGGCCGCGCCGCCTTGGCCAGCGCCGGGTAGCTGTAGGACGACACGTCATGGGCGATGCGGAAGGCATCGCGGGTAATGCCGTCGAGGAAATCGCCCTCAATCGCTTCGCTCGGTGCATAAGCGATGGAATGCACGAGTCCGTCGAGTCCTTCCCAATGCTTTCCGAGTTCAACGAACAGATTGTCGATCTGTGCATCTTCGGCAACATCGCAAGGGAAAATCAGGTCTGTGTCGAACTCGGCCGCAAACTTGGCGACGCGATCCTTGAAGCGCTCGTTCTGGTAGGTGAGGGCGATTTTGGCGCCTTCACGATGGCAGGCCTTGGCGATGCCATAGGCAATCGAGTGCTTGGACAGCACGCCAGTAATCAGTATGCGTTTTTCTGCGAGGAATCCCATGGATACTCCCTGTTTGGTCTTTCGCGCATTATAGCGGAAATGCTGCCTCAGCCGCCGTCATACCTCGATCGGCCGGATGACGAACGGGCAGTCATCCGCTACACTCGACGCCATGTCGTTTCGCCCATTTTTCCGTTGTTTTGCTCGTGTTTCCGTGCGCGTTTGCGTTCCACTGGGCGCCTTGCTGCTTACCGCCTGCGGCGAGGTGTGGAACGACCCGTATCCCGTTGCCGAGCGTGGCCAGAGCATCCTTTATTCGGCGTTTACAGAACGTCCGAAGCATCTCGATCCGGTGCAGTCCTATACCGAGGACGAAATCACCTTTACTGCTCAGGTCTATGAGCCGCCGCTGCAGTATCACTACTTGAAACGTCCCTATACCTTGGTGCCGCTGACGACGACCTCAGTACCGGTACCGCGCTACGTCGATGCCGCTGGTCGGACATTGCCTGCCGATGCGCCGGTCGAGAAGATCGCCGAAAGCATTTACGAAATTCGCCTGCAGCCTGGAATCCGTTATCAACCGCACCCGGCCTTCGCTACCGATGCTGCCGGCAAACCGGTTTATGCCGATCTTGATCGCGACAAGCTGAAAGGTATCGAGCGCATTGCCGATTTCAAGGAATCCGGCAGCCGAGAACTGCGCGCCGACGACTACATCTATGAGATCAAGCGGCTGGCGCACCCGCGTCTGCATTCGCCGATCTTCGGCATGATGGCCGAGCACATCGTCGGCCTGAAGGAATTGGGTGCAAGCCTTCAGGCCGCGGCGAAGACCCTGCCGCGCGATGGCTGGCTGGATCTTGATGCCTATCCGCTTGCCGGCGTCAGCAAGGTCGATGACACCACTTATCGGGTGCGTCTCAAGGGCAAGTACCCACAGTTCCTCTACTGGCTGGCGATGCCGTTCTTTGCCCCGGTGCCGCGCGAGGTTGATCGCTTCTACAGTCAGCCCGGCATGGCCGAGAAGAACCTGACACTCGATTGGTATCCGGTCGGCACCGGCCCCTACATGCTGGTCGAAAACAATCCGAACAGCCGCATGGTGCTGGTGAGAAACCCCAATTTCCGCGGCGAAACCTATCCCTGCGAAGGTGAAGCAGGCGACCGTGAAGCCGGACTGCTGGACGATTGCGGCAAAGCCCTCCCGTTCATCGAGCGTGCCATCTTCTCGCGCGAGAAGGAGGCCATACCCTACTGGAACAAATTCCTGCAGGGTTGGTACGACGCCTCCGGCATTTCCTCGGACAGCTTCGACCAGGCGGTGCGGATCAATGTCGGCGGCGATGTGGCGCTGACCGACGAGATGCGCGAGAAGGGTATCCGCCTGCTGACCAGCGTGCGCGCATCCACCTTCTACATGGGCTTCAACATGCTGGATGCGATGGTTGGTGGCGAATCGAATGCGTCGTCGCGCAAGCTGCGCCAGGCCATTTCCATTGTGCTCGATCAGGAGGAGTTCATTTCGATTTTCATGAATGGCCGTGGCATTCCCGCGCAGGGGCCGCTGCCGCCGGGCATCTTCGGCTACCTCGAGGGTGAAGCGGGCATCAATCAGGTGGTTTATGAGTGGCGCGACGGCGCCCCCCGCCGTCGCGATGTCGCCACCGCCAAGCGCCTGCTGGCCGAAGCCGGCTGGCCGGATGGGCGCAACGCCAAAACTGGCGAGCCGCTGGTGCTCAACCTCGATACCACCGGTGGTGGCATGGGCGACAAGTCGCGCCTCGACTGGCTGACCCGGCAGTTTGCCAAAATCGACATCCAGCTGGTGGTGCGCTCCACCGACTTCAACCGTTTTCAGGAAAAAATCCGCAAGGGTGCCGTGCAGCTCTATTACCTCGGCTGGAACGCCGACTACCCGGACCCGGAGAATTTCTTTTTTCTGCTCAATGGTGCCGAGGGCAAGGTCGAGAAAGGCGGCGAGAATGCCTCCAACTACCGCAACCCCGAGTTTGACAAGCTGTTCCACGAAATGAAGAACATGGACAACAGCCCACAGCGCCTGGCCATCATCACCCGCATGAACCGTATCCTGCATCAGGATGCCCCTTGGGTTTATGGCTTTCACCCGAAGAGCTACGCGCTGGGCCATGCCTGGCTGAAGAACCGCAAGCCGAGCGATGTCGGCCACAACAATCTGAAATACCAGCGCCTCGATGTTGCGACACGCGAAGCCAGGCGAAGCGAGTGGAACCGGCCGGTACTGTGGCCGTTATTTGCCGGTACGGCACTTCTCGCTGCCGTCCTGGTGCCGGTGATCGCCGGTTACCGCAGGCGAGAGCGACAGGCGGCACGTTGAGGGCTAGAATCAATACGGGAGTGGGTCATTCCACGAACCGTGGTTTGACCGAGTTGCCAGAATAGGCGGCGTCTGTGTTTCAACTATCTTCATTGCAGCAACTGGTGCAGTACTGGCGAAAATCGCTGAGGCTTCGCGTGACCGTTCTTGCGTTGCTGCCGGTGATGGTTGTGCCCGTACTGGCGGCGATTTTGTTCGCTTGGGGTACATCGGTCTTTGATCGCGCTTTGTTGCACAAGGCCTCCATCGATCTGGCTGCTGCCGATGCACATCTCCATCGCAAGCAGGAAGAGCTGGTACGCAATGCCAGCAGCCTGGCGGAGTCGACTCGCTTGCGTCGCTTGCTGGTGGGCGGGCGTGCCGACATTCCCCTCTCCGATATTCTCGCTTCCCGTGCTGAGAATATCGGTGCCGACTTCATGGCTATCGTGACGCTGGATGGGAAAGTCATTGCCAGCAACACGGTGCTACCGACCGGTGCAAATTTCCCGATGCTCCCGGTTGTCCGGCAAAGCCTTGCCAGCGACTCAGCGAGGCACGGCTATCAGGTCCTGACGGAATCCGTGATGAGGACCATTTCGCCGGAGTTGGCAGCGCGTGCACGAATACCTGTGGTGCCGACGCCGAAGGCTCGGAAGCGCGTTGTTCCGGGCGAAGCGGAAGCCCGAGGGATGTTTCTTATTGCCGCCGCACCGATGGATCTAGCGGACGGCACGCCCCTGGGAGCGATGGTTCTTGGCGTTCTTCTCAACCGCAATGAAACTGAAATCGACCTGCAGACACAACTGGTTTCGGAGACTGGCGGATTTTTCGGTGAGGTACTTGGGACTGCCACGCTGTTTCTCGATGATATCCGCATTGCGACGAGTGTACGCAAGGCCGACGGGCAACGTGCGCTGGGTACGCTGCTCTCGCAGGAAGTGGCTGAACATGTCCTCGATCGGGGTGAAACCTGGCTAGGTCGGGCGTTCGTTGTCGACAAGTGGTACATCTCCGGCTACGTACCGGTGAGGGACGCAGAAGACAAGCGTATTGGTGTGCTCTACATCGGTTTTTCGGAGGCGCCGTACATCGAAGCCAAATGGTTTGCCCTGTCGCTGCTGATTGGTTTTTCCGGGCTGTTGCTGTTGGCAACTTCGTTCTTTTCCTGGCGTTTGGCACGCACCATCGTTGCTCCGCTGGATCGTCTGCGTTGTGTGATGGAGTCAGTGGCCGAGGGGCGCATGGACGAGCGGGTCGGCGTTGTAGCGGGAGAGGATGAACTTGCCCGTATTTCGCGCCTTTTCGACCACCTGCTTGATACCATCAGCGCGCAGACAACAGCGCTACGGGCGTGGGGAACCGAACTGGATGGTAAGGTGGCTGAGCGGACAACGGAGCTTGCGGCCGCCAATGTGGCGCTTGAACATGCGCGGGATGCGGCGGAGGCCGCCAGTCAGGCAAAGAGCTCCTTCCTGGCCAACATGAGCCATGAAATCCGCACGCCGATGAATGCAATCATCGGCCTCACCCACCTGCTGCAGCGCGACATCGGGCAAGCAAAGCAGCAGGATCGGTTGCGCAAGATAGCGGATGCCGCCCAGCACCTCCTCGAACTGATCAACGACATCCTTGATATTTCCAAGATCGAGTCAGGCAAGATGGTGCTTGAAAAGAAAGCATTTGATCTCGACAAGGTCATCGACAACGTGTGCACGATGATTGCCGACCGGGCGCATGGCAAAGGTCTGGAGGTCGTACGCGACCTGGCACCGGAGTTGTCGGGCGTGTTTACCGGTGATTCTCTGCGGCTCGGTCAGGTGCTCCTTAACTTCGCTGGCAATGCGGTCAAGTTTACCGAGGCGGGGTCGATCGTCATTCGCGGCAGGGTGGTCGAAGACGATTCCGACACTTTGCTCGTGCGCTTTGAAGTTCGCGATACCGGTATCGGTATTCCGCCCGAAATACAGGATCGCCTGTTCGAAGCGTTCGAGCAGGCCGATAGCTCGACGACCCGCAAGTTCGGCGGCACAGGGCTTGGTCTTGCCATCAGTCGTCACCTTGTCATGGCGATGGGCGGGGAGGTGGGGGTTGATAGCGGCGGAGCATCGCAACCAACACCGGGCAGTACGTTCTGGTGCACCGTGCGTCTTGGCAAGGGCGGGGATGCGTCCAGGTCACGCCCGATGATGGCGGGCCTGACTGGACAGCGGGTGCTGGTCGTTGATGATCTCGACGACGCCCGGCTGGCGCTGCGCAGCATGCTGGAGGCGATCGGGCTACGCGCCGACGAAGCTGACAGCGGCTCGGCAGCGCTTCGTGTCATCGCATCGGCGGATGCCGCCGGAGACCCCTTCGACCTGGTTTTGCTCGACTGGCAGATGCCCGATCTGGATGGGCTGCAGACCGCTGAAGTACTCAAGGCGTTGCCCCTGTCGCAACATCCAGTCACGGTGCTGGTCACCGCCTACGGCCACTCGCTGGAACATGAAGACCGTGAGAAAGCCGGATTTCATTCGGTGCTGGCCAAGCCGGTGACGCCCTCCGGGTTACTCGACACCATCATGAGCATTCTCGGTGACCACGGGCACGAACGAACAGAGATTGGTTATGCCGATGTCGAGCAGGCACTCGTCGCGTGTTATCCAGGCGCCCGCATCCTCCTCGCGGAAGACAACCTGATAAACCGCGAAGTGGCGCTCGAACTGCTTGAGGCCGTTGGTTTGCACGTCGAAGTTGCCGAGAACGGCGCTCTCGCCGTCGAAATGATGCGGACCTCCCGGTTTGATCTGATCCTGATGGACATGCAGATGCCGGAAATGGATGGTCTGGAAGCTACCCGAGTCATCCGCAAGCTGCCTTTCGGACAACGCATCCCGATCATCGCCATGACGGCCAACGCCTTCGAAGAGGACAGGCAGCGTTGCCTTGATGCCGGCATGAACGATCATGTCCCCAAGCCCGTCGATCCGGACATTCTCTATCAGGCGCTGCTGACCTGGCTGCCGAAACGAGAGCCCGCTGGAGATACTGGCGATGCAGGGAATGCAGGGAATGCAGCTTCGGCAGGAGGTAATGAGGATGCGGCCGATGCGCACTTGCAGCGCCTGCGTGTGATCCCGGGCCTTGATGTTGACGCCGGGTTGAAACCGGTACGTGGAAATGTCGACAGGTACATCCGTTTACTGCAGAAATTCATCGACAGCCATGCTGACGATATTGCGCGGGTGCAGGTGGCCTTGGCCGAAGGGGACGTGCAAGGGGCAGGGATTGCTGCACATACATTGAAGGGGCTGGCGGCAACGCTCGGTGCCAGGCAGCTCTGTGCGGCAGCGACTGCGCTCGAAGACGCGATTCGCCACGATCATCACCGCGTCATTCCGGAAGTGCTGCAACATGCAGAAACGGAATTGCTGGCGCTGGCGAGCGCTGTAAGGCGAGCCTGATTGCTGCGTCAGGCCTGTTTGCAAAAATCGCAGCAACAAGAAACACCATCGAGCGCGCTGCCTTGGCATAATTCGCCCTGATGCTTGCCTACATCCTCCGCCGCCTGCTTTACGCGATTCCGATCCTGATCGGGGTGAACCTCATCACCTTCGCGCTCTTCTTCGTCGTCAACACACCGGACGACATGGCGCGCATGCAGCTTGGCGTCAAGCGCGTGACACCGGATGCGATCCAGAAATGGAAGGCCGAGCGCGGCTACGACAAGCCGCTGTTCTGGAATGCTGCCGCCGGCGGTACGGGCATGGCTACTGAAACCATCTTCTTCGAAAAATCGGCACGCATGTTCGCCGGTGATTTCGGCCGCGCTGAAGACGGCCGCGACATCGCACGCGAGATCGTCGCCCGAATGGGGCCGTCGCTGGCGATTGCCTTGCCAACCTTCCTGCTCGGCCTTTTCGTCACCGTCAGCTTCGCCTTGCTGCTGGCCTTCTTCCGTGCCTCTGCGCTGGATTTCTGGGGCGTCGTGCTATGCGTGGCGATGATGTCGATTTCCGGACTGTTCTACATCATCGGTGGCCAGTTCCTGTTCTCCAAGATCTTCCGCCTGGTGCCCATTTCCGGCTACGGCGGCGGCCTGGATGCGATGCGCTTCCTGATCCTGCCGGTACTTATCGGTGTCATTTCCGGCATTGGTTCGTCGACGCGCTGGTATCGCAACATCTTCCTTGAGGAAATCGGCAAGGACTATGTGCGCACGGCGCGGGCCAAAGGGCTGACCGAAACCGCAGTGATGTTCGGCCATGTGTTGCGCAACGCCATGATCCCTATCCTGACCGGTGTCGTCGTCGTCATTCCGCTGCTCTTCATGGGTTCGCTGCTGACCGAGTCCTTC
>Ga0172380_10001285_pt1 | contig 43585 bp, 51 predicted proteins | sample Leawe162metaG_FD_119747 | JGI IMG/M metagenome (GOLD analysis project Ga0172380, IMG submission 119747) | Leachate microbial communities from a municipal landfill in Southern Ontario, Canada - Leachate well 162 metaG | ecosystem: Engineered > Solid waste > Landfill > Unclassified | place...
CGTGGTTAATAAATACCCAGCCCGCTGCCAAGCGTATCAGGAACAGGCCCATGGCCTTGTGGTACGCAAAGCGTGTAACTTTGTGGATCATACAAAAACGTTAATGCCCTTAATAATTGACCTGGCTTTAGTATACGGCCAAAAAAACTGCGCAAGCCCCTATTTCAACATCGCCTTGGCCTGCTCCTCTATCGCACTTTTGATGCGGCCCTCAAACATCCGGAGCATGAGCGGCAGTTTGGCATCAAGGTCAAAGCTCTTGTCGCGCACCTCAAAGGTGCCCGATATAGACTGCCCCTGCGCCGTAAAGCCGAAGTTAAGCGTGTCGCCTACCCACTCCTCTTTATCTATAGTGGCCTGGTCGCCCAGCTTGGTGCGGGCCTCGCGCAGGGCGACCATGACGCGCTCCTTGGCCTCGTCCTTACTGAACTTGTGCGGGATATTTATGTGCATACTACTTAAGCTCCACAGAGGTGATGACCATCGGGGTTACGGGCCTGTCGCCGGGGGCTACGGGGGTCTTCTCTATCGCGGCTACGACATCCATGCCGGCCACCACCTTGCCAAACACCGTGTGCTTGGTGTCCAAGAATGAGTTGTCAGCCACGTTGATAAAAAACTGGCTGCCGTTGGTGTTGGGGCCCGCGTTGGCCATCGATATGGTGCCGGGCGCATTGCGGTTGCCAGCACTTATCTCGTCGGCAAACTGGTAGCCCGGGCCGCCGGTGCCCCAGCGCGCCGCCATACTATCATCCTTGGTTAGTGGGTCGCCGCCCTGGATCATAAAGCCCGCTATAACGCGATGGAACTTGGTGCCGTTGTAAAATCCCTCGCCCGCCAGCTTGGTAAAGTTGGCAACCGTGTTGGGCGTCGCATTGCTAAACTCTACGGTGATGTCGCCCAGAGTGGTGTGGAGTATTGCCTGCATGTATTTTTTATTAGTGCTTGTAGTGGGGCTTGTGGGTGTGGATGCGCTGCTGGTTGCTTGCGTCTGCGTTTGAGCCTGTTGTGCCTGCGGCGTGATGCCGTACGTGTCGGGCGCGGCCGGCCCGGGGCCGCTACCCGAGGCAAAGTACCAGATACCGCCAAAAATAACTATAGCCGCGGCGACAGCCGCCAATGCATATTTGTCCATGCGCACCAGTATCGCACAATTACAATTATTGCGCGATTGTCAGCGTACGGCGGATAGCGTCAAACTGGCTAAACAGTGCCGCGCGGTCAAACTCCTGCACCGCGCCCTCGGGGTAATTCTCCAGCACGCCGTAGTGGACCATGTAGCGCACCGCGATGCATCCGGCCTCAACCGGGGTGGCAAACACTACCTCCTCGTAGCGGTTGCCTGCGGCCGCACCGGTGGAGGTGGCTACAGAGTAGCGCCTGTTGGCCACATCCTGGAAGCCGGCCGACTGCGCGTCTGCCAGGAAAATCTGCGCACTGCAGGAGTTGATGGCGCCGGGCATATGCTCGACGCTTACGTAGGAGTCTGTGCTGAGGTTAGTACCGCTTGCCACGCGCGGGTCTATGGTGAATTTGACGCCCGCTATCTCTTTGCCGGGCCCCAGGCCCGTGTAGGCATATTGCTCGTCGGGCGTATAGCCTTGCGGATACTGTAGAGAGAACTGCGCCCTGCTAAACTGTGCCCAGCCGGCCGGCACGGATGCCACAGGTGTAGTAGTGGCCACCGTGCCCGGCATCGTCTGGCCCAGCTTTAAGGAAAGCCATACGCCCAACGCGAGCACCAAGACCACCATTATGCCGAGTACAACTTTCATATAGTGATTATACCGAGGACGCCTCTGTGCCGATATTCTTACGCTTGACCTTGCTCCATGCGTCGTCGGCAAGCGCCAGACACGCCAGCGCTATAGAGACGTCGCGGAAGAGGATCTCGAACTGCGCGCCGTTAAACGCCACTATCACCCCGAGCATAAGTGCGGCCAACGTAGCGGGCCACTCTATATGCCAGCCCGAGAGTATCCAGAGTGCAATGACTATCTCGATGATGCCAAAGCCGTGCAGGAGCACCTCGGGCGCAATACCGGAGTTGAGTAAGAACGGCGGGAAGTACCCTATCCAGCTGTCGGGGTTCTGGAGCGCATGCAGAGGCGGGTAGACAAACGCAAGTGCGACCGCTATGCGCAAGAGCCATTGACTAGCGGTACTCATAGATTACTTGTAGTGAGCATGTCGAACTATTGCACTATTTATGGTGAATCCTATTGAACTACTACCGTACCGCCAAACTGGGCGCCCGAGTGGTTGTGGTAGTCATAGCTACCCGCCTCGGTAAACACAAAGGTGTATGTGGGACCTGCCATACACTGGTCAAACGGCGTGGGGCCCGTATAGCTGCCCGAGCAGTGGGTTGCCCTATCGGTGCCGTCAAACTCCGTGTGTGTCGGGTGTTCGTCGGATGCTACCCACATAGGCGCTGTGCCGTCGTTGATAAAGGTGACCTTTTGTCCGGCCTGTATGGTGACAGTCTTGGGGCTAAAACCCGATGAGCCATAGCGCACGGTGACGCCGGTAGTGGCGCCGCTTGCATCTGCGTCGCCTCCGACCATGCCGTTGTCGGGCATCTGGCTGCCCTCGGGCAGGGTGCCCGCGGCGTTGCCGCCCACGTTAACAGTGGTGTCGGTGGTGGCCGGCGCCTGGCTGCTGGTAAACCACCATGCGCCCCCTACTATAATAATGATTGCGATAATTACAGCTGCCCATCCGGTAGTACTCATTGTGATATGGTGAACGGTTAATACCTACCAGTATACCAGTACCATGCCTGAAGAAAGCATGAACCTCACAGACAAAAAATCCGTACTAACGTACGGTTCCTTTATTCACTCGTAAACTCGTATGGCTGGCGGTTCTAGCGGCCCTCGGTGGTGAGGTAAGCCATGCAGCGCAGGCACGTGGTCTGCTGGGCGCGGGTCTTAAGGTATTTGTTGCCACACTCGCACACCAATATAGGGGTCTTTTTGACCTTAACTATCCAATGCCCGTCCTGCTGGAAGGTCTTTGTCGGGCCACGGCCCATGCGGGTCGGCTCCGGGCGGAGCTTGGACTCGTGCTCCACTTTTTTGGTTATTTTTTTGGAGTTCTTTTTCATACGTAATTAGCGGCCCTCGATGAAGGTCAGCGCCTTGCCCTTCTTGCCCGCGCGGCCGGTGCGGCCTATGCGGTGGATGTAGTCCTCGTGCGTGTTGGGGAGGTCATAGTTTATGACGTGCGAGACGCCGTTTATGTCCAAGCCGCGCGCGGCCACGTCGGTGGCGCACAGTATCTGCACGTGGTCCTTCTTAAAGTAGTCCAGGGCGCGCACGCGCTGGCCCTGGGTCTTGTTGCCGTGTATAGACTCCGACTTGAAGCCCTTGGCCACCAGCTGCTTGGAGAGGCGCTCGACCCCGTGCTTGGTACGGCCGAATATAAGCACCTTGTCGAAGCCCGGCTGTATCAGGAGGTCATGCAACACCTGGAGCTTGTCGGCGCCGCCGGGCACGCGCACGATGTCCTGGTCTATAGAGGCCGAGGTGTCGCGGGTCTTAACCGAGATGCGCACCGGCTCGTGCAGGAACTCGCCGATAAGCTTCTCTATCTCTGTCGAGAGTGTTGCAGAGAAGAAGAGTGTGCGGCGAGGGGTCGGCAAAAGGGCAAGGATCTGGCGCATGTCGTTTATAAAGCCCATGTCGAGCATGCGGTCGGCCTCGTCCAAGACCGCTGCGGAAAAGTCGTCGAGCTTAAGCGCCTTGCGCTCCAGGAGATCCTTGAGGCGGCCCGGGGTACCTATGACAAACTGCGGGCGGCGGCGCAGCTCCGACATCTGCGGACCGATAGAGGCACCGCCCACGCATACCGTGGAGTACATGCCCAAGCCCTTGGCAAAGCCCTTAAACTCGTCCTGGATCTGGAGTGCGAGCTCGCGGGTAGGCACCATAACAAGCACGCGACCCTGGCCCGCCTGCAGGCGCTCGTTAATAAGCGGAATGAGGAACGCGGCCGTCTTGCCGGTGCCGGTGTTGGCGATGCCCACGACATCTGCGCCGCGCAATACGTGCGGGATGGCGCGGTCCTGTATCGGGGTCGGGTCTATGTAGCCCTTCTCGGCAATATTCTTTTTAACGCGCTCGTCGAGCAAAAAGTCCGCAAAGCGGTGCTCGGGGATAAACTTCTCTACCTCCTCGGTAATGACCGCCTTGTTAACAAACTTGGTGATATCGGAAAAAATCTGAGGCTTGTGCCCGGAGCGGCCACCGCCACGGGAACCTCCGCGGCCGCCAAACTGCGGGCGGCTGCCGCCCATGGGACGCGTCCCACTCTGGCCAGGGCGTGCTGAAGAGCCCGAGCGGTTAAACGGGCGGCGGAAAGTGGGTTTGGCGCCAGCGGAGCGCGAGGCACTATGAGACCGGCTAGGTCCCCTATTGGATCCATGCGTAGGCATTGATAAACCTACTATAGCATAATGAACCCCTAATCGTCAATACCTACTTAAGAATGCTCCACATGGCCGGGTCTTGGGCTCCGCCTAGCGAGAATACCGCTACCCCGCGCAGGCCGTACTCGCGCGCTTGGTCTACTTTTTCTTTAATGGCGATAGCGTCGCTCCATGTTACATAGTTGAACGGCTTGTTGCCCGAGAGCTGGCTGCCCAGGTTGTGTGTGCTGCCGGTAGTCGGCGTTTGCATGGTCCTTGTCGTCTCGCCCGCGGTGGGTGCCTCCAGCTGGGAGGGGTCATAGGTAAAGCCCATCTCGTTGGCGCTTGTGCGGCGCGGGGTTATGCCCAGCTTTTTGGCAATGTCGGTGGCGTAGTTTGGGTTAAACGCCCACAGCATCTGGTAGTCGAAGTTGCCGCCGCCCGTGGGCGTTACCTTGTACTCATAGCCGTATGTGGCCACGCCGAGTATGAGCTTTTTCTTCTCAATTGACTGCGCGGCAAGCTCAATCATGGCGCCCGTCCAGCCCGGGTCGGCCACAGGCGCGTAGGGCGCCGAGCGCGCGGAGTTAAGCAGACGGTCCACAATACCCTGGTCGTAGGCCATTATCTCGACCCTGTCGCAGTACTTGTTCATAGCCGCAAAGTCGTTGGCATACTCAAGCGAGTCCGGCGGTATAGTCTCACCCGGCAGGTAGCGGTGGTTGAGCGGCGAGCGCGACTCTATGGTGCAGTACACCCACTTTTTGCCCATAGCCGCATACAGCTCCTTAAGGAAGGTCGAGAAGTAGTCCTTGGTGCGCGACTGCTTGGCCTCAAAGTCTATGTCTATGCCGTCAAAGCCGTTTGCATTAACAATGCTGACAAGCTCGGTGACAAGCGCCTTGCGCTTTGTGGCGTTAGAGAGCACCTCATGGTTTGTCGGACCGTCTCCTATGACGACCGAGGGGACCACGCGCACGCCCTTGGCTTTAGCATCGGCAATAAAGCTCTTCCATGGCTCGATAGTCGGGATAAAGTCGCCCACTACCTGGCCCTCCATATTTACCTTGTAGCCAAACGGCATGACAGAGGTGAGCTGGCTTAGGTGCGGAGTCACGTCGTCCACCCCTTGCTGTGCGCGCCAGTCGGGCACCCAGCCGGAAAACTCAAGCGCACCCGTCCACTTGGGACCTATAGACTTGCCCGTAAGCACGCCTTGCTGGTTTGGGTCGGAGCCCGGAGTGACGCCGGCCGGAGCCTGCGCGGTAGAGGGGCCGACAGACGAGTCTGCAGTTGCAGCGCCCGCACCGGAGAGGCCGGCCTGTGTCTTGGGGCCGGCAATGCCGTAGCTCGAGCCCGAGCATACAATGTTTGTTGCGCACTGGAACTTTTTAACCGCGGCCAAGGTGGCCGGGCCAAAGTAGCCCGTGGCGGACGCAGTAAAGTACCCCTTGGCGGCAAGCTGGGTTTGCAAGGCTTTAACATCGGTACCCGACATGCCCTGCGTCATGGTGCGCGCCTGGGCGCTGGAGGGTAGTGCTGCTAGGACAACAATAAAAGCAAAGGCAGTTATGCCGAATAATTTTGGACTATGCATATATACAGTATAGACGAGGAGGGGCGATTTGCATTACGCCGCTACCCATTGTCGTATACGCGCGCCTCGTGGCGCGGGACAAACTCGTAGACCGAGCTGTCGTCCTCCTCTATATGCGCAAAGGCAAGGCCCTGCTCGTCGAATATCTCGAAGAACTCCGGCCACGACAGACGCATGAGGTTGTCATCCTCGCCCCAGTCAAAGTGCAGGCTCGCCTCGGTGCCGTCTACTATGGCCGGCATCCCGCCGCGGCCCGCGGCCCAAGCGCGTATTTCCTCGTGATTGGTGGTAATTGTTTGCTGCATATACCACTTGTACCGCGCGGCGGGTGTAGTGCGGATGAAGTCCCGGCGGCGCGCTACCAGCCCATGCCGCGGGCTGCGAGGCCTATGAGCACAATGCCTATAAAATTCATGGCGTAGGCAATAACAAAAAAATAGCGGTTGCTGAGCTTGGAGAGGCCCAGCAGGGCCAGACCCAGCTCGTCGGGCAGAGGAGAGGCGATAATGAGCGCGCCTACCCACGGCAATACGCGGCGGAAGCGCCTGTGCTTAAAGATGTGCAGGATGCGCATGGCGCGGGGCCCGCGCAGGAGGAACTCGGCGTCGCGCGCGATGCGGTCGCGCACAAACATAAAGATAAGGAAGTCGCCCACCACCGAGCCCAGGGCGCCCACCGCCGCAATGTAGAGCAGGGTGCCTTCTTGGGAGAGCTCGCCCAACACAGCTATGGCCGGGGCGGTGGTCAACAGCGAGGTAAAAAAGAGCCCCGCGAGGAAGCTTGCATACAGCACGCCGTCGCCCGCTTGCGCCAAGGCGTAGTGCACAAACTCAAAGTGCACTATCGCCCATGCCGCCCAGATACTGAGCGCAATGAGCATAGCGTCCTCCCAGAGCCGGGCGCGCATCTTTTTCATACTTTTAGTATCGCACAGCTACCTGTGACCCAAAAAGGTTACTCGGTGGTAGAGCCGTCCCAATGGTCGTTAGGCTCGTCGGCATCCGCGTCGGCTTTTGTTTTGTGCACCAGGCCGTCTTTGTGGTTGGGCGGCGAGTATACCGTGTAGAGCTTAAGCGGCACCTCTGCCGAGGTGTTTATAATGTTGTGCTTGGCCCCCGCCGGCACGGTTATGGAGAAGCCATCTGACAGTGCGTGCTCGACGCCGTCTATTACTGCCCTGCCCTCACCCATCTCGATGCGCAAAAACTGGTCCACATCGGCATGGGTCTCCTCGCCTATCTCGCCGCCCGGCACAATGCTCATCACCACCAACTGCTGGTGCTTGCTGGTGTACAGCACCCTTCTAAAATCCTCGTTGGCAAATGTCGCCTTCTCTATGTCTGTTATATAGCCTTGCATGCCACTAGTATAGCAAAACGCCCCTTTTGTGGGGCGTTTTGGAAAGTATAAGAAAACTTAGCGGGTCCGGCCGCCGGGCTGTTTGCGCAGACGCACGGACTTGGGGGTTACCTCCAGGTACTCGTCGCCCTGCATGACCTCAAGCCCGCGCTCGATAGTAAGCGTAAACGGCGGGATAAGCTGTATGGCCTCGTCGGAGCCGGATGCGCGCATGTTGGTCAGCTGCTTGCCCTTGGTCGGGTTGGCAAACATCTCGTCGCCCTTGGAGGTGTTGCCTATGATCATGCCCTCGTACACCTCGGTAGCGGCGCCGATGTAGAGCATGCCGCGGTCCTGCAGGTTGTACAGAGAGAAGCCGAGCGCCTTGCCCGCGGCCATGGAGACCATGGAGCCCACGGGGCGCTTCTCTATCTCGCCCGCGTGCGGGCGGAACTCGATAAACCGCGACGAGAATATGCCCTCGCCCTTGGTGTCGAGCACAAACTGCGAGCGGTAGCCCAAGAGCCCGCGGGTGGGGCCCTCAAATATCATGCGCACCACGCCGCTGCCGGGCTTCATATCCTTGAGTATCGCCTTGCGCTTGCCGAGTTTTTCAATAATGGCGCCCTGGTACTCCTCCGGCGTGTCTATGGTCACCTCCTCGTACGGCTCGAGCTTGACGCCGTTCTCCTCGTGGAAGATTACCTGCGGCTCGGAGACCTGCAGCTCGTAGCCCTCGCGGCGCATATTTTCCAACAGTATCGCGATGTGGAGCTCGCCGCGGCCATACACGCGGAACGCGTCCGCCTGGCTAAAGTCAACCTTAAGCCCGACGTTTATCTCGAGCTCCTTCTCGAGCCTATCGCGGATCTGGCGCGTAGTAACAAACTTGCCCTCGCGGCCCGCAAACGGGCTGTTGTTAACCAAAAAGTTAAGGCCGATTGTGGGCTCGTCTACCGCAATAGTGGGCAGAGGCTCTACCTCGGCCGTCTCGCCTACCGTGTCGCCAATGTATACGTCGCCCAGGCCAGCCACAAGCACGATGTCGCCGGCCTGCGCCTCGGGGATCTCGATGCGCTCAAGGCCCTTGAATGAAAAGATTTTAATTACTTTGGCGGCATGCGTCTTGCCGTCGGGCTTTTTGACCACGAGAGCCTGACCGGTCTTAAGTATCCCCTCGTAAATGCGCACGACCGCGAGGCGACCAAGGAAGTTATCAAAGCCGAGGTTAAACGGCTGCATGCGCAGGGGCAACTTTGCCTTGTTCTCGTCTACCGAGGGCACGTGCTCGAGGATTGCGTCGAGCAAAGGCGTGAGGTCCTTGGAGTCGTCGTCCAGCTTCTTTTTTGCGATACCCTGGCGGCCAATGGCGTAAATAACCGGGAAGTTGCTCTGCTCATCGTTGGCACCCAGCTCCAAAAACAGCTCAAGCACCTGCTCCTCAGCCTGGGCCGGGTTGGCTGCGGGCTTGTCTATCTTGTTGATGATGACCATGGGGCGCAGGCCAAGCTCCAGCGACTTCTTGAGCACAAAGCGGGTCTGGGGCATGGGGCCCTCCTGCGCGTCTACCACCAAGAGCACCGAGTCTATAGAGCGCAGAACTCGCTCGACCTCGGAGCCGAAGTCGGCGTGGCCCGGCGTGTCCACAATGTTTATCTTGGTGCCCTTGTACTCGACAGCGGCGTTCTTGGCGTAAATGGTGATGCCGCGCTCGCGCTCGAGGTCGTTGCTGTCCATGGAGGTGCCCTCGGCCGCGGAGTTGGTCTGACGCAGCAAAGCGTCGGTCAAGGTGGTCTTGCCGTGGTCGACGTGCGCGATGATGGCTATATTCCTTATCTCCATAAAATCAAATCTTTTTTATTGTTTCATTTGGAAATCCTAACGGCTCCCAAATGAAAAGGCGGGCGAATCCCGCTCTTATATAATAGTATACGCCAAAATCGCGATTATACAAGCACTGGCCTACTTGGTAAGGTCCAGGACCTCGTCTATGCGGACCTTTTCCACAAAGTCGGGTACGTGGCTTACCAGTATCATGGGGCCCTCAAACTGGGACAATGCCTCGGCAATGACCGGCAGGTGGCGGAAGTTGATGTGGTTGGTGGGCTCGTCGAGTATCAGGAGGCCGGGTTTAAGGAGCACTAAGCGCGCAAACGCCACCAAGCCCTTCTGGCCCTCGCTAAGCGTGCCGATTTTAGAGTGAAACAGCTCGCCGCTAATGAGGAACCCGGATGCAACACGGCGCACCTCCTCTTCTATCGGGCGGCTGAGTACCGCCGAGAGCTCCTGATACACGGTCTTGTCAAAGTCGAGGTTGGAGAAGTCCTGACGGTAGTAGCCAATGCGCACACCCTTCTGTAATACGGCGCCCTTGGCCGAGCCGTCCGCCAAAGACTGCAGGAGCGTGGACTTGCCGATACCGTTGGGGCCAGCCAAGAGCAGGTGGAAGTTTTTGCGCAAAGACGCTTTCATCTTTCGCTCCACAGGCTTGTGCTTTTGTATCACCGTTAAAGACGAGATAGTGAGTATCTCCCCTATCAGGCCGTCTTGAAAAGGGATGCGGAAGGGGCGTATGGCTTTGTCCTCCTTGCGGACGTCCACCTTAGACTCCTCCAGCTCCTCGGCCTTCTCGCGCATGCGCTTGGCGACCATACGCATCTGGCCTCCCTTGTTAGCAAAGAAGTTGGCCTTGTCCTTGTTCTCCTGTATCTCCTTGGCCAACAGCGCGTTCTTGCGGTTCTCCTTCTCTATGCGGATTGAAATTTCGTTAAGTACGTCGTCGTAGTTACCCACGTACTGCTCGACCTGGCGTGTGCGCACATCGAGGTAGAGCACTCCCTGCGTAAACGCGTTAAGGAACTCGGCGTCGTGGGAAATAACGACAACCGTCTTTTTGTAGTCTATAAGAAACTTGGTGAGGTGCTCGATGCCGTCGTGGTCGAGGTTGTTGGTCGGCTCATCGAGCAAGAGCAGGTCGGGGTCCTGTATCAAAGCCGACGCCAAAAGGAGGCGAGCCTGCTGGCCGCCCGAGAACGCACGTATTACTTTGTCGTGCGGTGCCACAAGATTAACCACCTCCAGCACCGTATCAATTTTTGGATCAATATCATACACTTTTGCGCGGCCATCCGTAGCCTTGGCGTAGGAGGCGAAAAACTCGCGCACAGTAAGGTCGAGCTGCTCGCGCGGGATTACCTGGCGGCTTATGGCGATGCTCAGGCCGTGCTGGATATGTATCTGGCCCTCCTGGGGCTGTGATGCGCCGGTAATTAAACTAAAAATGGTGCTCTTGCCGGCGCCGTTCTGGCCCATGAGCGTAATCTTTGAACCTTTGCGGATGCCAAAGTTAACGCCCTCCAGTATGGGCTTTTTGATTCCGAAGTCGTGACTAACTCCCTCGAACCGAACTATGACCTCGCCCTTGTTCATCGAGGCGTCTGCGCTTTTGTGAGCGCCTCTACCATGCGAGTAAGCGTGTCTATTTTTGTATTGAGTGCGCGTATCTCGTCCTTCATGTCGGGAGTGCGGGGCACGATGCTGGTGCGGACCACACTGCGCTCGCTGCCAAAGGCAGGTTTGGTGCGCGTACGTGCGGGCTCATTGTCCTCCCTGCCAAAGCAGTCGCGGCAATACACCGGCTTTTTGCCGTTAGGCTTAAAGGGCACCTCGCAGAACTTTTTACAGCTGACACAGGTGGCCTGATGCATCTCCAGAGGACGGTCTGCCTTGGGCGCGCTCCTAAACCCCGCGCGGGGCGCGGGACCTTTAGGCGTCAGGGGGTTATACGAGCCCTTGCGATGGCCCTTCTTGAACTCTTTCATACAGTAAATATAACACTGATTCTGAAAAAATCAATGTTCGGCATCCTCCCCTCTGCCGGCCCTACTTAGGCTTCTCTTTTTTAGGCTTCTTCTTGTCTTTTTTGTACGCGTTATTTCCTTTACCCATATACGTGGTTAGTTGGTTTGATTAAAGCTCATCAACGGCGTCCTTTGCCAGGTCCTCGGCATCATCGGCCAGGTCCTTTGCATCGTCGTAGTCCTTGTCGTCAAACGCGTCCTCGGCGTCGCTGAGTTTATTCTTGGCATCCTTGAGGACGTCGCGTGCGTCGTCAACATCGTCACCATCATCCTCTGCATCGTCTATCTCTTTTTTGGCGTCGTCGTAGGCGTCCTGTGCGTCGTCTAGGGCGTCCTGCGCTTTCTCCTTATCACTCTGATCGGAATCCTCATCTATTTCATCCAGTGCGTCGTTAGCGAGACTGCGGGCATCTTTAGCCAAATCTTTGGCATCGTCAAAGTCTTCTTCCTTGGCGGCGGCCTTGGCTTTCTTGAGCAAAATCTGCGCATCGGCAAATATATCCTCGGCCTCGTCTACATCCTTGCCGTCGTCGTCGGCTTTATTGATCTCATCCTCTACGGCATCGAGTCTGTTCTCGACCTCGTCGATAAGCTCATCCACCTCATCCTCCTCGCTTTCGCCGCCGGCGTCCTCGTATGCGTCTATGGCGTTTTTAAGCGCCTCCTCTGCCTTGCTTGTAGCCTCGGTGTAGTCGCCCTTAAAGAAGGCAATCACCGCGTCAAAGATGTCCTCTTGAGCATCGTCGAGGTTGCCCTCAGCCTTTGCCATGTCGCCCTCGCCGTCGTCTATCTGCTCGTCGGCATCCTCGTACCGGTCGAGCGCCTCCTTAATTGCAGTGCTCGCCTTTTTCTGGTCGCCTGTGGTGACCGGGGCCGAGGACTTAAGCGCATTGAGCTCTGAGGTGAGCGAGGATATTTTGGACGTAAGAGAAACAACCAGCGAGGCATTGCCGGTGTCGGTGCTGGCACCCAGTACAGTGCCGGGTGCTGCGGGCGCAGCAGATGCACCTGCCGTGTACTTGGCGCGCGACTGCGGGCCAAAGTACCCTATGGCCGGCGTGAGGCCGTTGGCCTTTTGCCACTTGATGAGCGCTTGCACGGTCTTGTCGCCAAACTGGGTAGTCTCTTGCCCGGGCGAGCCGGCGCCGGTGGCGGCAATGGTGTAGCCGGCATGACTGTTTAGGTACTTCTGCAAGCACAAGACGTCCTGGCCTTCGTCGCCCTTCTCGAGGTTGCGGGTAAAGTCGCAGGCAGCGGCCTGTGCCGCTGTAGGGACAATAAGCACCAGCGCAAAAGCAAGAACAATAGGAATAAGTAAGAAGCGGGCGGATTTCGTAAGGATCATGCCTTAAGTATAAAGCAGATTTTAGGCGCTATCCCCAACGCAAAACCCCGGCGCGTGGCCGGGGTTTTGCCGCCTAGGAAGCCCTAGTCGTCGTCTTCGTCATCATCGCTATCGGAATCATCATCCTCGTCATCGTCTTCTTCATCTTCGTCTTCATCTTCATCTTCGTCGGCATCATCATCCTCGTCATCGTCGGAGCCTTTGCCGCTGTTGTCATTTTTGATCTCTATCTTTACCTCCTCCTTCCCGTCTTTGATCTCTATCTTTATCTCTACGCGGGAGTTAAGCAGGTCGGCCGGCACATCGCCGGTGACGCCGGCAAGCGCGAGTATCTCGTTGATGCGGGCGAGAGTCTGCGGGCCCACTGCGCCCACCTGCTCGATTTTGAACTTGGCCTGCAGGCGCTTGACGGCTTGCTCAGTAAGCGAGCCGAAGAATCCGGTAACCAGACCCTCCGGGTACAGTGCTGGGTCTGACGCCAATATCTTCTGCAGGAGTTTTACCTCTTCCCCGCTGGAACCGGTCCTGAGCAGCGCCTCGATCTTGAGCTTGCTCCTCTCTGTACTGCTGGCATTGTCTGAGTCGTCAGACTCATCATTTGAGTCGTCGGAGCCAGCACCGCGCAAAGAAGCCTCCACATTTTTTACTATGGAGTCATCTGCGCCGAAGGACTCGACCAAGTCGATTATCGACTGAATTTGCGTATCGGTAAGGGAAGCCGCCTGCGCCGGAGCGGGTGCGAGCATAATGCCCACCACGACAAGCGAAACTGCGCCAAAAGATGCTAAAAAGTGCTTCATGTAAAAGTGTAGTTAACTGATAATCCTACCCTTTTAGTATATACCCAGGTTGCTGCCAGACTTGGAACCCTCACTGCTCGGCTGAGCCTGCGCTTGCAAACCCCTCGGTTTGCAGATTCCGCCACGGGAAACCGGCTGGTTTCCCGACCCCTTCCCGTTCGAATCCAAGTCTAGATTCGTCAAATAAATTTTCCTCAGCTGCCAGACTTGGATTCGAACCAAGATAAACGGATTCAGAGTCCGTTGTCCTACCATTAGACGATCTGGCAATACACACAGCAAAGATAGCAAAAATACCCTTAAAGCTCAACCTAAACCGAGCTTGTGCACATGCCCGTTCTTGCGTTTGCGGCCCAATGGCTTACCATCAATAAGGCACAGTTCGCCTTCCCTCCGAGCCAGCAACAGGAGTGCTCCATGAGCATAACGAAGGACCTTTTTGGAAACCAAGTAGCATCCACTGCCTGCTCCCCCATTGTCCCGGGAGTTCTCGAGGAGCTAGACGCGGGCAAGACCGGCGGCCGCAAAATGGTGGCGATCGCCGTTCCCGAGGAGTATGCCGGTCTTGTTGCCGGCATCATCGCAGACCGCGAGTCGGCACAGAAGAACTTGTTTTAGCGCCGCATCAAAGCCGCCGTACCCCATGGGCACGGCGGCTGATTTGTCCCTATTTTTAACGCTTAGATCTTGAGGTAGCGGCGCACGGCCAAGAAGGAGGCTATCGCGCCCAGCACAACGCCGGTGCCGACAATAACCGCGAAGAAGAGCAGGAAGTGCGAGAGGTAGTAGTTGAATATGTTGACCCCGCCAAAGAAGCTGGCCGTAGCCGAGCCCAGCCACCACGTAAGCGGGTAGAACAGCAACAGGGTGGTTATGCCCGCCACCAGGCCGTAGAGCATGCCCTCTATCATGAAGGGTGCGCGGATAAAGAAGCTGCCCGCACCCACAAGCCGCATAACCTGTATCTCCTCACGCGAGGAGTATATGGCCAGGCGCAGGGTGTTAAACGAGATGGCGATGGTTGTCAGCACCAGTATGGCGATAACAATGAGGCCCAGGCGCTGTGCCGAGTCGGTGATGTCCTGTAGGCGGTCGAGCGCAACGCGGTACTTGGCGTCATAAAAGCTTATCTTGTCTATCGAGGCCGCAGTGCCGTTTGCGGTATCCTGGTTCTGCGCAAACTCGGCTATAGCCTCGTACTGCGATATGTCCTTGGCGCGGATCTGGAGCGACGCCTCGAGCGGGTTCTGCCCCAGCTCCTCTAGGGCCTGGAGCGCGAGCTGGTCGTCTTTGTAGCGCTCGCGGAATTGGGCCAGCGCCTCGTCGCGCGAGATGTAGCCCACCGAGGTAACCTCGGGGCGCGCCTCGAGAGCCGACTTGAGCGTCATAATGCGCTCCTCCGGCGTGGTCGTTAGGAAGTAGACACTCACGTCTACCTTGTTGCGCAGCTCGGTGATGGTGAAGTTGAGCATCACGCCCGCAAATATGGTCATGCCCACCACAAACAGGGTCACCGTCATGACAAGTATCGAGGCAAAGGAGACAAAGGCGTTGCGCCAGAAGTCGAGGAAGCCTGCGCGGAATATTCTTTTTATGGTTACCCAGGACATTGTTGTTTAGTGTTAGAGAATATACTTCCCCTCGCGGTCGTCGCGTATTACCTTGCCGCGGTCCATGGTGATGACGCGCTTCTTAAGGCTGTCTATAACGCCCTTGTTGTGGGTGGTAAGTATGATAGTGGTGCCCAGGTCGTTAATCTTTTTAAGTATCTGCACCACCTCAAACGTGTTGACAGGGTCTAAGTTGCCGGTGGGCTCGTCGGCCACAATGACGTCGGGCTGGTTGACTATCGCGCGGGCAATAGCCACGCGTTGCTGCTCCCCGCCCGACAGCTCGTCCGGAAAGTTGTTCATCTTGTCGCCGAGGTCTACAAGCTCCAGCACGTGCGGCACGTCTGAGCGTATGTCGGCCTCTGAGCGGCCCGCGGCCTCCATGGCAAAGGCGATGTTCTCGTACGCGGTCTTTTGCGGCAGAAGGCGGAAGTCCTGGAACACGGTGCCTATCTTGCGGCGCATCTCACCCATGCGGTGCAACGGCAGCTCGTGGATGTTTATAGACTCAAAAAATACCGAGCCGGACGACGGCTTTTCCTCGGCCAGGAGCATCTTAACGAGCGTGGTCTTGCCGGCGCCCGAGTGGCCGACTATAGAGATGAACTCTCCAGGCTCGACGCTGAAGGACACATCCTCCAAGGCAGTAGAGCTGTCGGCGTATATTTTGGATACGCGGTCGTAGTAGATCATTAGCCTGTATATTTTACCCTACTTTTTCGTTTTGCAAAAAGGGCTCGATGTCTCCCTCCAGTACCGCCTCGGCATCGTGCACCTCCACGCCCGAGCGGTGGTCCTTGACGAGCTTGTATGGGTGGAGCACATAGGAGCGTATCTGGCTGCCCCACTCTATCTTGTTGGTCGCGGTCGCGAGGTCGGTTATTTTGTCTTTGCGCTCCTCCTCCAGCTGGCGCAGGAGCTTTGCCTTAACAATGGCCAAGGCTTTCTCTTTATTGGCGCCCTGCGTGCGCTCGCCGTCCACGTGCGCGGATATGCCCGTGGGGGTATGCACTATGCGCACGGCAGTCTCGCGCTTGTTAACATTTTGGCCGCCGGGCCCTGAGGAGCGGGCTACGGTGATGTCCAGATCCTTTTCATCAAGCTCAAAGTCGGCGACCTTGTCTATAACCGGCAGGACCTCGACAAGCACAAACGAGGTCTGGCGCTTTTGGCTGGCGTTAAACGGTGACTGTCGCACTAGGCGGTGCACGCCGTACTCCCCCTTTATAACGCCGTACGCGCCCGGGCCGGAAATCTCAAAACTCGCGTTGCGGTAGCCGCCGTGGTCGTTCTCGTTTTTATGGAGCTCGCGCATGCCCCACCCCCGCTTCTCGCTAAACTTTCTGTACATCTCCACCAGCATCTGGGCAAAGTCCTCGGCATCGTCACCCCCGGCGCCCGCCACCACCGAGAGTATCGCGCCGCCACGGTCGTAGGCACTGCCGCCCTCTGCCTCAATTTTTAAATCCTGGAGCTCCTTAATAGCGGCCTGCGCCTCTTGGGGATTGGACCAAAAATCCGTTGCAGCCATGGCCGCCTCGAGCTCCCGTATGCGCATGTCTCTCTGGTCTTTGTCCATACTTACGCTTCTTGAGCCGAGGAGGAGGATCGAACTCCTGACCTTGTCGTTACGAATGACATGCTCTACCAACTGAGCTACCTCGGCAATATGAGAAAAGTATCACACAAGCAGGTGTCCAGCAATTGTTCTTTTGCTTGGGGCGCGGTGTTCACGCCCATTTCCCTTGTTGAGCGCAGCGTAGGTCGGACTTAGCGAATCACAATTAGGACAAATGAGTCTTAAATTCGCTTCCGTATTATTGCGCCAATTTCCGTCGATGTGGTCGGCCACAAGAGGTACACGACCTGTCTTTGGGTTTACTTTTGCCCATCCGCACAAACAACATTTATTTTCGTATTTTTTCCTTAAATACTTCTTAACGGGGTTAGTCACAATACCAGTTACCCTTAGGCCACTTTCCTGGCCCACTTTCCATCTTTGGATATAAGCCTGATATTGATACTCTCCTTGGCACAAATTGCTACAGTATTTATATCCTGACCTTTCAGGCTCTTTACCACAAGCAAGACAAGCGGTTCTTTCTTTTCTGGGCATCGACACACCTCAAAAATACCAAAAATACGACCAGTGTACATACACAAATCTGGTCGTATGTTGGTTGCTTCTTGAGCCGAAGGCCGGAATCGAACCGGCGACCTACTCCTTCGCTTACACCCCTATTTCTTTTTATTAGGGGGCTAGACTGTATCTTTATCCGCTTGGGATACCCTTGTCAGTCGTTCGAGCGTTGCACGACTTGTGCAACGCTACGGTCTGAGCCACTGGTGGCCTTTAACCGTGATTCGGGATTCATCCCGGCATTACTGCCGGGGTGGGCAGGCTTTGCGAGCCACCATGGAGTTGCTCTACCAACTGAGCTACTTCGGCTTACGTAAGGAACCTATGCACAGTAGCGTATTTTTTGCAGTTTTTCAAACAGCAGCTAGGAGACGGTGCCGACCAGGTTGCGGGCAAAGTCGAGCACAAGGTTGAGTATCGAGATAAAGAACGTGATAATGAGGGTCAAAAATTGGAGCAAGAAGTCCAATATGACCCGGAAAAAGTTTGATATTGCGTCCATGGAATTAGTATACCTCAACCAAATTATCTAATTCGGAACCCCTCCTTCCAGATCTTATTCAAGACGAAATAAGCGATACCGCCGGTTACAAGTGTAGGGATTAATAAAAACACAAGATTCGCGCCAAAAAGTTGAATTAAAAGATAGTCGAAAAGAGAACATTCTACTGCAGGTCCAGTAGAAGGACAGTGATAAGGGGCGGACTGTGTGTATGGGAATAATACCAAAATCTGCATAGACAGAGTCGCAACAAACCACTCTGCAAAATGTAGCAACTGCTTCATTAGGTTAAGTATAGTATATAAACGACCAAGTCCCCTTGCGGGGACTTGTATGTTGCGCGAGAGACGGACTTGGTCACAAGTCGATTTTGGCCGTCGCCAAAATCGCTCCGACCCCGGCTCGGTATTTTGCCAGTGCAAAATATACCTGCGCCTTTCAAGTCCCTCGGCAAGTGGGGTCGCCCACTTGCCGCTCTCGCTTACGTAGCAAAAAAAGCCCCGAAGGGCTTTTTTGACTCGTGCGCGAGAGACGGGACTTGAACCCGCAACCTCCGCCGTGACAGGGCGGCGCTCTAACCAGTTGAGCTACTCCCGCAAAACCCCAACCGGGGCAAGAGAGAACAGGCCGATTGTAGCTTAAAAATCGGTATTTTCCAACTCCAAAGCTGCTCGGTGGAAGGCTCGGCCAAGAACATTTCTGGCTGTCGTCACAGCAAGAAATTTCTCAGCCCTGATTTTGCGCCCCGCCGTGCTCGGCGGGTACCCCGCAAAATCCTGCAAGTCCTTACGCGACAGTGCCCCGCACTGTCGCTCCACCTACCAGTCGCTACGCTCTTGTGTCGGTGGAAGGACTTGCACCTTCGACCTTGGCTTTATGAGTGCCATGCTCTAACTACCTGAGCTACACCGACATACGTGCCCTAAAGGGCGCGTAGACGTAAATTATCATTTTTTGCCCGTATCTGCTAGTTGTGCCCGTGGTGGGACTTTAGTTTGAGGTAGACGTGCGCAAAGGCCAGAATAGACACGGGGATAGTAACCAAGAGCCCGACGACAAGCGCCAGGAGGCCCAACAGGTTGAGGCCGGCGATAGCAAGTGCAAAGAGTACAAGGCGCCACTTGATGTTGTGGGTAAGCTTGGTGCTTTTGGGGAGGCTCTCCAAAACATCGGCACCCTCAAGCACGGCCAAGCGTGCCATGGAGTAGCGGATACCAAAGTAGATAGCAAAGCCCAAGGCTACGGCCATGATGATCATACTGAGTGCAAAGGCCCACTCGTTGCCCTCTACAACCGGCGCCCTCTCGGAAAAATTGACGGCGCCCGTGGGGACAAGGAGCGCGAGCGACGCGAGCGCTCCGGCCATAAGCGGCAAGAATGAGATGAGCCCGGTCAGCAGGCTGGTTAAAAAGTACTTCCACACCAGGCTGAGGTTGGGGATAATCTCGCGGTACTGAGTGTGCTCGCCCTTGGCGAGCTTGAGGAATATAAGCGTCATGCCTGCGCCCAAGATAATGCCGAGCACCGCCAGCACAATGGAGGCCGCGGCGCCTATGGCCGTACCCTGGAGGCCCTTCTCTACAAGAGACGAGGCAACCTGGAGCGCGAACATGGTCAGCACCACGCCAAACACCAACTGAGAGTGCCCCTTAACCTTGTGCCAGCCGAACACGATAGCCTCCTTTATTGAAAATGTGTGTGTCATATTTGCAGTATAGTACAAATTTAGTATAATATACACAAGTTCGAATTATAGCGGGGTGGAGCAGTAGTAGCTCGTCAGGCTCATAACCTGAAGGTCGCAGGTGCAATTCCTGCCCCCGCAACACGCTTGCAAACGCCCCATTCGGGGCGATTTGCGTTAAATAGCGCCGAATTCCTCAAATACGCGGCGGTACTGGTCTATGGCGGCGCGTGTGTCGCGCTCGGTTAAGTTGTAGGCCTCGCCGCCGTGCGCCACCTGGTTGCGCACCTTGTGCGCTCTCCATGCCAGGTCGAGCGTCGTCATCTGGAACGGGTTTGCCATCTTAAGCTGCTCGCCTACGGACGAGCCCTCGTACCCGGCCTCCATCAACACCGCCGCAAGCATAATGTCGGCCTCGAGTATGGCGCGGCGCCAGTCACTGGGTGCGCCGGAGCTTGCCAGCTCCATAACCCGCTTCCATCGCTCCTGCTGGGGCGGGGGCGCCGCTGCTTCCTCCTCGTGCACCTGGTGCACCTCCTTGCCGTGGAAGCCCTCATGCTCGACGGTAACCAGCCGTATCTGGGTGTAGACAATAAGTATCACCAAAAGGAGCGTGAGTATCATCCCCCATATCGCAATAAGCGAGGTTAACGACGCAAACCACGACGGCAATGTGGCCCACCACTCGCCGACATGAAAGTTGCCGAACATGTCCCACACCCGGGTAAGCAGATACTCAAGATTGAAAAAATTAAAACCGCTCTCCATTACCCATCATTGTATCTCGTTTCCTAAAGCCAAGAGCCCCGCCTCATCCCCATGCGCCGCGGTAAGCTGGAAGCCCACAGGAAGATCAACGCCGTCCCTCACAACTGTGCCCATGGGCACCGACAGTGCCGGGTTGCCGGTGATGTTGGCGGTAACCGTAAAGATGTCGAGCAGGTACATAGACAAAGGATCCTGTTTCTCCCCTATCTTTATAGCCGGCAGGGGCGCTGTCGGCGTCACTATCGCATCCACTCCCATAAGCGCCTCGGTGTATGCCTTGGTCAACATATCGCGCGCGGCCAGAGCGCGGCCGTAGTAGGCGTCGTAGTAGCCGGAGGAGAGTACATAAGTCCCCAGCATAATGCGGCGCCGGGTCTCTTGGCCAAAGCCCTCTCCGCGGCTCTTTGCATAGTCGTCAAACAAATTGTCCCCCTTTAGGGCAAGGCCGTAGCGCACGCCGTCAAAGCGCGCCAGGTTGGCCGACACCTCGGCCGGCATAATAACGTAGTAGACAGCAAGCGCCAGCGAAGGCGACGGCAGCTCTATATCCACAAGCTCGTAGCCTTTAGCTTTTAGCTTATCCAGTGACGCCTCAAACTGAGCAAGTACATCAGGGTCAACACCCTCCTTGAGCAAGGCGCGCGGCACGCCTATTTTTTTTACGGGAGTGCGCGCCGGGTACAGGTCGGCAGGTATAGACGTGCTGTCCAGCGGGTCCTGCCCCTGTATGGCGTCATACATAATCCGGGCATCCTCCACGGTCTTAGCCAAGGGCCCGGCCTGATCCAAAGACGAGCCCATTGCGATAAGCCCAAAGCGCGACACGCGGCCATAAGTGGTCTTGAGCCCCACCAGGCCGCAGAAGCTTGCCGGCTCGCGGATAGATCCGCCCGTGTCGGTGCCTAAGGCGCCTAGGCACATACCCGCCGCCACCGCCGCGGCCGAGCCGCCGGATGAGCCGCCGGGCACACGCGTCGGGTCCACGGGATTCTTCGTCGGGCCAAAGGCGGAGTTTTCTGTCGAGGAGCCCATCGCAAACTCATCCATATTTGCCCGGCCCACAAACACCGCGCCGGCCTCCTTTAGTTTTTTTATGATCGTCGCATCATACGTAGCAACATAGTGCTCGAGCATTTTGGACGCAGCCGAGGCCACGCGCCCCTCTATCAAAATATTGTCCTTAATGGCCAAGGGTATACCCAGCAGCGGGTGGTTCTCCCCCGCCGCTCTACGGGCATCAGCCACCTGCGCCTGTGCCTCCACATCATCAAACACCTCTAGGTATACATTGAGCTCCTTATTTTTTGCCTCAACATTGGCAAGGCATGCATGCGCCAGCTCCACAGCGGTTATCTCCCCTGCCTGGAGCTTCTTCCCCGCCTCGACGATTGTCAGATCTGCCAGACTATTCATCTTTTTGTATTATCTTGCGCACGACATTGTAACCCTTCTCACTTGTGGGGAAGGCCGCAATAAGCGCCTCCTCTTTTCCGGCCAAGGTAGCCTCGGCACGCGGAGTATCCTCGCGCATGACATTATGCAGGAGCCCTGCATCCTCCTTGCGCTCCGGCATAGGCACACTGCTAACCTGCCCGACATAGTCAAGGATGTTTGATATGTCGTTGCGCAGGCTCTCCTCCTCTTGGGGGCTGATCTTGAGCCGCGCCAGCCGCGCCAGGTTCTGTATCTCTTCCAGAGAAATCATGTGGCCACTATACCTCACTTAACGAGCTTTAAAAACTGCTGCTCGGTTAGGATTTCCACCCCCAGCTCGCGGGCTTTATCAAGCTTGGTGCCCGCCTCGTCGCCCGCCACCACGTAGGATGTTTTTTTAGAGACACTGCCGGAGACGCTGCCGCCCAGCGCGCGGATGCGCTCCTTGGCCTCGTCGCGGCCCAAACTCTCCATCCCACCCGTCAAAACGAACGTCTTGCCCGCCAGCGGCAACGTATCGAGGTTCGAACTCGATATTTTTTCGGGCTCTATATGTATGTGCTTTTTGAGGTTAGCAACCAGCCGCTTGTTTTCCTTCTCCCTAAACCAATCGTGTATTGCTTGAGCTACGATAGGGCCGATGCCGTTTATGGCGGCAAGATCGTCCTCGCTCGCCCCTGCAATGTCGTCAATTGTCTTAAAGTTCTGTGCCAAGAGTATCGCGGTCTCCTCGCCCACCTGCGATATGGAGAGCGCGGTCACAACGCGCGAGAGCGGCGCGCCTTTCGTTATCTTTTTTATAGACTCAGTAAGTTTTTTTGCAGACGTTTCCGCAAATCCCTCAAGTGTCAAAAGATCGCCCTCGGTAAGGGTAAAGAAGTCGTCTGCATGCTCGACCAACCCCTGCTCCAAGAGCGCATCCACGGTCGAGGGGCCCAGGCCCTCAATGTTAAGAGCGCCCCTTGAGGCAAAGTACCTGAGCTTGCGGCGCAGGACGGCAAACGAGTTTTTGTCGGCACAGCGCCAGGCCGCCTGGCCGGGCACGCGCTCAATCTTGCCCCCGGCTCCGCACTCAGCCACCGCGCTGGGCCAGCGGTACGGCTTGGACTTGGGCGGGCGCAGCTCGGTGAGCACTCGTACCACATCCGGGATAACATCACCCGCCTTTTGCAGTATCACGGTGTCTCCTATGCGCACATCAAGCCGCTTTATCTCGTCCTCGTTGTGGAGCGTCGCACGAGAGACCGTGGTGCCCGCGACAAGCACGGGCCGCAAGTGCGCTACCGGGGTCAGCACGCCCGTGCGGCCCACCTGCAAAACAATATCCTCCACAATGGTGGTAACCTGCTCGGCCGGGAACTTAAACGCTATGGCAAAGCGCGGCGCCTTGCCGGTGTAGCCCAGGCGCTCTTGCGCCGCTATCTCGTTTACTTTTACCACCACGCCGTCTATCCAGTAGCCCTGGCTTTTGTTTTTACCCTTCCACTCGTCCCAGTAGGCAATTACCTCCTCGATATCTCTTGCAAGCTTAAAATGCCTGTTTACTTTAAAACCCAAGTCCTGCAAAAACTTAAGCTCATCGTACTGAGTCTCGGGCAGGGGCGCAGACGACTGTGCCACGTCGTATATAAAGACATCAAGCCCGCGGGACGCGGCAATTTTTGGATCCAGTTGACGCACAGAACCCGCCGCGGCGTTGCGCGGGTTGGCGTACAAGGGCAAGTTTGCCTCGCGCTGTCTTTCATTAAGCGCAGCCAGCTGTGCCTCGCTCATCCATATCTCGCCCTCGACAATGCAGTCTATGGGCCTAGAGAGCTGGAGCGGCACAGTCTCTATAGTGCGCACGTTATGAGTGACATCCTCGCCCACCACGCCGTCGCCGCGCGTTGCTGCGGTCACCAGATTCCCCTTCTGGTACTCAAGGACGACTTTTAGCCCATCGATCTTCAACTCACACGTGTATTCGAGCTTGGAAAAGTCCTGCAAAAGGGAGTTGGGGTCGTGTTCATCTCTCCCTTTTGCGGGAGCTTTTCCGAGCTCTCTCTTCACCCTCTTGTCAAAAGCACGCATGTCCTGCTCGTTAAACGCATCGTTGAAGGACCACTGCGCCACTTTATGGGGCACCTTTTTAAACTTGGCCTGCACCTCGCCGCCCACGCGCTGCGTGGGCGAGCCTGTGCTTTTGAGCTCCGGGTGCGCCTCCTCAAGACGCCTCAGCTCGTCCTCAAGCTCGTCATAGGCGCTGTCGCTAATCTCCGGCGAGTCCTGAACGTAATAAAGCCTGCGGTGGTGCTCAACCAGCTCCCGCAGCTTCTCGTAGCGATCTTTGACCTGTTTGGATGTCACCCTACCAATATACCAGCCACACCCCTTTTTAGTAGGAAACTCTCAGCGTACGCTCGAGCCGCGCGGCGCCGCTCACTCCGCAGTTGTTGTACCCCTTGGATATGATGGTGGTATAGAGTATGCCGCCCTGGGTCACCTTGCCCACGTCAACTACGGCGCAGTAGGGCTGTGCCGGCAGCAGGGTGAGAGTAAACGTGGTGGTGGCCGCGCTTGCGGTCGAGGTTATCGCCCACGCACTCCAGCCGGTCGGGAGAGCCGCAATAGGCGTGGGCGGAGTGCCCAGAGTGGCGATGTTCTGTCCGTTGCATATAACATCACTGCCCCACGTTGAGGCGCTCGAGGTGCCGAACGCGGTCCCTGCCCCGCCGTACTTAGAGTCCCAGTACAGCGCGCACTCAACGCCCGTGTCTGCGGCGTAGATTGCGTATTGCGACTGGCTTGCCGCGGCAGAGAGGTCAATCTCGCGCACCGTCAGGTCGTATATGGCAAAGCCGACAGCAAGAGACAGGCTCCCCACCAGCATCGCAAAAAATATAGTAAATCCTCTGTTCATGTTACTTGTAGTGAGTCATATCGAACTATTGCCAATCCAGGAGGTTTTCCCTCACAGAGATGGTGCGGGTCACGCCCGACTGCGCGCGCCAAGACACCATCACCGTCAGCACCGTCTCTGTCACCTCTCCTGTAGAGGGCGGCGCAAGCACGACAGTACGCCTAAACTGCTGGGGCGTGGGCGTGCCCAGCGCGTATGTAAAGTACACCTGCCCCGATCCGTCGTCGTACTTGTTAATAAGCGCGCACGCCCCTGAGCACGGCGTTACCAGCCCCTGTTGCGTGTCTATCGTACAGCCGTCTGTGCCTGTGCATGCCGCGAGGTTAGTAAGCCACGGGTCGTCCGCCAGTTTGTTGCTGTCGCGGACAAACCGCACGTACTCCACCGCATCCTGTGCCAAGTAGAACGCAACCATCTGGTCGCGCGCAATAAGCGCCGCCGACAGGCCCTTGGCGGCAATGGTAAGAGGCCCGGTTATGGCCGTGGCCAAAAGCAGCACCGCCACCAGCGTCTCGATAAGCGTAAAGCCCTGCACGGCCTTTTTGAGATTTGAAATATGGGATTTGAGATTTTGCATAGTGCTATTGGTCATACAGGCGCTGTGTTACAGAGGTCTGGAGGTCAAAGACGGATGTCTGCGATCCGCTCACCGGCACCTCGCCCGACAGCAGTATGACGGTGTGCGGCTGGAGCAACGGGTCCTCCGCACCCACCACATAAAACTGCAGGTTGGTTACAATAACCTCCGAAGCGGTTAGCGGCGCATAGGCGCTGCCGGCCTTAGAGACCAAGACCGCGGTACCCGTTGGGTCGCATGTGCCGTCGTTGCCGCGGCAGTAGCGTATTGTCTGGCCCTCTGCCGAGAGGAATGCCATAGAGGTTGCACCCGAGCTTGCTTGGCTGCAGTCGCGCGGGGTTGTGACGGGTGTCTGCGACACATCGCAGTGGTAGTTGATGCCGGTGCGCATAGAGCGTGACATCGCATCGAGCGAAAAGTTGAGGTTGTTTATAACCGACTTAAGCGTCTGCGCCTTGCGGTCGCTCTCCGACATCGCGAGCAGGGCGCCCAGGGCAATGACCATCACGGTCGTAAATATCGCGACCGAGACGAGTATCTCGATGAGCGTAAAGCCTTTGGGTTGTAGTGTGCGAGGATGCATATCAGCAGGCGGCGACTCCGGCCGCGTCAAGGTTAGGTTTGCACACGGCAATCTGGCCGGTGCTGGTTATTTTTATTGTGCGGTAGTCGGTACCAACAAACGGTTTGATCTGCACATAGGCGTAGTCGTACACTGGCGCGGTACCCACCGCACAGGCTGTGGGACTAGTGTTGGTGGCAAAGCAGGCATCGGGATTAGGCCTGCGGAAGTAAACACTGAGCGACGAGATAGTTGGAGAAGTCGGCGGCGAACTGGCAGAGCATTGGTCGCCCGATACTATCGAGTGCGCACAAATATTACTGATGAAGTAGTCCGTGCCACGGCCGTTGCCTATAGTAAAGCGCGGCAACTCCTCGCCGGCCGTATACTGACCGTTACCGTTAGCGTCGGCAAACAGGAGGTAGTGGCTAGAGTCTACAAGTCCAGAGTTTCCAAATTGCACGCCATATCCCGCCGCAAACACACCGCTGCCTGCGGCACTCTCGCGGACAGACACGCCATAGACCTGCGCCTGGCGTACCGAGAGCGCGACGCCGTAGGAGAGACTGCGCAAAAGCGTCGCGCTGTTAAATCCCTGCTGACGGAACAGGACAAACGCGGTTATAAACACGATAATGAGCGACACCACCAACAGCTCGACAAGCGTAAAGCCCCGAGGCGACGGAGCGCGTTTAAAAAAGGAACGCAAGATTCGGGAAAAGGTCAACATGGAGAAAGTATGCGGCGGCGCACCCCGCTATTAAGAACGGCGCAAAGGGTACCTCGCTCTTCATTGTATATCTATTTTTTGCCATCAAATGGAGTGCTATGCCGATTATGGCTCCGCTCCAAAACGCCAAAAGGAGCGCCGTAAGACCCATACTGATGCCCACCAGCCAGCCCAAGGAAAGCTCGAGTATGCCGTCGCCCCAGCCCATCCACCGGCCCCGAGAGACCAGCGATATCAGCAAGAGAGGCGCACCCAGCGCCGGGCCGGCCCACCACTCCCCCCAAGCCCCACCCGGCTGGCCGGCCATAGCCAGCAAAACGCCTCCGAGTGCGAGCGCCATAAGAGTGAGCGACGCCGACCACGGGATAATAGAGTGCCGCATGTCGTACACCACTATAAACAGCAACACCATCCACACGGCTAGCCAGTAGGCAAACCACACCGATGCACCCGTCTCTAAGTACACCAAAGTGGCAAGCAAGCCGGCGGTGGCCTCGACAAGCGGGTACTGCCACGAGATGCGGGTAGCGCAGTGGCGACAGCGCCCGCGCAAAAATATAAACGACAGCAGAGGCACCAGCTCGAGTGCCCCCAGCGTGTGGCCGCAGCGCATGCAGGCCGAGCGGCCCCTCAGCACCGACTTGCCGGTGTTAAAGCGGAACAGGAGCGCATTAAGAAAGCTCCCGAGTATGACGCCCAGCCCCGCGACAAAAACGAAGATAAGAGGCGTCATTACGGCGCCACATCGTAGCAGGCGTCCGGGGTTGCAGCCGTATCGCCTACACAATCCGGAGCATTGCCGTTAAAGGCTGCGGCACCGGTAACACCCACGGAACATTTGGCAAAGTTAGTGTACACATATGTGCCTCCGTTGTCTGCATCAACATCCTGCAAAAGCCCGCCACTGCCGGAGGTATCCTCCATGTCTGCACCTAAGTGGTAGGTGGCCGGCGGGAACGTCGTCGCATTGCAGTTAGCACTGCCGCCCGTGGTACCCGGAGCATACGCAACATACTTGTAACACCCCGATGGGCCGCTATCGTTGCAGGCACTGCTGTTGGTGGGGTCGCTGGGCACGCTCGGCAAGTAGGTGGGGGCCAGGCCGCTGCTTGGGGCGGTACCTGCTCCTGCGTAGATGTTTTTAGGATACATTCCGTTATCGTTGTAGTACAAGGACAACGCGAGCTGTATAGACTTGATGTCGGCCTGGCGCCTTGCGTCGCGCGACTTTTCCTTGGCGCCAGAGAGCGAGACCATCACGATGCTGGCCAAGATGCCTATAATGGCTATAACGACCAAGAGCTCAATAAGCGTAAAGCCTTTTGATCTTTGCATACCGCTTTAGTATACCGTGTGTTTTTGGCACCTAGCGCAAGCCCACTATCTCCCAGTAGGGCTCCTCAAGCGACTCAACGCCGAAGACTGCAGCCTCCCAGCCGGTGTCGTCTATAGTCATGACGTAGTAGTCGTCCTGGTTAAAGGTACGGTTAAGCGCCGAGAAGTTGGAGCTCCAGTACTTGCCGTCGCTAGAATCATTAGCCGGGTCGCTTATGGGTGCCCAATCTGAGCAGGGGTTGGTGTGCGCCGAGTCGGTGTAGCAGCTTATAGTGATGGGCCACGGATGGTTGAAGTTGTTTTGAGCCTCGGTCGCGTTCTGTGCGTCCTTGGCGATGGTGACGGTCTGTATGGTGCCGGTGCCCATGTTGGCACCTTGCCCAAGGTTGATAGTCGCAATAGACGAGAGAGACGAATCGGTAAAGCTAAATGTGACTGCCTCGTCTGTGCAGTAGCGCCAGGTACGGAATACTTCGCCACACAGGAACTCATCGTCCGGCTGGGAGCCCATGATGTAGGGCGAGGGCACGTACGGAGGGGGCGGCAGCTGCTGCTCGACAACTACCAGGAAGGTGCTCGTGGCGGCGTTGCCGGCCACGTCCTGCGCGCTGCAGGTGACGGTAGTGGTGCCCAGGCCAAACAGAGAGCCCGACGCCGGGGCGCACGATACAGCTACCGACGCGTCAACGTTGTCCATGGCGCTCGGTGTGGTGTAAGAGACGGCAAGTGTTGTCTCGGTCGTAGTGGCGTATATGTCGGCGCTCGGAGCGATGACCGGGGCCTGCGTGTCGGCCGGCGGAGGCGTAGTCTCCTTATATATGGTGACCGATGATCCGTCGGTGGTCGGGCAGTACTTGATAAACGGCAGGTGCGCCGAGGAGCATATGTAGCTGTTACGGGAGGTGTCGGTCAAAAGGAGCAGGTAGTCTACCTTCCCCGTGTGGTCGTTGGCGTTTACCATATAGGAGGCGCTCCAGGTGTTGGCACCGGTTTTGACCGGCACTACAAACAGGGTCTTGGTCTCGACAAGCACTATTGGGGTCACCTTTTCGCTAGCGGTGAAGGTAAGTGTGACCGTGTCCCCTGTCTTGGCGAGGGTTGTGCTCGCGTTGTTGGACTCTATATGGATAGACAGGAGCGAGGGCGCCGTCTTGTCTTTAGGAGGTTTGTTGTGGGACGAGGAGGAGTGAGCCGACACAAGCACGGGGACCAAAAACCCGAGGCTTATAAAGAGACCGGCAATTACTTTATTCATATGCCTTTACGGTAGCATAGCCGTCGCAAGTTACAAGCCGGATTATTGAGCCTTACTACGACAAAACCCCGGCCAGGGCCGGGGTTTTGTCTTTGCTTACTGTAGGACTAGATGCAGCCTGCGCCCTGGAACGGGGTCGAGGTCGCACTGCTGATGCAGGTTTCGCCCGAGGTAAGAGAGCCGGCGCCTACCTCAAGGTAGGTCATCACGCGCCAGTCGCCTGTGGTAGCACCTAGTGTGCCGTCTTCCTGTGCAACAGAGTAATGGCAGATCGCGCTTGCGCCGTCGGCACAAGCAGCCGGATCACCCGCCTCAACAAACGTGGAGAGGCCCGAAACATTGCCGCTGCAGGCAGTCGTCTTGGCGTTAAGTGCGGTGCAGCCTGCAAACGCTGTCGCCGTACCCGTGTCTGCTATTGCAACCACGCGAGCCATCTGCTGGAGCTCGGAGACGCGCTTGGCGTCGCGGCCCTTTGCACGGGCGCTGTTAAGGGACACGAGCACAATGGATGCGAGAATGCCGATGATGGCAATGACCACCAGCAACTCGATGAGGGTGAAGCCCTTGGAGAACTTTTTATGCATAAGGTTAAACTAAGTAATAAATCTGCGTTTTTAAAGGTTAGTCGCAGGTAGCCCTAGTATAGCGGGCCTCTGGCCTGCCCCGCTTACACCCTGTGGATAAGAGCTAGGTACTAGAGCGCACTCGCGGTGTTGTAGATAGGCAGGAGCACCGCCGCCAAGAGGAAGCCCACGCCGAGTGCGAGCGCGACAATGAGCGCCGGCTCGATAAGGGACACGAGCGTGTCCACTGCGGCGTTAACCTCGCGGTTGTAGAACTTGGCCAAACGCTCCAGGAGCGTACCCATCTCGCCCGTTTCCTCGCCTATCTGGATCATCTGCGCAAATATAGCGGGGATATCGCCCGGGCTGTAGCGCGCCATGGCTTGGGACAGCGGCAAGCCTCCCTTAACCTGCTCGGTGGCCTCGTGAAGTATCACCTCATAGACGTCGTTTTCCACCACCTCGGCGGTGATCTCCAGTGCGCGCACCACGGCAATGCCGGAGGTGAGCATCACGTGCATGTTGTCGGCGATGCGCGCCAGGTACAGCTTTTGGTACAGCTGGCCAATGTAGGGCATGGACAGCTGGAGGCGCGATATCGCCATGTGCCCCACCGGGGTCTGTATGTAGCGCCAGATAAAGTAGCCGCCCACAATGATGGCGATAATAATAAAGATGCCGTAGTCAATAAGGAAGGTGCTAAACCCAAGTATCAGCTTGGTGTAGAGCGGCAGCTCCTGGCCCGAGTCGGTCAAGATGCCGCCTATTTTGGGGATAACGACCGTGAGCATGAGTGTCATTACGCCCACAAAGGTAAGCATAATAAACGCCGGGTAGATGAGCGCGTTGCGCGCCTTGGCGGTCAGCTCATACGAGCGGTCTATGTAGTCGGCCAAGAAGAGGAACGTCTGGTCGAGCTTGCCCGACTCCTCGCCGGCGCGGACCATGTTGACGTAAAAGCTCGAGAACACCTTGGGGTGGCGCGAGAGCGACTTGGATATCGAGTTGCCTCCCTGCAGGTCGTCGCTAATTTGCGCGAGCACCTGGCGCAGGTACGGCTTGTCGGCCTGCTCGGCCAACAGGCGGAAGATGCGCAAGGCCGAGACCTGCGCCTCGAACAGGGTCGCTATCTGGCGCGAGAGCAATACCAGGTTGCGGCTGGAGACACCCTCAAAGAACGACATCTTGCCAAACTGCTGCATCAGGCCCTGCTCCTCTCCCCCGGTCACGGAGGTAATAGTGATGCCTTTGCGCTGGACCAAGTCTATTGCCGCGTCTTGGGTATTGGCGTTAACCGTGCCGCTTTGCGGCTTGCCTGCTGCGTCCAGTCCTTCGTATTTAAATTCCATATAACTTTACATCAGGCGCTGCAGCACGTTGGGGTTAAGGCTGCGGCTATAGGCCGACTCTACCGATATCTCGCCCGCGCGCACCAGGTCGGCCAGGCAGCGGTTCATATCTATCATGCCGTCCTGTGCGCCCGTCTCTATCACCGTCTGTATCTCGTGGCTGCGCTTCTCGCGTATCAGGTTCTGTACCGCCGAGTTGGTCACCAACAGCTCATAGGCCGGTATAAGCCCGCCCGAGACCCTAGGCACCAGGCGCTGGCTAAATATGCCGGTTAAGGAGCTTGCAAGCTGGATGCGTATTTGGTCCTGCTGGCTGGCCGGAAAGGTGTCTATGATGCGGTCTATAGTCTGCGCGGCGTTGTTGGTGTGGAGCGTGGAGAACACGAGGTGGCCGGTCTCGGCGGCGGTCACCGCCGCGGCCATGGTCTCCGGGCTGCGCATCTCCCCTATCATAAGCACGTCAATGTCCTGCCTAAAGACGCTCGTGAGCGCTTGCGGGAAGTCTGCCGTGTCTACGCGCACCTCGCGCTGCTCTACCAAAGACTTTTTGCTCTCAAACAGGTACTCGATAGGGTCCTCTATGGTCACGATGTGCTCGGCGCGCTCTTGGTTTATCTTCTCTATCAGTGCGGCGAGCGTGGTGGTCTTGCCCTGTCCCACCGGCCCCACCACCAGGAAGAAGCCCTGCTCGCGGCCCGCAAAGCTCTCGAGTATAGGCGGCAGGTTAAGCTCGGAGACCGTGCGTATCGAGCGCGGGATAAGCCTTAATGCCACGCCCATATTGCCGCGCTCAAAGTAGGCGTTGCCGCGGAAGCGTGCGACGTCGGTATGCGCAAAGCTAAAGTCGGCCTCTTGCGACTTTAGGAACGCGTCCTTCTTGGCTGCGGGCATAAGCTCCGTAATGAGCCCCATCATGTCCTCGCCCGTGAGCTTGGCCTCCGAGAGTATTGGGGTAAGCGCGCCGGAGACGCGAATGATGGGCTGGGAGCCCGTGGAGAGATGCAGGTCGGATGCACCCTGCGCTATGACAAGCTCGATAAGTTGTGAAAGTTTTTGCTTGTAGTCCATGGATACTTGTAGTGAGTGGTGTCGAACTATACTTCGACATCGGCGCTCTTGTCGGGCACTATCGGCGCGGTGGTCTCCTCGCCGTTCTCGGCTATGGTCGTAGGGCTCGGGGCCGCGGCCGCTTTAACGTCCTCCGCCAGGTCAAACTCGCCGCCGAGCGTGTTTACCTCCTCAAACGGCACGATGCCCTTGGCTGATTTGATGATAGCATCCTCTTTCATGGTCAACATGCCCTGCTTGCGCACAATGCCAAACATATCCTCCTCCGGCTTGCCCGCCAAAATGGCGCGCTCCAAATCCGTACTCATATCAAACACCTCAAAGCACGCAATGCGGCCGTGGGTGCCGGACGGGCACTCGGGCGTCGGGTCCAGCCTGTACACCTCGCTTAAGTCCGGGATGTCCTTGCGGTGCTCGGCGGGCACGTCGGCAAACTCTTTCTCGAGCATTTCCTTGGTGCTTTCGTCTACCTTTACCTTTTTGCCGCCGCCCTCGCACAGCGTCTGCACCAGGCGCTGGGCCACGCCCAATATAAGTACGGGCGGGATTAGGTACGGCTCGACACCCATGTCCAGCAAGCGCGGCACAATGCCCACCGAGTTGTTGGTGTGGATAGTGGAGAGCACCAGGTGGCCCGTAAGAGCCGCCTGCACCGCCAGGTTGGCGGTCTCTGAGTCGCGGATCTCGCCGACCATGATGATGTTCGGGTCTTGGCGCAGCGTGGTGCGCAGGCCGTTGGCAAACGTGTAGCCAATCTCGGGCCGCACCTGGCTCTGGCTAACGCCCGGGATAACGTACTCGACCGGGTCCTCCAGAGAGAGCACGTTAAAGCGCTCGCGGTCTATCTCGTTTAAGAGCGTGTAGAGCGTCGTGGACTTACCCGAGCCGGTGGGCCCCGAAATAAGTATGAGCCCGTACGGCTTTTTAATAGCGGCCTTGATAAGCTCGAGGTTGCGCGGCGTCAGGCCCACGCCGTCGAGCTTCCAATCCTTGGTCTGCACGCCCAAAATACGCATCACCACCTTCTCGCCGTAATAGGTCGGGAACGTCGAGACGCGGAAGTCCACCTTGCCGCCGGATATGCGCGCGCTAAAGCGGCCGTCCTGCGGCTTGCGCTTCTCATCGAGCCTCATGTTGGACATGACCTTGATGCGCGCCACCACTGCGCCGTGCACCTTGGGCGGCAATGTGATGTTGGTGATAAGCACGCCGTCTATGCGGAAGCGCACGCGCGTCTGGTCCACCAGCGGCTCTATGTGGATGTCGGATGCGCGCTCCTCCGAGGCGTGGCGCAGTATGGTCGAGACAATCTTGGTGACGGGCGCGTCCTCGGTCATGGCCGATGACTCCGTCTCGTTTACCAGCTCCTCGTCGAGCACGCCTTTTGATGTTTTGTCTCCCTTTTTGGCCTGTGCGCGGTCGGCCGCTACCGTCTCGGTCTCGAGCTCGCCCAGGGCCTTGCCCACCTCGCCCGAGAGTCCCTTGTACTGGCTCAAGAGCTTTTCAAAGTCGGTCTCGGATATTAAAAACAGCTTGTAGGGCATGCCTACCTTGCTCGATATAAAAGTAAGCGCGTCGCGCGCCTCCAGGTTGTCCGGGTCTACAATGCCCACCTCCAACACGCCGTCCTTAATGCCTATGGGTGCGAGCTGATAGTGGCGCGCCGACTCCTCCGGCACGTACGCCAATATCTCAAACGGCACCGCGGCCTCGCCCACCTCGCGCGTGGGCACGCCATAAAACTCGCCCTTAACCCGCAGGAGGTCGGCCAGCTTGACGCCCGCCTTCTCCAGCTCAAACTCCGGCTTGGCATCGGGCTTGGCCAGCAGAACCTCCAGCTCGGGTATCTGCCCTCTCTCTATAAGGCGCGCATCTGCCAATAGCTCCAGAAGGTTCATATATATAGTATAAACCCCGCGCGGGATTTTCTTGCGCCAATATCAACAAAAAGCTAGCGCGCGGGCGCCGCAGTGCCCGTGGTGGTTGCGGCCGGCGCTGCGGCGGGGCCATTCTGCCCCACCGGCGCAAACGGGTTGCGGCGGCCCGCAGCGGCCGGCGGGATAGTCACGCCAAAGTCGGAGAGCGACATAAACAGAGGGTCGCTAAAGATGGAGTTGTCGAGCCGTATCGTGCGCAGGTTGCCGAGCGTCGCCAAAATCTCCTGCGACACCGGCGAGTCGGTGCCCTCCGAGCTTGTGAGCAGGGCTCCGCCGCTGTCTGACGAGTAAAAGTAGTACAGCACCCCCGCCGCAGCGATGACAATGCCGATAATGACCATGTTTTTCTTAATGAGGGCTAGCATAGGTTATTTATAGTGAGCGTAGTCGAACTAGTGGAGCCAGTACGTGCGTATAGTGAGGTCAAATGAGTATGTGCCGGCCTGCCCGCCCGAGAAGGTAAGTTTTTCTATATCGAGTATGCGCAGACTGTGCTCGATGTCCTGCAAAAACGCCAGAAAGTCCTCGTACGTGGCAACAACAGAAAACCCGAGGCTCACCGAGCCCACCGGGTCCGATGACGGCCCGACAGCCAGGCTGTGTGCGGCCGCAGACGACTGCGACACCTCGCCCAGCGCCACGTTGGAGAGCACCAGGTTGCGGCGCGCCGCAATGTTGTTGATGTCTATAATAAGGCGGATGTTGTCTACCTGGTCCGGCAGGAGGCGTATCAGCTTCTGCTCGTCCTGCGGGCTAAAGGCGTTGCGCGCCGACTGCAGCTTGTCGCGCAGGCCCTTCAGCTCTTGAGACTTGTCCAAGGCGTCGTTGTAGGCGCTTACCTCTGCCTGCGTGCCCTTAAGCCCCTGGTACGTCGGGTTGGTATACATCACAAAGAGCCCTATGGCGGCTATGACGAGGATGAGTGGGAGCAGGAGTCGCATATGTTATGGGGTTGGGGTGCCTGCCTCTTGTACGGCGGCAGAGACACTGCCGCCGTTTTGCCTTGCATAGCTCAGTATAGACGGGTCTACGTTTGCCGAGACAGAGAACTGCACGAAGCCTGTGGCGCTGGTTGAGATGCCCGAGAAGACGACGTCGCGCAGAACCTTGGCGGTACTAAACTGGTCGGACTGCAGTGCCAGGCTCGAGAACGAGTCCGCCACGCCTGTCAGCAGTATCTTGGCCGAGCCGTCCGGGGCAACGGCGAGGTTAAGCGAGGTAAACTGCACGCGCTCGAGCGTGGTGGCCGACAGGAACGTAAATACGCCCGAGGGCGCCACGTGGCTCTGTATCAGCTCGCGGGCCTGGCCCAAGCGGATGTCGAGTCGGCTGAGGTCTATTATCGAGGCGGTATCAAAGGCACCCTCGGCCTTCTTGAGTGACTCTTTCTTGTCGGCAAGCGCCTTGTCGAGATATTGGCCGTAGGCAAAGGCGCCGCCCGCCGCCACAATAGACGCGACAAATATAAGGACGGCCAGCAGGACCAAGAGCCCGCCTCCGCCGCCGCGGCTAGCCTCGCCGACGAGCGGCTTCTTGGGTATGAAAGATGTCGGGACAACCGGGTCCATTTACATACAGTATATAGGTATAAATTCGGCAAGTGCCGCTATATCAACACAATAAGGGGACAAACTATCCCAAGTCCTGCAGGCGGCGCAGGGCCAGGCCCACCGCTACGCTAAACTCCGGGCCCGCCTCCTTTAATATTGCTTCAAGGAACGCAGGCGCCTGCGTCTTGCCAAACGGGTCGGCAAGCCTCAGCTCGTTTTGTACCTTGCCCTGCATAAATTCCTTAAGGCCCTTGAGCGTCGCGCCCCCGCCGGTGAGGACTAGTGCCGAGAGCGCCTGGTTGTGCGCCTGCTCCCACGTGGTTGCTGTGCGCGCAATCTCCGAGACTATCGGCCCCAATGACAGTTCAAGCGACTGCTTGATGCTGTTTTCCGGTGTGGCTACCAAGCCAAACTTGCGCTTGCGCTCCTCGGCCTGAGCCACAGTTATGCCAAGCGCGCGCGAGGCGGCAAGGGTTAAGTCTTGGCTGCCGTGGTTTATGATGTGGCTCTCGCGTATCAGCCCCCTCTCGACAACGTAGAACTTGGTGGTTGCCGCGCCCATGTCCACCACAGCCACGGGGGCCAGGCCGTGGTCCAGAGCCGCGCGCACCGAGGAGAACACCTCAATCTCAAAAAACGAGACGTTGAGCTTGGCCTCGGCCGCCATCGAGCGGAACTTGGTTATCGTGTCGTTGTGTATGGCCACCAGCAGGACCTCCATCATGCCGCCCTGAGCTGCCGCCGCCTTGCCGCCCGTTACCACAAACCAGTCCAAAAGCACCTCGTTGATAGGCACCGGGATGTACTTGCGCGCCTCAATAGGCATTACTTGCGCAAGCTGGCTCTCGAGCGAGGCCTGTAGCTTTACCAAAGAGATGAGCGAGGAGGCGTACGGTATCGATATAGAGGCGTCCTGTGTCGTGACGTTGGCCTCGCGGATGACATCCTTCAGCGCTTCTGATATCTTCTCGGCAGGCAGAGAGGTTGCCCGGCCAATCTCGACCCCGGCATACGGGCCCAGGGCTATGGCACCGTAGGTCTCGAGTATCACGCGGCCGTGCTCGCGCCTAAGCTGCACTATTTTTATGGACGATGTGCCTATGTCTATGCCAAGCACGCTCTGCGTGGGCTTAGAGAACATCGATGAGAGCGACGAGAGAGAAAACGCCATACCTCAAGTATATAGTATATATGACATCCAATTTCCTCTTAAAACTTTTTAACCTCATACTGCCGCCCCGCCGCACGCAGGAGATTGTCGCTGTACTTACGCTTGATGATCTGCTGGGGCTGCAGACTGCAGGCAGCCTCCCTTATGCGAATGAGAGTGTCAGGGCGCTCGTGTGGGAGCTTAAATATTATAAAAACAAGCGCGCCACGGCGCTCGCGGGCGCCATAGTCGCAGAGGATCTGCTTGCAATAGCCTCCGAGGAACTGGGTCGGCCGCTTTTGGTGCCCGTGCCGATGCACAAAACCCGTAAACGCGAGCGCGGCCACAACCAGACCGAGCTGTTGTGCGAGGCTGCACTGGAGGCTCTGGGAGATTTCCCCGGAAAAAAGTCCTCGGGTCTCCTGTCTCCGGGCTACGCCCTCGCAGGCCAGACTATTTTTCCAGAAAAATCTCCCGCCGCATCCGGCTCCATACCCTACGACTACGCGCCCCATGCTCTCACACGCATCAAGGCTACCCCCGAGCAACAGAAGCTCGATAGAGCCAAACGTTTAAAAAATGTTGCAGGCTCGATGCAGGCAGACTCGGCTGTAGTACGCGGACGTGTGTGCGTGGTGGTAGACGACGTTACCACCACGGGCGCCACCCTGGCTGAGGCCAAGCGCGCGCTAAAAGCGGCAGGTGCGCGGCGCGTGCACACTGTTGCTCTCGCCCATTCATAGTTAAAGGGCGGGGTTGCTTGCGCAACCCCGCCCACTCTTGTCTCCTACTTCTTCTACAGCATGCTGCGTACGGCATCTCGCATGTCGTGGTCAATGTATACAGATACGTTCGGGTCGCCGTCGTGGCCGGTGCCCGGGCACGGGATATTGAGGAAGTTTCTGTACCGTATGTACGTGCCCTGCTCGGCGACATCGGCGCCGTAGCGCTCTATAACCCAGGCGCCGAATTGGCCCATCCGCTCGCTCAAGCCAAACGCCGCGGCAAGCTCTTCGTCGGTAAATACCCTCTTGCCGCGAACCGCCTCGTCGTAGGCCATATGCTGGATAACCTCCCAGCTGACAATCCAACCGGCCTTTTGGGATAAGCCGGAGGAAATAATTTTGCGGATTGTCACTGTCGCGCCTCCCTCAATACTCAATGAGGATTGCGGCCTGTCTATCAGCTTGAGCTTCATCTTGTGGCCGTGGTGATGCCACCAGTCCGGATGGCCTTGTACCATCTTGGGATGTCTCATCTTCAATACTGCACTGTCCATGTACGTCTCCTTAGGATCAAACTGCACTCAAGCTACCACAGCCGAACAAAAATGAAAGCGGGAGTTTAGCGCCGGCTAGCCCTTCCTAAACAGGTAGGCGGCTATGGGTACCGCGACAACTACCGTACCCACGCACCACACAGCGGCCCACAGCGCGTGGTCGCCCATGGGGGTGCCCACCATCAGGCTGCGCATCGCCTCTATTACGTGTGTTACGGGTTGGTTCTCGGCAAACAGCTTAAGAGCCCACGGCATCCCCTCGGTCGGCACAAACGCGCTCGACGCAAAGGTTAATGGGAAGACGAAGAAGAATCCCATCCACTGCACGGCCTCCACCGTGCGCGCCAACAGTCCCATAATGGCCGCAAGCCACGATATGGCAAAGGTAAACAAAAGCAGGATACCCAATATATAGAGCCACTCGATAGGGCTTGCCGTCGGCCTAAAGCCCACCAGGAACGCGACCACTATAAGTATCGAGGAGGAGAGCACGTTGCGCGCCAGGTCGGCTATCACGTGGCCGGTCATAAGCGCCGAGCTTATCGTGGGCAGAGACTTTATGCGCTCGACAATGCCGCGCTGGAGGTCGGCCGCCAAGGACAGCGAGGTGGTAAGCGCGCCAAACGCCGCCATCTGTATCAAGATGCCCGCGGTTAAGAAGTTTACGTAGGTGGTGGTGCCCGTCTCAATAGCGCCGCCAAACACGTAGCGGAACAAAAGCATAAACATAATAGGCTGTATCGCCAGACCCAACAGCTGGTCCTTGTTGGTGAGTATATGGCGCAGACTGCGCTGGGTGAGCACCCACGAGTCGCTTATCGCCCATGCGAGGGCCGAGCGCTTTGCCGGTTTGTAGGTGTGAGGTGTCATACTGCAGCAGATTCCTTATCTTCGGCCTCGTGGCCGGTCAACTTTAAAAACACGTCATCTAGAGTCGGCTTGTGCAGCGAGAGGCTCTCTACGGCAACGCCCGCCTGCTCCAAGCTCTCGAGCGCACGGCGCACCTCACCCACGCCCGCGGCCTCGACACTTACCGTACGGTCGTCCGTGTTGGTGCGCGCGCCCTCGCCCATTACCTGTGCGGCCTTGGCCATGTCGGCCTCGCGCACAATAACCTCCAGACGCTCCTTGCCCACCTTGGCCTTCAGCTCGTCGGCAGTGCCCTCGGCAATGACTTGGCCGCGGTCAATTACCGCAATACGGTCGGCAAGCTTGTCGGCCTCCTCGAGGTACTGGGTTGTAAGCAGTATCGTCGCTCCGCCGCGCCGCAGGTTTTCTATAACGTCCCACATCTGCAGGCGGCTTCTTGGGTCCAGGCCCGTCGTCGGCTCGTCTAAAAATATAATAGGCGGCGTGGCGACAAGGCTTGCGGCCAGGTCGAGCCTGCGGCGCATGCCGCCCGAGTAGGTCTTGGCCACGCGCTCCGCGGCATCTACAAGGTTAAACTGCTCGAGCAATTCTTGCGCGCGCTTCTCGCTGTCGGCTTTGCTTAAGTGGTACAGGCGCCCCATCATCACCAGGTTCTGCCTCCCTGTTAAGTAGTCGTCTATCGCCGCGTACTGGCCCGTAAGACCTATTACGTGGCGCACCTCGTTGGCTTGCTTTACAACATCAAGCCCGTTTACCGTCACCTCGCCGCCGTCGGGCTGCAAAAGCGTGGCCAGTATGCGCACAATGGTCGTCTTGCCCGCACCGTTGGGGCCCAGGAGGGCAAGCATAGTGCCGCGCTCGACTTGGAGGTCCACGCCCTTTAAGACCGAGAGTTTGCCATAGGACTTGGTTAAGCCCTTTGTATATATCGCTATGTTGTCCTGCATGAGTACTTCAGAGTATAGCAAATTAGCTGTAGTTAGCATGAGCGCGCAGAAAAGTCCCTAATTAATCCCCTGCGCGTTTGCCTCCTGCACCGGCAGTGGGTTTGCCTTAAGCGTCTTTGCCACGTGCGCCAGGTTGCGCGCCACGGTGGTTGCTGCGGCGCCGGAGCTAACCTTTAACTTCTGCATCGCCTCCTCGGGTGTGTTGCCAAAGTTGCCTAGGTAGGAGAGCGATGATGCCGGCGGCAAGGTAAAGCCGTTCCACGACATAAAGTTGGATATGTTGCCTATCACGTGCTGGGCGCCGTCCTCGGCGCCCGTTATCACCATGCCGCCCGCCTTGTTTAAGAACTCGCTCTTGCCCGTTGCCGCTATCTCGTCGTTAAGCTCGTCCATCCTCTCGATAACGCGCTGCATCAAAGACGACATGTTGCCCCACCATATGGGCGTGGCAAATATGATAATGTCTGAGGCAACCATCTTGGCGACAATGCCCGGCCACTCGTCCTGTTTGCCATCCACCACCCCCATGTCGGTCTTGAGCCCGGGCGGTATGTGATGGTCTATGAGCGCAACAATCTCACTCTCTACCCCATTGTCCTTAAGCTTCTCTATCAAGAGTTCGCTCAAGACGCGCGTGTGCGACCACTCGCCATCGCGCTTCAAACTCCCTAGCAGAAATATTGCTTTCATAGCATGAGTATATCAAAGGGTGTAAAAAGTTCTGCAAAAGGGAGTTGGGGTCGTGTTCATCTCTCCCTTTTGTGGAAGCTTTTTATACCCTTACGCTGCAGGTGGATTAGGGTCGTGCCAGACCGCCTCTATGTTGTTGCCGTCCAGGTCGTGGATAAACGCGCCGTAGTAGCCGGGAGAGTATTCGCGACGGTACCCGGGTGCGCCGTTGTCTCCCCCTCCGGCCTCGATCCCCGCTTTATGGAACGCGTCTACCGCCTCCTTGCTATCTACCCTAAACGCCGTGTGGCCGTGGCCCACCGGCGCGTTCTCTCCTATCCAGAAGTCTGAGTGGTCACTATCGCCATAGCCGGCCACCTTGTACTCGGGCATGTCTGACAACAGCTTGTAGCCTATGGGTGCCAACAACTTCGTATAAAACTCCTTGGACTTCTGGTAATCGCTTACTGCGGATGATGCATGGTCAATCATATGTATTGAGCATACCCGACATTTCTGAAGAAGTCAGGAAGTCCCACACTAGAGTGTCTACACAATCTTTCACGGTCGTAAAGAATAGTGTATTTTGCTCGTATGCCCTTCTGAGAGAAGTTACGAGGCGAGTTTGGTCAGATACTCAAAGTGCTTCTGTGACACCGGTTGCACCGAGAGCCGCGCCGCTTTTATGAGCGCCAAGCCGACAAGCTGCTTGTCGGCTTTAATGGCATTGAGTGTCACCGGGTTCTTAAAAGTTTTAATGTACGCAACATCAACCACGGTCCACGCAGGTTCGTCTTTGTCGGGATACGGCTTGCCTACCACTTTGGCGACACCCACCACAGCCTTCTCATCCCCGGTGTGATAAAAGAGGCACAGGTCCCCTGCTTGCATAGTGAGCAAGTTGTTGCGCGCCTGATAGTTGCGCACTCCGGTCCACGCGGTAATCTTGTCGCGCTTGAGGTCGTCTATCGAGTAGGTTTCGGGTTCGGATTTTAGGAGGAAGTGGTTTTTGAAAGAAGTCATTGCAGTCCTGCTCTGTCTAAAATATCCTCTACAATCTCGTCTGTCGGCCGGGTACCCGAGACAGGCTCCACGCCCTCTTTAATCATGCGCTGCTGCCTCCCCTCATGATCCGACACAATCCTTTCTATCTCACCGGGTTGATGATGACTAGCATGCTCATGTTTCTCCAGTCGTTGCCGCAAAGTATCTGAATCTACTGTTATAAGAAAAACTTTATCGAACATGGCATAAAAGTCCGATTGATTAGAGGTAACTGCGCCAATAAACACCGTCTTGTCGCTGGCTAAAAGCTTTTCTATCTCGGGCTTTTGCCAGTTCCAAGAGTATTTAGTCCAGTCAACTACACCCTCGGGCCACGGCACAACCTCGTCGGTTTCTTTGTTTTGGAGCTTGGTAGAGTCCGGCAAGTCGTCGGTATTGTAGGCGGTAAATCCGCGCTCTTGGAGAGCCTTAATAACGGTGGTCTTGCCCGAACCTTTTCTCCCTGTAATAAAATACTTTCCCATGTGCATTGGGGCGAGTTAATTTACCTCTACCGTTTCTCTTTTAAGAGGCTGCGGAGGCTCATCTGCGTTGTAGGTTTCTTGTGTCCCATCAGGGTATACCGACAGCTCAACCGTATCGTTATCAACCCATCGTGCGTACGGGACAAAGGACGGGAGCGCCGTATACGTTCCATATGCCGTGCCCGCGGCCGCAAGTATCAGCGTTTTCTTTTCCAGCGTGTCGGTGTCTACCACAAGCGCCTCTTTATCAAGTACCACCAGGAGCCTTTTTTTATCGGGCGACAGCAAAAGTCCTTTGCCTTGGGAGTTGTAGTCGAGCGTAATTCCCGTGTACTCCCTCTCTAACCCGTCCAGAGTCGAGACAAAAAGCCTGCAATTTGACTCTGTATTGCGGAGACTAGCGCAATAAAATATCCTCGACTCAGCCCGATGCTGCTCGACAAAGGTGTAGTCGGACCCGTTTGACCCTCCGCCCGCCGCAGACACAACATCACCAGAGCCGGGGGCCACCGCGGTAGGATTACCCTGATTTTCTGAAATCGCCCTCTGATACCAAACTCCAAAAAAGAAGGCCCCGCACACCAACCCCACAAACAGCACGACCGCCAAGGCCTTTGAGTACCAGGTTACCTTGGTCCACTCAACCGTAGCTTGTGATGCTGGAGGCATATCTTAACTGTAGCACTTCCGTCGGGATTCGGTTACATATAAATGAAAGCGGCACGGCCCTGGGGAGGGTCGTGCCGCTGCTCTGCAGTATCAGGTCTCAGGCTTGGGAGCAGTCCGCTCCAAGTCTTTCCCAAGGTTCATATGGAGGTTGAGAAGGATCGTCCTAATCTCGTCCACCCGCCGGTTGGCCTTCTTGAGGTCCTCGGCGAGCTGTTTCTTGGAGGGACTTATGCGCTTCAACATGTCTTCCGCGCGGGTCGCCCGGCCTTGGAGGTCATTAATGCGCTGTTCCACCACTTGGTGGTAATCCGCGTGGCCCCCGAGCTCCTTGCCGTCCTTGGGGTTGCCCGGACAGGCGCCGAACGGGTCGAGCCCAAGCGGGCCTCCCGAGCGGCTATCGCCCATCCAGCAGCCGCAGCCGTGTCGGCAATTGTCTGTGCCGTTCGGTCCGTAATCGTGTGTACCGTATTCCTTAGGTCCATGGCCGTTGGGCATGGCAGTCTCCTTCGTTATGGCGGTTGGTTGCTACCGCCCCGCACTATGCCAAAAATATCAGGAAAAGAGAAGTGGGCGAAGAGGGAGGGATTCGGTCACACATAATTTTTTGCTAAAAATTTGCGCGACCCCGGCTCGGCCCCGTCGGGCCTGCGCCTTTCGAATCTCTCCCCTTTTGCTTAGCAAAAGCGCCCCTTTCGGGGCGACTCCGCAAAACTGCTGCGCATGCTCGCACTTTTGCGGAGAGGGAGGGATTCGAAACATCTACACCCCGAATGGTCTCTCAGAAATAGCTTACCAAATATAGCCATTAGCAACCAAAGATACCCAGTCTTTATCACTTTGTGGGCAACCGGTGGGCAACCGGCCCCGGCATTAGCAACAGAGCAGTACAGGGCAAAGTGATAAAGCCTCGCACCAACCACCCTAACAGGTGGTTTTTGCGTGCCCAGAAGTCGACCATCGGTGGGGGTTTGTGCGTTTTAAGGTATGTAAGGGCCCCAAAATTACGGTAAGGAAATTTGTTGAGATAATTTTGCAAAAAAGAAAAGGCACGACCCTTAGCGGGGCCGTGCTTTTTCTATGAGCACCCTTACTTACGCGCAGCCATCCAGTTGTAGCAATGCGCAAAGCAGTAGCCCATAACAAACCCAACCACCACGC
>Ga0172380_10001286_pt1 | contig 43583 bp, 82 predicted proteins | sample Leawe162metaG_FD_119747 | JGI IMG/M metagenome (GOLD analysis project Ga0172380, IMG submission 119747) | Leachate microbial communities from a municipal landfill in Southern Ontario, Canada - Leachate well 162 metaG | ecosystem: Engineered > Solid waste > Landfill > Unclassified | place...
AGCGCCGGACAGATTAGCGCCGGACAGATTAGCGCCGGACAGATTAGCGCCGGACAGATTAGCGCCGGACAGATTAGCGCCGGACAGATTAGCGCCGGACTTAATCGCCGCTTCCAGCGTCAATTTGATACTGTTATTCTCGCACTCAAAAGCGAATAAAACATTAGCCGCATATCTACATTTAATCTCGATTTTCATATCTCTCTCCTGCCTGTGTGTGGTTATTTTGTGTCCGTGAGCCTGATTAGATTGGTTGTGCGTGGCTGTATCGCCATGATTCCGCTAGTAAATAGGCTGACTTCTTTTGTTGCACGGTTATAAGCAAGCTCAAATCTTTGGCCGTCGTCAAGAACTAGCTCTACCGAGTCACATTTTATTTCCGTTTCTGTCATTAGATTACGTGCTATGAATTTCATCTTACCCATCCTTCCCCTAGGGGAGTGTTAGTTAAAGGTTGCCGTCCTTGGCGGTGAAGTCCTATGTCGGCCCAAAGCATGTCCGACCTGTCTAAAAACTTAAATTACATCGTCTGATGTTGCGAGCTCATGGTCGATATGCACATCAAAACCATTAATCTTAAAATCTTGCGGTTCGCCCATCTGGTAGCCTTGTTTGTATTGATAAGCAATAGACTCAATAATCGCGCTTAAGCTTTCTGGTGTTGGATTTGGTTTTATTGAAATCTTCATGTGCTTCACCTTTATCCTTATCGCCTCAGCCCTATGCCTTGGTCGATGTAGTAATAATACAGTTATTTTTAACTTGTGCAAGTACTTTGTAAAAGTATTTTTAATATATTTCGGTGTAGGTCTTGTAGTGAACACATAGCCAAGCCGTGCGCTTATCGACCTTATTCTTACGGGCAAGCTCCCCGATAGATAGCCTTTTAAGCCCCAATTCGGCCTGTAGGGCTAGAATCCGGTCATAGTCAGCCCTCATCTGCCTAACCTGCTCTAGTTTGAGCTTCTGGTGGCTAATGGCCATTAGTTAAGCCCTTTGATCTTTATGTCTGCCCAGCTTCTATCAGTGTGTAGGGTGATAAAATCAGCGTCACAGGTCTTTTGGCTATCAACCTTAACCCATGCCGCCTTAAAGCCTACATAGCCGTGCTGTGCGCTGAATTTAACGGCCTTGGCCAATGCCCAACCTAGTTTGTCGGCCTCGCTTATGACCAATTTTAAAGCGCTGGTAGTAAGCTTATTCTTGCCCCTGCTAACCAGCCAGCACTCTGCATCCTCAGCATCGCAGCCCATCAAGGTTAAATCTTCAAGGGAGACTAGATGTTTCATCCTTTTACGCACACGACCTGCTTTAATGTGTGGACTATCTCAATCAGGTCAGATTGCGCGGCCATTACCGCATCAATGTCTTTATATGCTGCGGGGGTTTCATCAATCACATCTGCATCTTTCCGGCACTCTACGCCTATAGTGGCCTTTTCATGGTCGGCAATAGTAAAGGTTCGGTTTGCTTCTGACCGGCTCATCTTGCGGCCAGCACCATGCGAGCATGAGCAGAAAGACTCCTTATTCCCTTTTCCGCGCACGATGAAGGACTTTGCACCCATAGAGCCGGGTATTATCCCTAAATCGTTCTCACGCGCCCTTACAGCGCCCTTGCGTGTCACCCATACATTATCGCCGTAGTGATTTTCTCGGCTTATGTAATTATGGTGGCAATTAACCGCTTCACAGTCACAAGCAAATGGCTTTGAAATAACTGAGTGCAAGGCAGATATTGCGGCATCCATCATTAACGACCTGTTAATTAAAGCGAACTCTTGCGCCCAATGAACAGAATCACAATAATCTGTAAAAAGCTCAGAGCCATCTGGGATGTAAGCAAGGTCTTTGTCTGGCAGATTAATAAACCAGCGCTCCATATCTTTTTTGGCCTTTTCAATAAAATACATCCCAATCTTATTGCCGATTCCACGACTGCCAGAATGCAACATAATCCATACAGCCTGATTTTCATCAAGGCAAATCTCTACAAAATGATTGCCTGTGCCCAGTGTTCCGGCGTGGCGTGGCGCTCTTTCTGCTGCCTTTGCAATATCGGGATGCTTTTCAATTATTCGCTTTAACCCTAGCATGTGGGCATATACACTTGCCCGAATAGCAGCATCCTGCTTATGTGCTCCTACGTCATTAGCGCCTCCGTTATCAGTTCTGCCATGCGGTATTCTGGCCTCAATCTCACAGCGCAAGGCGTGAAGGTTATCGGGCAAATCTGAGGCGTTTAAGGTGGTTCTAACAGCCATCATCCCGCAGCCAATATCAACACCTACAGCTGCCGGAATAATTGCGCCCTTAGTGGCTATTACGCTGCCAACTGTAGCGCCCATGCCCCAATGAACGTCAGGCATAACGGCTATGTGCTTATGAATAAATGGCAATCCAGAGATGTTTAATAATTGCTTTTTTGCCGCATCTTCAAGTTGTACGCCGTCAACCCATGCCTTAATTGGCTTTTTTCCTTGCTCGATAAATACTTGCATATTTAAACCCTCGAAATAACGATATTAAATCCGCCATAGTAGCCATTGTGCTCATTGTGGCTTGACATAACAAAGCCGCCTTTGTCGGTTTTTATTTCAAGGAATTGAACCTCATGGCATTCGCTATCGTCAATATCGGGAGCGCTTTTCAGTTCAGCACCTAAAAACTTACTGCCAATGAAGTCAGAAAGATGGTCATCTGTTCGCATATAGCGAGATTCACAGCATGACTGTCCATCGTCATAAAATTTAATGCCGGCACCATCATCAAACATTAAAATTAATGAATCATCGCTCAGCTCGGCTTTAACAATGGTCTTATTGACCGCTGATTGATAAGCCTCTACTGTATCTTTGTTTCCCGAAAGTTGTCCGAGCATTACGCCAATTCCTAACATAAAATCACCTCGTTATTTAAAGTTAACTGCCTAGCGAATAATAAAACATTTTTTAACTTATGCAATAGGTTTTTAAAATATATTTTTAGTCTTGTGCCATATTACTTGTGCCACAACAGACTTTACTATCCCGCGCTTATCTACAAAAAACGCCCTTCGTACAGTACAGCACTCAGCTTTAAACTCTTTGTTGCATAAAAACCTATTTGGCTTTCTGTGCTGTATTGGAATGTGTGGAATCATAATCTTTACTCCCATAAATGATCTTTTGATACGCAGTGGGACATCCTACCCATAAGCTATCAGTTCTGAATACCAGCCTTGTTTAATTACGGCCACCCTTAAAACTCCTGTTGAGCGGGTCAAGCTCTCCTAACGTGTCCCAGTTTTGCAACCGTTTATTTTCTGGTCGTATCACACCCAGTTTGCAAGGCTTACTGTCACGATTTAAAAATCGCAAAATCTACGCAATTAACGATTGCCGTTGTTGTACCCGTTATCGTGCTGATTACAGCAATTAATCATTATCGTGTGCATGAGTTATGGCCATAGAAAATAACCGGAATCGGCTTTAATGATTTTCCGGCCTTAGATTTTATTTTTTTATTTCTTTTGTTTTCAGCCTGTTTTATTTTAGCTACGGATGGCTCTGGTATTGTAGTCTTTATAATTGGCTTTATTGCAGATTGCAGAGATACTCCTGTTCGCTTTCTCTGGTAGTGAGCGGCGCATAATCCATGTGTCATTGGTTTTCTGTCGCATTCTTCAATGACGCACTTTAATGGCTGCAATGTTTTTTGTTTAAAATTTGGGGAGCCATATTTTCCTGTATTGTGCAGTCTTATATAATGACCAATACAGGGGGATGGCTGGTATTTATTTTTTGCCTGTCTATTACATCCATCAACGATGCATTTCATAAATTTACCATTTTGCTTTTCCGAACCTAATACTTGCCGATTAAATCGGGGCGGCTAATGGTGAAAAGGTTTAAACCATTCGCTATCTAAAGCTATAGCCGCCGAAACGAATTATATACCATAAATTTGCTAACGTGCAATAACGCTTTAAAACATCTGCGGGATGGGGTAGAATTGGTTTGTTCCTGCTCTGCGCGGATTAGCTGTTCGCAATCGCATCAGGCATTGAATCTGAACCGGCCACAAGTCGATGTAGGATTCACCCGAGCCTCCTAACGGGGGCTTTTTTATGGTAGAATAATTGCATGATTAAACGCGTAGGTATTTTTGTCGGGCAGGTCAGTGAGCCATTCCCTTGCTGGTGCAGTATAGTCGATGAGTCTGGAAACGAAATCAAGTTTACACACTCAAGCCTATCAGACCTAGAGCATCTAGTATCACAAATGAAAAAGGCAGCTAGAGAAAAGTTACCTGAAGGCATGAAAGAGCAGGCATGAGATATAAACTAGAGACTACGAGCGGTTTTGGTATTAATTTATTGACGTTTATACCCGCATTGATTCTATTTTTTGTCGTAGCTTATGACTTTGAAAAACGCAGAAAAGGACTAGCACCCGATAGAATGCACTGGGCAGATTATGTAATGGTTAGATACCTTGGATACGTCTGCGTACGATGAAAGAAACCGTATCAGAATACCTCGCCCGAGGCGGCATACCCTCACAGCACAAGATGGGAGAGACAGCAATAGACCCTAATATCGGAATACCTAAGACAAAGGCGGCAAGGTATTACAAATCAGCCCACAAAGGTGCGATAAGGAAAAAGAATGAGCGCAAAGTATAAAAAACTACTGGGCAGATCAAAAGCCTCAAAACGTGAGAAGCGTATATTCAATGGCTTTAGTCCAGAGCTTCGAGAAGCCATAAGAATAAACCACCAAGGCGATGAGCCAATCAAGCAGACAATGGAGAGAATGATTGTTCAGGGTTAATCCTTTTGTGATTAAGGCTTTTGGTCTTGTGCTGTGTACACAAAAAACCAGCAACCGAGACGCAGAAATCATCAGGGACAAGTATATTAAAGTCGGCCAAGAGATTGGCATTCTCAAGGTTTTAAGATATAATCAAGCGTCTTTAAGCGCGGCTAAGTTTCAGGAATCAGCTAATTACTTTGGTTTTGAAGCATTAGACGCGAAGTACCCATACAACCCGTTACTGGAGAAGCCACATGGCATCGAAAAAAGGTTTACCCCCTAAAGTCGGCGTTGCTGACCTTAAAAAAATGTCACCCCGTAAAGCTATGAGCTACAAGAATTGCAAGCCTGCTAAAACCAACGTACGCGGTAAATAGTCACAAACTGACAAATTTTGTCACATAACCGAAAGAGGTTAACGTGGTCGATCTATCAAAATACACCGTAACCATAGAGCAGAATGATGCTCTGAATGAACGCAACCCAAATACGCAGGAATGTGCATATTTTGGCCGAAAGCTTTCTAATACCTCATGCGATAACATACAGGTTAGTCTCGGGTACGTAGTCATAGGCAGTGAAAAAGATGACGAGATACACTTCGGCGAGTGTTTAGAAGACGGGGAGGCAATGCTCGAAGAAAGGGTAAAAATCACATTGCTATATGAACCGGATGAAGGGGATGGGTTTGTGTCGCAAATAGACCTAGAGGACGTGTTAAGGTTTGCCGCACAAAACTGTAGCGGAATATACAAGAGAATTTATGAGGAGTATAAGTAATGCATCGGATAATTGCTGTAATTGTTTTTATATTATTTTTACCATTGATGGTTTATGGGTATGTATATAGAAAGTATTCACTATGGAGCTGGTTTGAAGTAAAAAACATAGATCACTCCTTAGCTAATGGCTATTCAGTAGGCCGCTTTGGCACTTACATGATAACCGATGCTGGCAAAGTTCTTATAACAAAAAACATATGTCTGCAGTTTATTGCTGGGTGCCTAAATAAGCCATACACATTCTGTGAGAAAATGTGGCGATATAGGCATTGGGCAAAAACAACAGGCCAACAATTTTTTTGGTGGGAGTAAGTAATGGGATTGCTTGATTCTATAATCAAGGGCTACATTGAATCGGAGTGGCTTAATAACCACAGACAAATTAATGAGCCAATGGCAAGAGAGGAGATATTTGGGTGCGGAGCAATATACGTATTTGAAAACGGATCAACCATTCCGCAGGATACGTATCAAGACCATTTATTATCCTGTGCCAATGCATGGCCGGTTATATTTGATTCTAGAGGAAGGATGCCAGATATTTATTTCAAATCAATGGATAGCACAGTAACTATCAAGAATAGATACATGGATATTATTGCCATTGCAAGTAATGTTATACTATAACAAATTCAAAGGGTTAGAATTGTAGACAATGGCAGGCGCACCTAAAGGCAATAAGAACGCAGCAACCACTAAAAGACCGTGGGCAGAGGCTATTGCAAGGGCTTTAGAGCTTCATAGACCTGTAGACCAAAGGGTGCACCTAGATGCCTTGGCTAAATCGCTTGTAGCTGAAGCCATGAGCGGTGATATAAGCGCATTACGTGAGATTGGCGATAGGCTTGATGGTAAACCTAAGCAACAAATGGAATTGAGCCAAGACCCTGAAAACCCATTATTCGATGTGCACAAGATTGATGCGAAGATGTCACACGTTGAAGCTACGCAAACCTACAAAGACACGTTAAAAGCTAAACCGCACTAATGACGCCTGAAGAAGTCGTAAAGGTACTTGCTGATAGGCAGTCAAGGCTTTTGAAGATGCGTAAGGACTTTAGGCTAATGGAAGCGGCCTGGGTTCACTATTCGACACACCCTGTAGATTTTATCAATGACTGGCTGGTTACCTATGACCCACGGGTACAGCCTAGCCTAATGCCGTTTATGTTATTTCCTAAGCAGGCTGATTATATTAATTGGCTTTACGATCGGTATAAAAACAAAGAGGACGGGCTGGTAGAGAAGTCAAGGGATATGGGGGTAACCTGGTTATGCTGTGCCTTTGCTGCGTGGATGTGGTTATTTGTTAGGGGTTCTAGTGTTAGCTTTGGTTCGCGCAAAGAGGACTTGGTTGACAAGCTGGGTGACCCTGACTCTATCTTTGAGAAGATTCGAATTATTCTGGATAACCTGCCTGTCGAGTTTCTACCAAGGGACTACAATCCAAAGATACACGCTAGCCACATGAAGTTTTTAAACCCTGCTAATGGCTCAAATATCAAGGGTGAGGCCGGTGATAACATTGGCCGTGGTGGCAGGTCGTCGGTTTACTTCAAGGATGAGTCGGCATTCTACGAGCGCCCAGAGAAGGTTGAAGCTGCCCTATCAATGAACTCTGACGTTAAGATTGACGTATCAACCCCTAATGGTAACGGTAATCCATTCTTTAGAAAGCGTCACAGCGGCAAGATACCGGTGTTTACCTTTCACTGGAAGGATGACCCTAGAAAGGATGCCAAGTGGTATCAGAAACAGAAAGACCTTTTAGACCCTGTCATATTAGCCCAAGAGGTAGATATTGATTACAACGCCTCAGTCGGGAATGTACTGATACCTGCCGACCATGTACGCACTGGTATGGATAACAGGGCTAGTGAGATATTTGACGGAGAGGGCGGTAATAACGCTCCCCTGATACTGGGTGTTGACGTTGCCAGATTCGGCGATGATAGGACTGTATTAGCCCTAAGGCGTGGGCGTCACCTGCTATGGTTTGCTACCGTACCACCTTGTGACAATGTAGGGATAGTCGGGGAGATAATGAACTGCTCTACCGAGTATCCATTAGATGCTATCTTCGTTGATGTTGTTGGTATCGGTGCCGGTGTGTTCGATATGCTCAACCATAAACTGAGCTATGTCTATGCTGTGAATGGTGGCTCTAGTCCGTTTGATAAAGCCAAGTACATGAACCGACGTGCCGAGATGTGGGGGCGCATGAGGGAGTGGCTTAAAGATGCGCCGGTAATACTTCCCAAGTCACAAGAGATGATGACAGACCTATGCTCGTTACAATACTCATTCAATGCCAATGGTCAACTGGTACTGGAAAAGAAAGAGGATGCCAAGAAACGGGGTGTAAGAAGCCCAGATATTGCCGACGCTATCGCCCTAACCTTTGCTGAACACGTTACACATAGGGTAGATGCTGAAGAGAATCAGACAGACCGCACCCGCTCAAGTTTAACAGGGTACTAATTTTCGTCACTTCCTGACAAATTTTGTTGCTAACTGACATTTTTTTGCGTATCATAGCTGAAAATTTCGGTGCCTATGATGCTAGACGACGCAGAACTCAGAGAACAACCAGAGCCAGAAGGTGCTGAAGAAGTCGAAGAGACTGGCCCAATCCCCAAGAAACTTAAAGCTATCCTCGCTATTGAGGGTAATCTGCTCGACTTTATTAACGACGACCCTGACCTAGACCTTACATCAATCCTTGAGCGCGTAGAGACCGGCTTCCAGTCTGATAAGGAATCGATGAAGGATTACATCGAGAAGCAGGATAAGCTCACTAAACTTGCCTCAATGAAGGCAGACGAAGGCGATAAGACATTCCCATTCCAAGGTGCATCTAAAATCATGATGCAGCACCTTGCCCAAGCAGCTATAGACTTTAACTCTCGTACAGTCCCTGAAGTGGTAAACCGTAAGGATATTGCCAATGTCGATATGTGGGGCGGTGAAGATGAGGAGAAGTGTTACAGGGCAGAACGTGTTGCCAGCGCTACCAATTGGTGGTTAAAGAAAGGCATTAAGGGCTGGTCACGGATGAAAGACCGTGGACTCTTGTTACAGCCTGTCAATGGAATGTACTTCAATAAAATCTGGTGGGCTGACCATAAGATCAATGAATCCCTAATAACCGCCCAGTGCATGATATACGACCATGATGCGGACTCGTTTGAACTTGCTCCGAGAAAGTCCCATGAGTTCCCCGTGGAACGTAATGACTATATTTCCCTAATTCGGGAAGGTCAGTGGGAGCCTATTAAACAACTCGAAGATGAGAACAAAGACGCCAAGCAGCCTGTAATTGAAAAGCCGCTTAAGATGATCGAGTCTCATTGTACGCTTGACCTTGACCAAGACGGGTATTCAGAGCCTTACATTGTTACGTGGTCTGATGAGTATGATGCGATTGTCCGTATTGAGCGCAGGTTCAGCGAGGATGATGTCGAGTGCAAGGACGGTCAGGTTATAGAGATAGCCGGTGAAGAGTTCTTTGTACAGCATGGCTTTATCCCATCGCTTGAGAAGGCAGCGGTTTATGACGGATGGGGCACGTTGCTCTACTCAGCGTTTGAACAGATCAACACTTTATACCGACAAGCTATAGACGCTAACACCCTGAACATCACAGCGATGAACTCAGGCTTTATGTCTACCAGCTTAAAAGCCCCGGGTAGAGCTAAGTCAGGCCGTGTTGAATTAATCATGGGGCAGTTCTCCCGCGTTGACGCCGGTGCCGGTATCAGTCTAAAAGATCAAATCTGGACGCCGCCATTCAATGGTATGAGCCAAGGCTTTTACCAGATGCTGACCGATTTAAAGACCGAAATAATGACCTATTGCGCCGCGTCACAGAGCGTGGATGTTCAGGCAGGCCAAGCTGCATCCTTGTACCTTGCCCAGTTACAGCAAGCCCTCAAAGTCCCAAATGCGATTATGTCGAGAGTTTATGAGTCGCTTAGTAAGGAGTTCCAGCGTATCTATGACTTACAGAAGCGTTACATGGATAACGAAACCTATCTACAGATAGTGGACTGGCACCCGCACGTTCCGCCATCCATTCAGCAACAGTATCAGGAAGCACGAGCGCAATGGGAAGTAATAGCCTATCAAGCTGCTATGCAGGGTATGGCACCACCTGAACCACCTAAAGACCCGCAAGCCGTTGCGATGTCTTACGTCACTAAAGATAAAGACTTTGCCGACTCACTACAGTTAATCACAAGTGCCGACCCTACACTGGGAAGCCGTGAAGAGCGTTTGTACAGAGCTGAGATTGTGGTCAATAACGCTACAGCCAATCCAGACATATATAACAAGTACCAAGCTCACAGATCGATGTTAAAAGAGATTGGCATACCTAACCTTGACGAAGTATTGCCAGAGCCTACTAACCAGCCTGACCCGATGATGGAAGCCCAAATCCGCTGGACTCATGCGGATGCTGCGCGTATGGAGTCCGAAGTCGCAGTAAACAAAGCTAGCGCACAGGAAAAAATGGCAAACGCCGCGTCTAAGGCTACGAAAGCCCAGCTTGATGAGGAGATGGGAGAGGCCAAGATAGATAACCTTAATGCCGACACCATGAATAAGCTTATCGGTATTGATGAGAAGCAAGCGAACATTGAAGTAAAGGCTCTTGATATTGCAACCGAGCATAACAGGCAGGACATAGAAGAGAGAAAACTGTACGCACAGCAAGCCATGCAGCCGGTAGTATCAGAGCATCCCGAGCATGGCAACATCACTGAGGATGACATTCAAACCACAATGAGAGAGCACGGGATGACAAGAGATCAGGTGTTATCAGCCTTACAGCAACAGGAGCAAGTCTAATGGCCGGACGTGATTTATTTGCTAATGCTTCACCCCAGTACCTACAGCAAATAGGATCCAAAAAGAAGCCTGTTGAAAACACTACTTTAGTTAATGACTTGGCCGAGCCTGTTCCGCGTGAAAACCCATTAGTGGATGAAATACAGGGCAATCTTAAAGCTCTTGAGCCTAAGCCTGAGTTTCAATCTTTGCCTACAAGGATGCAGAATTCCTTAACTGAGACCTTTGGGCGTCCGGATGAAATGGCTGCTCTTATGGCTCTCAAGCGAGGCGCTGGCGATGTTGTTCAAGGCATAGGCCGTGACATATCAGAGCCTGTTATCAGTGGGCTTGGTGGTACGAAGGATGTTTACGATAGGCTTGTTCGGTCAATGCAAGGCAACGAGACCGTAAGCGCAGAAGAAGACGAATTAAAGCGTAGGCAATAAGCACAAAGCCTAGGCTGTTGAATAGTAAAAAAGCGATGAGCATCTTATTAATCATTGTTCAAGGTTACACCGCTACAGAATAGAAAACATAAGTATTATCCACAACCGAAAGAGGTTACACCATGCAAATAGAACGAAGTCGATTAAATCGATGGCTTAACAACCCCGTAACAAAGGCCTATTTACAGGCTCAGCAACAGCTTCAGACTGAAATAGCCGAAGCCCTCCTAGAAAGCAACGAAACAGACCCTGATACCATTATTCGCATGTACCACCGTGGACGTGGAGCAATGGAGTTCTGTGCTGCTTACAAAGACCCCGTAGACGTAATGCTTGTTTTGCATGACATCAAAGAAGATGAGCCACAGCCAGAGGTGCAAGCATGAAAGCAGTAGGCGCTTATGTATTTGTTAAGCAGGATGAATTCGAGGAGAAGTCAAAGGGCGGGATATTGCTTACAGCAAATGCCGTAGGTATTAACCAAGCCCAGCATACTGTTGGAACCATTCTGAATAAGGGTGAGGTTGCATTTACTGGGCCAGACTGGGGTAATGGCGAGCGCGCACTGTTTGAGACAGGCACTAAGGTTCTATTCAAGAAACACGCTGGCCAGAAGTACAAGCCAAAGAACGCCAATGCTACAACCGATCCGGCATATCACATGTGCCACGACTCGGACATTATTGGTATTTACGATGAATCATGGGAACTAGGAGCCTGATATGAGTGACGAGAAAGACGTAGTAGTTGATGATGTTGCGGTAGATGATGTACAGACAGAGCAGACTGTTGATGTTGATCTTAGCTCAGTGCCTGAAAAGCACAGGGATTATGTTGATGTCGAGAAGTATTCGGCAGATGCTGACTATAAACGAGCGATTGATCATGGCTATATGCCTGAGAAATTATTTGAAGAGTCTGGCAAGGATAAGGAGTTTTTTACCGGCTACAAAGCATGGGTGAAAAACTTTGATAAGCGTCAAGAGGAGAAAGCTACTAAAGCGGCTTTGGCTGAACTGCGTAAAGGTCAAGATGCTTTGATTAGCACCTTTGCACAACAGAAAGAGCAGGCAGTACGTGAGGCCATTGCCCAGAAAGAAGCCGAGTTAAAGCTGGCAATTCAGGACAATGACGCAATGCGTGCGCTTGAGATTAATAACGAACTGACTCAAGCAAAAGCGGCGCAGGCTACCACCAAGAAAGCTCCGGCACTGTCACCCGTTATCCGTGACTTTATCGAGGATAACCCTGCCCTTAATGAAACATCACCGGACTTCAATCCGCAGTTTGCCCAGAAGTTTTGGGCTGAGACTACACAAGAGGCTGATGAGTTTATGAAGTCTCAAGGCGGTAGAAACCTTACGCATCCTGAAATTGAATACTACTTAAACCGAGGTATGAAACGCATGTCAAAAGAATTACCACAGAAAACTGTAGTCAAGGCTCCGCTTGTTACCAAGCCTGCTACGACTGCAAAAGTAACTGAGCTGAAAAATAAATTGACAGCCGAAGCACAGACTACGTATAATCGGCTATTATCTGCAAAAGGGGGTGGCAAAGAAGCCGCCGATGCTTTTGCTAAAGAAGTTCTTGGGGGTGTTAAATGAGTCGCGAAACCTTGAAAGTGCGTAGTGACGCAGTTAAAAACCCAGAGCCAAGAGCAGAGCGCAAAAGAAAACGCGCAGTGTGGGGGCCTACTTTACAGTTAGCCGTACCACAGAATGTAATAGATAAATACCCTGATATGTCGTTCCAGTGGTTTAACGATGAGAAGGGAATGATTCAACAGGCTGAATCCAATGACTGGGCGAGAGTCCCTGAAATGGATAATAAGCCAGTAGGAATAGGCCATACTACAAATAGTATGGATGCAGTATTGATGATGATTCCGAAAGATTGGAAGCTCCAAGATGAGCAAGCAATCGAGAAGGATTGTCTAAGACACGAGGACTCACTAAGACGTGGTTCGAGTATGAGTGAAGGCGGAGCTACTGGTAGCGAAGCTGGATTATACGCGGCAAACACGGGCGATGGTGAGCGTGGATTCTCTAGAACCATTAAAACACTGTCCGAAGAGTAGCCGCACTAACTTAACTTAGTGAGGTTTTTATGACTAATCAATCCGCCCCTGCGGGTTTTCAGGTCGTTGGACAGCAAGGCGTTGGAGCTTATACCGGCGCTTGGAAGAAAGTGTGCTTTGCGTCAGGTGATGCAACAGCCGCTTTCCTCGGTTCAATGGTTAAATACACTGGCGCTTCTGTAACTTATCTGGGTGAAGTTATCCCTGTTGTTACTCTTGCGTCTCCCGCTGATGCTAAACTTGCTGGTGCGATACAGTCTTTCGACGCTCAACGTAGCGGCTCTTGGACTACTTTTAACCGCTTGGCTAACACTTTCACAGTAGGTTATCTGCCTGCTGACCCTTACGCTTACTACCAAGTTCAGGAAGATAGCGTAGATGGAAATATCAGCCTGTCCACAAACATCAGCAATAACTGCGACTTTACTGCCGAATCAGGTAGCACTGTTACTGGTTATTCAACTATGCAACTGGACTCTAGCACCGCTGCAAACACAAACACCTTGCCTATTCGCCTGGTGACTATTGTGCCTCGTGCGGATAATGACTCAACCTCTGCCAATGCTACGTGGATTGTGACAATTAACTTGTCCTCTTACACGAACACAACCGGCGCTAACTAATAGGAGTATATGATATGTCATTAGTACAAGGCGGCGTAATGTCAACAGGCAATTTCCAACGGGAATTGCAAGCGGGTGTGAATAGCTTTGCTGGTATCGAGTTTAATCGCTACCCGCCCGAGTATTCACGCATGATTGAAGTACATCAGTCTAAAAAGAACTATGAGGAAGATGTAATTCGTAATACAACCGGTTTGATGCCTATCAAGGCTGAAGGCGGTCAAATCTCTTATGATTCAGTAAAAGAGATTGGTATTGCTCGTTACATCCACATCAACTATGCACTGGGTGGAACAATCACTCAGGAAGCAATTGATGACAACCTGTATGGTTCTGAGATGGAGCGTCTTGGTAAGGCTTTGGGTCGTTCTAAAGCACTGACCAAGGAGAAAAACGTAGCGGCAATGTTCGACGCTGCTTATGGCACAACTCTCTACACTATGTGGGATGCGCTGGCTATTTTTTCTGCTTCACACGTACTCGGTAAAGGCGGCACGTTCTCTAACATGCTTTCTACTCCCAGCCAATTGAACCAAGCGGCTCTTGAAGATGCTGATGTTGCTATCAGCGGCTTTGTAGATTCTGCTGGCAATCCAATCATGGCGATGGGTGAGCTTTTAGTGGTTCCTAAGTCACAGAAATACGTGGCAGAAAGAATCCTGAGTTCTTACCTGCAATCAAACACAGGCAACAACGCTATCAACGCTCTGCAATCTTTGAACACTTTCAAAGAAGGCTACATGGTTAACCATTTCTTGGCTAATACCCAAAACTGGTTTATCAAAACAAACGTTGATAACGGTGGCAAGTTCTTCCAGCGCAGTGAATACATGGGAGCGGATAACGACTTTGGTACTTCAAACTACCGTCATAAAGTCAGTGACCGTTACTCTTATGGTGTTACTGATCCTCGCGGTTACTTTGGTTCTGGTAACGTAACTTGATATTAACGGGGGCTTAACCGCCCCCAATCTTTTGAGGATTGAATATGGCTACTTCACCTGTAACAAATTTCCCGAACGGCGTAAGCTCATTTGGTGTTACACAGATCGGAAGCGGTGTCCCTGCTACCGGTGGTACTTATTACTTTGTGGACTACGGTAATGGCGTGGATGGTAACGATGGCTTGAGTGCAGCTACTCCGGTCAAATTGCTTTCTACTGCTTATGCCCGCGCTACTACAAACAAAGACGATGTGATTGTCCTGATGGGCAGTTCCACACATGTTTTAACCGAGATGTTAAGTGTTACTAAAAACCGCGTTCACTTTGTAGGAATGGATGGCACTTATGGTCGTATGTATGGCCAGAATGCCAAGGTTCAAATCGGCGTCACTACCGCGGTTACTGATATTGCGGCGGTTCAGAATACCGGTATTCGAAACTCATTCGCAAATATCAAATTCATCAGCAACAATACGCTGACTGAGGGTATTTATACTTTTGCGGAAGGTGGCGAATATACGGCATTTTATGGCTGTGAGTTTTATCTGTCCACTCAGCTTGATGTAACCACAGCATCTCCGTTTTTAGCTAACGGCGATTCAACACAGGTTATAGGCTGTACTTTTGGCTCTCTTGCTGACATCACGGCTGATAACTGTATTCGTCCAACATTCAAATGCACGGCTATCCTGTCCGGAAAGAAACTCCGTGACAATGTGATTAAAGATTCCATGTTCTGGGTCAAAGCTGGCGGCACGGAAGCAACCCATGTTTATGGTGCAAATGCTACGGATGTTGAGCGGTTATTGTTGTTTAAAAACTGTTCATTTATCAGCAATACTTTAGGTGCGGCAACTCCAGCAAACGCAGTAGGTTTTGGGGCGGCTCAAACCCAAGGTACTGTATTGTTACAAGATTGCACGTCTGTTGACTGTACTGTAATGGCGCAAGCTTCCGTTGGAATCTATGTATCTGGAGCTGTACCAACATTCGCCACAACTGGCGTAGCAAAGGCAAGTTAATTTTATGGGGGTGTAAAAGCCCCCTTATTTTTTCGGCATTATAAGAGGTTCGGCATATATGCGTTCACGTACAGTCACTGCAAACTCAGCAGGCACATTCACTTATTCACCTTGGATTCGTTTAAACCACCTGTCGTGGAATATGAACGCGGGTTTCACAGCGCAGCCACAGCAAGGCGCTACTGGCACGTATTCTGTACAGATTACAGAGGCTAATCCAGAGAGTTTTAGAAAAGCACAATTTTCCCGCGTTACAACTACACTGACTGTCACTTGTATTGACGGCGACTTTCACGGCTTAGTAGCTGGTGATGGTGTAAACATTCGCGGCACAGTATGGGATTCAGCCGCAGGCTACTCCTTGCAAGTTGCTACTGCAACAAACACAACCGTATTTACTATTACCGTGGCAGACACTGGCCCAACAGCCGGAACGCTTGAGTATGTACCTTTGCCTTTGCAAGACTTAACAAGTTATTCCGCTGTATCAGGTCAAAAGCAAGGCACTATTGTCGGCACTACACAAATGGTGAGAATTGCTAAAGTATCAGGCTCGCTTTCAGGAAAAGTTGATTTAACTGTCGCAACTGCGGGTTACTAATGGCCATTCCGGAGTCGGGTCTTACTTCACCGGTAGGGCTGCTTCGTGGCGGCTCTACAGGTCAGGTATTACAAAAGTCATCTAGCACTGATTACGATGTAGAGTGGGGCGCTGATCCTACTGACTTTATATCAGGCAAGACTGTTGCGAATTATTCCGCTTTACCAAGTGCTGCGGCTAATTCTGGAAAACTTGCTATTGCTTTAGCCTCTCAAGGCGTTTGGTTAATTAACTACAAAGCCGCTGGTATTTACTATAGCGATGGCGCTACGTGGACTTATCAGGGGGACTATGAATTAACAGACGTAGCAAGCGAGATAGGTTATACGCCAACAGCGCCATTTACCCCTACAAATGTACAGACCGCGCTTGATACCATAAAAGCCTTTGCTGGCAATTACCAAACCCTTATTAATTTATGCAGCTCACAAACCGCCGGAGTAGCAGTAGGAACATACCCATTAGCCTATCAAAGAGCAGCAAACGGCACGACTGCCCCTTCAGCAATTATTCCGATATATGCCGCCGACTACGCGTCATTCGGTGGGCTAACTCCTAAGCTCAGGATACGCGCACAGGTAGACACAAATAACACAGCCCCTGACGCAAGTTTCCAGTTTGCTTTGTACCCCGTGTCAGATACCGCAGGCGCAGCTTCAAACATAAGCTACACTCTTGGCACCGTTGTAACTGGAAGCGAGACAACAACCGCGACAACTCCGGCTGCTAGCTCACAGACCAGTCTTGTTGGTTCTGACTTTGCGTTACCAAGTGATGGCCAGTATGTAATTGGCGTGATACAAACAACTGCAACAACGGCGGCAAGCTCATTTACTGCTTTAACAGCTCAACTACAACTACATTACGGGTGAAAGATGATTAATAAAATTAAAAGCTACTTCACCAGCCAGTTACAACTGGAATTTAATGCACAGCTAGAGCAGTTAAGGCTTGAAAGAGAGCGGTCTAATGCTCTTGAAAAGGAATTGCATGAGGTATTAGCTGACGCGCGGTGGGTTGTTCGGCAATTTGATGGTAAATGCCCTCCGGCTGACCTTCATAGATTTGGAGAAATCAAGAAGAGGTGCAATCATGGGTAGATACAGAGAGACAGCACATTTTGAGTTTAACACTTGCAGCACTACCGACGATGTAACCGGAGCGGTTACGAAGTTAAACAAGACCCGTATGCGGTGGGATGGTGTGCGTGTTACTGATTTAAATTATGAGAATAGACAGCCTCAGGATTTTGCTGTTTATCCTCGCCCTGCTTTTGCATATGTAGGCGCAAGGTCTGATAGACCAGACCCAACGCCTGTACCTTATAACCCTGCTAACGGATGGAATCCAACACCATGAGCTTTAGAGAATTTTTACCTTATACCCCATACGATGGGAATTACTTCCAACAGACTTTGGGAGAGTTAATACAGTATGCCGCTGGCTTGATTCAGGTTGGTATCGATGGAGAAGCCTTATCTCCGGAATACTACGAACGTGCGCGTAATGCTGTAAACCTTGCTGTGTTAGAGATGCAGGCAAAGGGATTGCACTTGTCGTCGTACAAGGTAGGCTATTTATTCCTACAGCCTAACCAGTATAAGTATGTTATCGAAGACGAGAACGCAACAAATGAATACTTTAGCAGGCAGATAAGCGCAGACGAGGCATTGGGGCAGACTGTTTTATCAGTAGACAATACAGATGATTTACAGGTAGACGACATAATAGGAATAACCCTTGATGATGGGTCTATCCAGTGGACTACCGTATCCGCATTTGATACGGTTTTATTGACTGTCACGGTAGCTGATGCCTTGACCGATGCCGCAAGTACGGATAATTACATTTTCAATTACCGAGTTGCATTAAAACAGATTTCCCGCATACATCAAATGTGGAGAAGGGACAACTACGTTAACGACGTGCCTATATCCATGATAGGGCAACAAGAGTATGACGTTTTACCATTCAAAACAACCTCGCCCGGACTCCCTTCACAGGCTTACTATCATCGTGCAATTCCAAAAGGCGTTTTGTACCTGTGGACTATTCCGGTCAACTCTACCTACATAATAGGGTTCTGGTATGAACAGAAACTAGGACAAATGAAAAGCCAGCAGGACGTTATGGATTTAGACCAATTCTACTACCCTTGCTTTGCGTATCTTTGTGCATTAAGGCTGTGCGATGTGTTCGCTGCGTCTACTGAAATGAAAATGTCAATTCAGGCAACGTACAACGATTTACTGGCCGATGCACTAACTTATGACGATGAAGGACTTGCGGTTAAAATTTCACCAAATGTAAGGTCACAATGAGACAGCGAATCACACTAGCAGGTACAAGCGCAGATATGAAGTCCCGCCGGTCACGCGAGGACTTGATTAACTGTTATCTTGAGATTAGTAATAAGGGCGACTTTGTTCGCATCACTCGCGCACCTTGTTTTCGATTGATTAACACTGTTGGCGAAGGCCCTATCCGTGGTTTATACGAAACCGCTGGAGTAATCTACCTTGTTTCCGGCACAGAGTTCTATCGCTGCACTGTTAGCGCGTTTGGTGCTTTCAATGCTGTTTTAAAGGGCACTGTAACCGGTCAAAATGGCTCGGTAGTCATGGCGTCCGTAGGCGCTGATACACCACAGATTCTGGTTTTAACATCCGGAGTCGGTTACATATACAAAGAACTTGATGGGTCTTTTACAGAAATTACAGATGTATCTTTTGATCCTGATTATGGAGTGACTTCTTTCAATGCTCGCTTCTGGTTAAACCGTCCTAACAGCAATGAGTTTTTTGGTTCTGATATTGACGATGGTTTAAGTTATGACGCTCTCTTTTTTGCAAGTGCGGATAATACCAGTGACGTATTGAAAAACCTTAAGGCATTAAACACCGAGTTAGTATTATTCGGTTCCAAGTCTGTAGAGCGCTGGCAGGATATTGGGATAGCTACCGGCTTCCCTTTGCGAAGGGTTCAGGGCGGTACGATTAACCGAGGTATAGGCGCTGCTAGATCTCTTGCACAGTTTGAAAACTCACTATTTTGGCTTGCTGATGATTTAACCGTGAGAACTTTGGTTAATGGTGATATGGATAAAATATCTGACTTGTCACTAGAAACACAAATAGGACAATACAACAAGCCGACCGAGGCTATTGGCTTCGTAGTGGACTACACCTATTACAAGGCTTTCTGCCTGACATTCCCGCAAAATAACGTGACATGGTGTTATGACATCATGCGCAGGCTGTGGCATAAGAGAGATTCCGTAGGAGTTGATTGCTGGCGCATAGGCTGCTCTGTTCAAGCCTCAAACATCACGCTGCTAGGGGACAGATTTAACGGCAACATTTACGCTATGGATAACACGGTTTATTCAGAAGCCGGAACTCCTACCCCTATGACTTTTATCACCGCTTCAACTCACAACGATGCAGCGGCTTCTACTTGTGCTTATCTTGAGTTAGTAGCAGATATGGGAGTAGGTACTATTTCAAATGTTAATGAAATAGGCCAGATTTCCAATTCTCCGGTACAGCCTATGATGTCATGCGCGAGGTCTACAGATGGCGGGGCGACTTATCGCTGGTTACCAGATAGAACACTGGGGGCTGTAGGCAGTAGGAATAACAAAATCATATGGCGTGACAATATCAGAATACCAAGAACGAACGACTTCGTTCACAAGTTTATGGCAAGTGGAGACTTTCCGGTAAATATCTACGCTGCATATGCGGATATGGAGGCTGGGCTTGTTTAAGGGTAATTATATACAGCAGGCTGACCATGTTGTTGATGGGTCAAAACCAACCAGAAACCTTGTCGAATGTATTAATCAATTAACTAGCCGAGTCTTTACGGATGTTTATATCTCGGTAGGGGTGCCAAATAACGCGCTTGGTGAGGTCGGGGATTGGGCCATAAACGTCAGTACGTGGACGCCATACGAGAAAACAGCCGTTACTACATGGACAGCAAGAACGGCTATTGACAATAACGCAAACGCCTTTTTATTGATTAGCAGCAAGCGTTAGTTTATACTATCCGTGCCGGAAAGACGGCCTTACTTTTACTATTTAGGTCGTCTTTATGGCAGGTATTCAACGACAGGCAAAGGCTATCAATGCGGAAGCAGCGGCAGGCCTTAGCCCGTATCTTACAGGTGGAAATCAAGCAGCCCTCCAATTTCAAGCCCAAATGGGACTTGGAGACCCGAGCGTACAGGCTTTTGATGTAACTCAATTACCCGGCTATCAGCAATCACTCAATCAGGGGATGTCCGCTGTAAATCAGGGCGCTGCATCTTCAGGCATGTTGAACTCCGGAGAGCGATTAAAGTCACTTCAACAAGCCGGACAATCTGTGTTCGGTGATTACTATAACAACTACATGAATCGTCTACAGGGCCTGCAATCACAAGGCCTTAGCGCACAAAACGCATTAACCGGTACTCAGGTATCTAACCTTGGCACAATGGCAAATTATCGATCTGCTATGCACGGTGGAGGCGGTGGCGGAGCTAGTCCGGTAGGTGATATTGCAGGCGCGGCGGCTTCAATGTTTGGCACATGGATGGGCAGCTAATGGCATTTTCACAACCAGCAAGTGGCGGGTCGATATTCTCTGGATACTTTAACCAGTACCACCAGAATGTTTATGGCGTCCCTGCGCCACAGTATTCAGTTAATGACATGAATAACATGATGGCACAGCAACAGCGGCCTGTGGCTCAAGGACAGCGTCAACAGGGCGGCGGCAAGCAGGAGGACGGGCCAGCACAGGATATAGCAGACGCCTATAGCTATTACGATAAGGCCAAGGATATGTATGACACATACCAGAACGCAACAGCAGCGGCAGAAATGGAATCTACCCTAGCTGCAACTGAGGCCGGATATGGAACGGGGGCAGGTGTTTTTCCGTCTGGCGCAGCAAGCACCGGTGCGAGTTCAGGAGAGCTTGCTTATGGCGCAGCAGATACCGGATATTCTGGCATGACATCATGGACTGGTGCTGGCACAACAACTGGAACAACCGCAGGCACTGGAACTACAGCCGCAGGCGGCACTGCTGCGGGAGGAACGGCGGCAGGCGGGACAGCAGCAGGAACCGGCACTGGAACGGCTGCAAGTAGCGGTGCAGGCGCTGGTTATGGCGTGGCTGGAATTTACGCGGCGATAGCTGCGCTTGGCTATAACGCGCTTCAGCATGAATGGTATGACCCTGAAGATATTTTCACAGGTTCTGCTCCGGCTGAGCGATGGGAGAACATGGATGTAGGTAAAAATGCCAGCAAATCATTTGAAAACATTTTCGGCGAAGGAACTGGAAAGGGAGCTGAAGCGACTTCTCGTCTAGCGTCATGGGACCCGAGAGAACAATGGAAAGGTCTTAAAGACATCAGAGATGTTAATCACGCCCTTGGCCAAAACGCGCTCTCGATGAATCGTGACTTTTTCAAAAACAACGATGTAGGCAAGGTTTTATCAGGCAGTGGAATTAATCGTGAGATGGGTCGCGGCGTTACTAATATTTGGGATCAGCACGAAGAGAATAGAGACAAGATTTACGAACAGCACCAAGAAAACAGAGGCAAGGTTTTAGAATCGGTTAAAAAAGCATCCAATCCTTTTAAATGGTTTGATTAATTATGGGCATTAGAGACATTTACAGAAACAACGGCACTCCTATCAGTAACGCTATTGATAGGTTCTTTCAGGCTAAGGATGCCGCGGCAACAAAGCGTTTAATGCCTGAGGCGATGTCTGGAAGCCCTGAGGCTTTGAATCAGTTAATGGCTGTTAATCCACAAGCCGGAATGATGGTACAGCAAAAGCGTGAAATGCAAGCGCAACAACAACAACAAGCGCAGGCACAAAAGACATCCTTGCAAATTGACGCAGCTAAAGCAGGCGGAAAGATTGATGAGCAAGGTAATTTTGTAGCAGGGCCAAGCCAAGGCGGATTTGAAGGAAACGCGATGGACGCGCAAGCAATGACATTGATTGCAAATGCACAGCGCAACCCTGAAATCAAAGCTACACCTGAATATAAGTTAGCGGTTGCACATTTAAGCAAGCCGCAAATCTATCAAACTGAACAGGGCATGGTTACAAGACCTGGCATTGATATTAACGCCGTATTTGGTGGTGAAGGCAAACCATCATCCGGCAACGCTGGCGTTGTCGCAGGCACTGAAAAAACCGCACCACAGCAGGCAGAATACAATAAAAAATTCCAAGGATTTGAGGGCGTTGGCAAGGCATATAACCAATATAGAAACCTGCTTGATGAGCTTGGCCCACAAATGGGAGCTGGCCCGTTAAACTCTAAGGACACAACGCGCTTAAATTCTGCATATACAGCCTTGCAAATGGAAGCTAAAACCGCTGCGGAATTGGGCGCTTTGTCCGGCCCAGATTTAACGTTGATCGAAAAATGGATACCAGACCCTAGCACTATTTCAGGTTTTACAAAAGGCAAGGAAGGTTTGCAGGGCGGTCTTGATGAGTTTGCAAAATATATGGAAGGCAAGCAGGACACATTCCATAAAACCTATGAAGGCGAGAACGTCAAGAATAAAAAGTTTTCAGCGTTAAAGAAAACCCCCGCCAAAGCTACAGGCGCTCCTAAAGTCGGCACGGTTGAAGATGGCCACCGATTCAAAGGCGGTGACCCTGCTGACCCTAAAAACTGGGAAGCTGAATAATGGCTAAACCTTGGGAAAAATATCAGGCAACTGAAGCCGAGCAACCCGCAGAGGTTAAAAAGAAACCTTGGCAGACTATGCCATGGGAAAAATATCAACAGCCTGAAAAAGACATAACGCAAACGAGTCCATTAGCGGCAGTTATCGCTGGCGTTGGTGAGCCTGCCTTAGAGGGCGTTACAAGCGCAGCAGGTCAATTGATTGGCGGAGGTACTGAGATAGCAGGCAGAAACCTTGGCATGATACCTGAAGGTGATTATGGCAAGACTACTAGAAACATTCAGGAAGCCATGACATATGAGCCAAGGACTGTAGCAGGAAAAAAAGTATCTGATTATCTTGGCTCAACAGTTGGCGCTGTAGTCAGTCCCGTTGTTGAAAAATCAGGAAACGCGCTTTCGTGGCTTGCAAAACAAGCTGGAATGGGAGAGGGATTTCAGGAAGTAGCGCAACAAACTCCGGAAGCTGCTTTAAATGTCCTTGGTCTGAAGGCCACTAAATTTGGCGCTGGTAAAACTGCGGAAGCCGCTAAATACACATGGAAAGAAGGCGTAAAAATGGGAAGCGAGGCATACAAACCCGCTGACCAAGCTATTCAGTCCGCAAAAGGCACTCCATACGTCGCCATTATCGATGACGCTGGAAAGATTGAGCCAAACATCATAGAAGCTACTAAGCAGATACGTGCAACTGACGCAAAGTCGCCGCTTGCAAACTTTAAAGATGCGCTGTCTGTGCCTGAGCTGGAAAAGCATAACAAGATTGTCGAGGCTACCGGCGTCCCTTCAATGAAAGGTCAGATTACAGGCCGCGCAGATGACGCTGTAGAGCTTATTGACTTATTGAAAGAGTCTAATCAAGCATCTTACCAATTAGCGGCACAGCATGAGGGGCTTGTCTCAAACCTTCATGGCACAGTAGATAATTTAAAGCCTACTACACAAAGTCTTGAGCAGGCGTCGACTAACGCCAGAAGCGCTGCTGTAGACACTATTGGCGATGCAGATAACGCAATGCATCAAGCTTACTTGGATGCAGAGGCAAAAGCCCCAAAACAAAAGACAATAAGCCTAGAAAAATATACTGATCTTTTGAGCAAAAAACGACTGGGTGTTGTGGGAGACCCAACCCTTACGCGAGCACTTTTATCTGAATTAAAGGATATAGGGGTGCTAGATAGCAAAGGTAAACTAATCGGCAAGATTGACGCTAGAACAGCCGAGGGCGTTAGGCAGACATTAAATCAGGCGTATACATCAACATCGCCTGTAGGCAAGGGGTTGATTCACGACCTGAAAGAGGCGCTGGATACCGACACAATTAACACCTCTGGAATGCCGGAAGTATTTGAGGGGGCTAGGCAAAAAACAATAGCGGCTAAAGCGCTGCGTAAAAAGCAAGGAATAGACAAGTATGACGAATATGGCAAATCACAGTCTATTGTCAATGACATCCTGACAAACAAAATCCCAGAGGAGAAGGTTGCAGAAAGGATTATCGGCGCTCGTGACTCTGAATTTAACAAAGCCCACGAATTCTACACAAAGGATGCCGGAGCTAGTGGTATGCAGGCTTGGAATGACATGGGAGCTGAATACTTAAGACGCGCAATTGACAAGTCAACCATTAAAAATCAGGAAGGCGGCGGCGTTGCTATTAATAACTACCAGTTAAAGAAAAACCTCGCCCCTCTGTTTACTCAGGACGGTAAGTATAACTTTAACGCTAAAGCAAAAGCGATGTATGACGAAGCGACACTGTCAAGACTTAAGACAATGATAGATGCCGGTGATTTATTAATGCCTAAACGCCAATTGACTGGACTTGGTTCTGGCCCTACTGGGCTGGCTGTGAACAAGGCGTTAATGAATATGCTGAAACAGACCGCTAACCAGCCGGTGTTAGATATTGGAAAAGCTGGCTACGAATCACTAAAAGGCGATGCCAGATTGAGTAATCAATTAGGCCATATTGATAGATATACAAACCTTGTACAACGAAATAGGAAACTGCTTAAAAATGTCAAAGTGGAGAAGTGAACAACTGCGGGTTTTGGGTAAGTGGGTTGGCGTTAATGCCATCTTCTTTATCTTGCTTGACCTTGTTTTACCGGCTGATTTTGCGGCAGGTATTGCTATGGCTATTATTCTGCTTGCCTTTGTGCATCCTGCAAATAAACAAGACAGAGACGCGCTAACCGTCCCTATTATCGAACTAATGTCGGAGAATGCTAATGGCCGGTAACAGATACGTACCAACAATTTTTACAGCTACGGATACTAACGGCGCTCCGATTGCAGGCGCTAAGTTGTATTTTTACGAAAACAATACCACAACCCCTAAAGACACATGGTCTGATGTTGATCTGGTGGAGTCAAACTACTGGCCTGTATTGGCAGACGGTTCTGGTAGATTTTCACAAGACATTTTCCTTGACACAAACCCATACAGGATAAAACTGACTGATGCCGCAGGAGCACAGATTTGGCTTAAGGACGACTGTAATACTTTTAACGGCAATACAAGCGCGAATTCCTTTCCGTTTCCCGGTGCAGTGATTGAGTTTTACGGCTCACAGGCACAGCTTGATGTTGCGACTGCTGCTTTCTGGTATTTGATGGACGGAACATCTGGAAATCCAAACCTTAATGGACTTTATACAAAAACTTGTATAACTGTTGCAACTATTGGAACGACTGGAGGCTCATTAACTCCGACCGGAACCGTAGAGACACATGTACTTACTATTGCTGAACTTCCGGCGCACTTTCACTACATTGCAAATACTGAGGATGCAAGTACAGCGACTCCCTCAATTACAGATACGACTTATCTGACACAATCCAACACAGGCGGAGGAAACCCGCAGTACGATTTAAACGGATCTGCAACTGTTGCGACTGTAGGCAAAACATCATCTACCGGAAGTAGCTCAGGCCACGACCACGCCCTGACTATGGACACATACAATCCGCCTTTTTACCAATTAATAAAACTCGTTTACGTAGGTTCATAATATGTCATTGCTTACCGGATTTTTACCAACTTGCACCGACTCTGAAGGAAGGCAAATTCAGGGAAAACTGTACACCTATGAAGCTGGCACGAATACGCCTAAAGACACTTATTCCGATCAAGGGCTTACAATACCTAACGCAAACCCGCTTGACTCTGATGGAGCTGGTCGTTTTTTTGATGTATTCCTTGGAGCCGGTGGGTATAAGATTGTCGTAACAGATGAATTCGAAAATGTTCTTTTTGAGCAGGACGAATACTATCCAGCTCTGGATACCGGGGAACTTGTAAACATAGACGCAGATATTACAGCGGTAGCGCAGCAATTATCACAGACCTTCTTTATCGGCGCAGAATCAGGTGTTGCTGACGCTTATGTTTTAACACCATTTGGCGCTCAGGATGCTCCAACAGCATATTCTGACGGCATGTTTATTAACTTTGTTCCATTAAATACCAACACAGGCGCAAGTACGGTAAATGTTTCAGGGCTTGGCATAAAGTCTCTGGTATTGCCCGGCGGAGTTCCGCTAACTGCTGGATTTTTGCAGGTAGGAACTTTCTACCAGTTTGCGTATTTTCTTGGAGTCTTTACATTTTTAACCAAGTCTGGGTTTGTTGGTTCAAACACACTTGAGGACGGGGCGGTCACCACTCCAAAAATAGAAGACCTTGCGGTAACAACAGACAAGATTGCTGATAATGACGTTACTCCGGCAAAGATGTCTGATGGCACGGCTTATAAATTAGCTGGATATAGCAGTGCTAATGCGTTCACAGAATACACTAACCCGATGCGGCTTATTGATTCTGGCTCATTCACAGCGGCGGCAAGCAAGGCTTTTGTATTGTCAACACTTGATACCGCCCAATCTGTGGATAATGTTTACCTATTGCGGTGCGTAGGATTTCAGCCTACTACCGACGATGACCAAACGGTGTTTTTAACAATCTCTACAGATGCGGGTAGTACATACGTATCAACCAATTACTACTATTCCTGTGCCGGTACCGATTCTGGCGGCTCTGCTGTTGGAAATACTGCAAACAATGGAGCAGCACAGGCTCAGGCTATTGTTCTTGGCGGTTCTGGCGGTACATACGGCCTCTCTAACGCGGCGAATGAAACGGCTTGCTTGGATTTATATTTGTATAATTTTAACACAGGCGCAACAACCAACAGACCTTATGTTCTTGGCTCTGGTGAATTCTGGGCTGCAAATGCAAACGTGCTAGTTAGACAGTCCGTATCTGCATCGCAAACCGCAGCTGGGGACTATGACGCAATTAAGCTAACTCTAGAGAGCGGCGGTAACTTTGCGGCTGTTGGGAAGTATTATTTATACAAAATAGCAGGTGTAATCTAACCTACCTATATGTGTAGTATTAACTTAATGAGATTGGATTAAAATGTCAGAACTAGATCAATTAGAACTTGGTAAAGCCATAGGGCGGGTTGATGGCAAGATGGACATGGTGCTGGATAAGATTGACGGGCTTGAGCGCACGTTTACTAAAAAAATAGAAAAGCACGATGAGCATTTGACAGCAATACAGAAACATATTGACCAGCAAAATGGCGCTAATCATATCCTGTTAGCGGTCTACTCTTTTTGCATGATTGGATTCTGGAAGTTGATAGAACACTTTCCTGCAATCGTCAAGAGCATAATCGGATGATTGAGTTTTTAAAAGGACTGCTATCAAACGACAAGATTATAGACGCTGGTGTTAATGCTGGCGATAAAATGGTTTTTACTAACGAAGAAAAATCAGACGCACAGAATGAGGCCGACAAACTAAGGCTCGAACATATCAGGCAGACAATGCCCGCCGAAAGGACAAGGCGGTTTATAGCCATTGCGGTAGTGTGTGCATGGCTTGTTAATGGTGCAATCGCCATGATGTTTCTAATAGCAAACCTTGGACTTGCGTGGTACTCGCTGTATCACCCTGAATTTAAGTATCCAGATATGATAAAGCCGGTAGTAGATTTTGCGTTGTGGTACGTCATGCCATCCTTCAATACAGTGATGGCGTTTTATTTCTGGAAGCGGATTAAGGAACAAAAATGAGGCTATCACATGCTGACCTATTCGTCTTGGCAGTTACCGCGCTTGCTATTTTCGGCTGTTCTCTTGCTGTGCTTTTTGGGGTTTATGGTTAGATGGTGTTGGGTAATAATCTGTGAAAAATGCGGTCTTGATAAGGAAATACAGCCCTAAGCAGACGGACGGGCAGTTACTTTTTGGCAATTTTAAGATTAAAGTATTCGAGCGTCCTTGGTTAGATAACCGCTCAATGGTTAGCTGCATTCCGGAAGGCGTTTACACAGTTAAATGGGGTCACATGGCCTCGCATAACGTAGACCATTACCTGCTACAAGACGTTAAGGACAGAAGCGCAATCTTTATTCATATTGCCTCGAATGTAGACCAGATTCACGGCTGTATAGCATCGAGCAGATTAGGGATTGAGAGTTTAGAGGCATGGGGCGCAAAAGAGGATTTTACGCTAACCATTAAGAGTTAAAGCCCCCTTTCGAGGGCTAGATTTTTATACCGTCAAGCCATTTGTCAGTCTCGCTCTGTAGTAGCTCGCGAGCTGTTCTAGGCCGGTTTTCTGGGCGTTTTTCTTCAGCATAAAATTGAGAAGGACTAGGAGCTATTGGGACACCATATTTATCTCGAAGCGCTCCCATTCCCGCCATTTGCTGCTGCACTGCCATCATGCCAAGTCCGGCGACGTTACCAAATGAATTCCGAAGCTGCTGGTCCATAGCGCGATGTTTCGCTTGTTGATACTTATATTCAGCCAAGCATTCACTAGTGCTAAAAGCCACGACTATTTACCCTTTCTGCCTTGTGTAATTGACATATTAACATCCGGCAAGCGTGCGAGAATTTCCGTAAATCGCTGGTCGCTTTCCTTGTTTTTCTGTACAAGGAATTGCTCAAGTTTATCACGGTACTCATCTTTAACTTTTGCAATAGCCGCATCTTTCTCGCGCTCCATTTGCACCTTAAATTTTTCCTTTTCAAGAGACATCCTTTCTTCCTGAAGCTTAAGCATGTGTTTTATATCTTCTTCCTCAATTTTCTTTTTTGACTTCAGCCGGTCAATCTCAATGTTTAGGCTTGAGATTTCCTTTGTAAGAGAATCGACTGATTTAAGCTGTAACTCTTTGTCATGGTCAATTACGCGCAGTTTTTCTGTAAGGTTTTTACCAAGTAAAATTTGTAACATAGCTTTTCTCCTCATCGTCAAGGGTGATGAATACCCGTAAATTATTTAATATCACGCCCTTCCAGAACGATCCTATATTGCGTTATATCACGTTTATTGATACAGGTAATCTCTTTACCTATCCGAAACACAAAACTCACAGATGAGTCTCGGCAATGATACCATTTTATAAAATTCAGCCATCCGCGCTCGACACCTATACCTAAGTTCCATGGATCATTGATGCAAATACGTAACGGATTTCCTTTTGATGATTCCATAAATACAATAAGCGTATTGTACATTGCTATATTTGTGTCACTAATTGATTCTTTTCTATTAAAAAATCCCATTACATTTTCCCCGCATGAATATCGCACAGCTCTTTGGCTAATTCTACCGTCATTCTAACAGTTAAAAAATTCAGCCTGTGATAGCAAAAGTATTCGTGTTCATCTATCGGGCGGCGCATTTCTGTAACGCAATACTCACCCCTAGTCCACTGCCTTCTATTGTGCGTATCGGCTGATAGTTTCCAGTCTGTCATATTATTTATCCTGCTTTGGCAGCAGTGGTAATGGCATCCAATGAGTTAGCTTGCCATCCCATTCCCCATATCCAAAATCCAGACCGTCAGATGATAGCCATCCGCCACCGATGTATCTACCAACCTCAATAGATTCGCCGTCTGTTATCAGGACAAATTCAGCGTTAGGCGCTGTGTTTATTGGTTGCCATGTATTCACTTTGCATTCCTCTTTGCTATGTCAAGAGTTTCGAAGTTACCTTTGTATACTATCATTTCGTACTTGTCAGAGGTCGAGTATAGAAAATAAGGCGCTTGTGAATTTCTCGCGGGAATATGCTCAATCAGCCATCCCGCTGTCACATAGTGCCCGTTTTCGTTAAGTCTCCATTTAATCACATTAGCCTCATTTGCGTACTAAAATTATGGTTATAGTAATATGTAGCCTTGTTTCCTGTACTTTCGCACGGATTGCTATCAAGCTCTTTAACTAACTCACCACTTGCCAGAAGCTGGTCTATTTTGCTCCTTAGTGTTGATTGCTGCTTGTTGATTCCGATGGCTAACATTGTCGTAGTAAAATGCCTATGACTCAGAGAATAATCAATAATTAATTCCTTAAGTGTTCGGCTATCCATCTTATCAGCATGAAAGCATTCTATCGAATTTATACTAACATTGGTTTTCATGCCTCAATCCCCTCTTGCTTTGTTACTTTTTCAGGATCTTTATGGCCGGAGATTTTTATTAGGTGTTTTTCTGGTATCAGTCGCCCAACATCTGGCGTGAACTGACAAAGCCATCCTGCATAATTCGTAGATGCTTTATATATTTGTCCAGATGGAACCTTAAACTCTTGTCCTGCATTAACAAATGACATCAAAACACATGTTTGTCCGACTATATACGGTCGGCTGACATATCCAACCACTAAACACAAATCCCCTGCTTTTAAATTGCTCATACTAACCTCATTGACTGATAACGCAAAGCCAGGCTAACATCAGAAGTAGATGGTATAAACTCCTCTACAGTTTTTTTAACGGTAGACCTTGCTCTATATCTATCACCTACTTGCTTTGGCCCCATTGCAACGGCGTCCTCAATAGTAATTCCATGAGCGTATATCCTGCTCTTAATGGTTCCCTCCTTTATTCCGGAATTAAGTGAAGCCTCTTTGATTTGTTGCGCTTGGCTTTTCATTCGATAACCTCGCGCATTTTTATAACGCTATATAGCTCCAGATTGCCGCCGCATTTGAAGATATGCGCCTTTGCCGCTTCGAGTGTTTGAAACCTGTCGTTTGGTATATCGTCTAGTTTTGCTACTATCTCATACCATTCGCGAGGCTCTGGCTTGATTCTCAGATTGCATAAATCACTCGCAAAAGTATCGTTAAAGTCGTCATAACTAAAAACAGCCCCGCCACTTAGGTCAACCCACACAGTAACATTATTTATAGAATGACGCACTTGAATAGTTTTCCCATTCTCAACTGCCTCAATAATAGGCTTAAGTTTTACTAGGTCTGACAGTTTCATTTGCTTTTCCTCTTTGGCTTAACGATGCTGTAATACAGTATGTCTGCGTAGGATAGCTCGGCACAACCACTGAGTCCCCAAAGCACAGGCATATCAAACCCGTCCTCTTTCTTTTTTTCGCCATCACGATATATAACGCTAACAATCGTATTCTTTTTTACGCCTCTTGGCATCTTACCCGTATTGCGTTTAAACCCCTTCGGAATTACCGGCGCTGTCATTGCTTTGGGCTTTTTCTTTGGCGCTGGTTTTGGCTCTTCGATTAAAGATTCAAGCTCAGTAATTTTGCGCCGAACAGTGCCGACAATCTCGGCTTTCGCGCGTGTTTTGGAGATGCCGTATAGATTTTTAGCCTCCTTGCCGCTCATTAACTTTCCAGTGCAAATGCTCGGATTAGGGACGTTTACAACACACCCTGTATAAGTCTCTGGAGGCATTGTGCTGCCTTCGCTATACACATGAATCTTTCCATTCATCGTCGCCATAGGCTTGCGTTTTTTGCGCTTAATGACAAATTCATAAAACAGATTAGCTGCTATAGATGCAATAATTACTGATACTACAAATGCTGTGCTCATGTTAAGTCCTCTTGGTTAAATGTCTTTTTTAACAATGATAATTAGGCTTGTATCATCTGTGGATTGGCGCGTCCATCCACCTCTACAGTCATAAAAAGAACCGCTGTGTATTTCTAGCCCTTGTTTTTTATCGCTAACAAGTTTCAGGCAATTTGTTTCCCACTCATTTTCTGGCGTTAAAACTAATTGCGTTTTCCCATCCTCAATATATATCGCGGTTTTCATAACCTACCCTCGTTAGTTAATTAATGTTTGCAGTGCGTGTTTTGAGCTTGTAGACGACATATATTTATACTGCCCAACTTTCACATTAAACCCGTGACAAAAATTGTATATAGTGCCGCCGTAAGCAAAATGAGTTACATTTCCATTTCTGACCCTATATGAAACTCCACGAAAACTAAAAACACCGTCGCGTTTAGTCTTTGCCTTATCGACTATCAGCCTGTGATTTTCTATCGTGAATCCTTGCTTAACCATACCCACCTCTAAATGCTCGTTAATTATCGTATTCCCAAAATTCCATAGCCTTGTGCAGCAAGTTAATAAAATCATTAACCTCGGCTTTAGATGAAAAAATTAGCTGCCACTGCTGAACCCCGAGCTTTGTCTGTTGCTTGTCGCTATCGTTTTCAACGCAAACAGAATAATATCTATCCTCTAATTCAACTTTTTTAATCATAACCACCTCGTTAGTTAATTAATGTTAAGCCTTTTGCAGAATAGCCGTATCTGTCGGAGCGTAGTAAAAGTCATCTACTGGAATAAGACTAGAATCGTCATCCCACTTAATCGTATCCACATTATTGAGAGAAATTATCTCTCCGGTGCATTCGTGAATCTGCCCGACTTGATATATAAACTTATCACCCGCTATCAGATTATTACCGTTTCTATCTTGCATAATCACCTCGTTAATTAATGTCCGTTTCGTAGCGCACTACGGCTAACAGTGCTCCGTCTCCATAGCGACGGCTTGCTAATACTTGCGCGAATGATGCTAACGCTTTCAGTTTAGCTACTTTACAACCCGCACACTTAGGATATCAGGCTCCTGTGCTTTCGGCGTGTACTTCATGTGATAACCAAAGTAATATCACACTGTTGCCTGTTTTGCCGGTTGCTGTAATTCGTTTCGTAACTGTTTCAGCTCAATCATCTGTCTGTCTGTGCTAATGCTTATAGCGGCTTTAACACACTCAGGCTTACGCCACAAAGCATCTGCCCACTTAACCCTGCTGCTAATCTGCATGAATTCCATTATTTGTACACCCGCTTCTTTGGCGTGGCTGGCTGGAAAGACATATTGATAGTAATATCATTAATCGCCAAGTCCATATCGACATTAATGCATACAGAGGTGGCGCGTTTAATGGCATCCTTCAGCTTCTTCTCAGCCACCCTCACAGCCTTAGCCGCCTTACGCCTGTCTGACTCTGTGTGCTTTTTGGCGGGTTTAGGCTGCATTCTGTCATCGGCGAATAAGAGTTTATCTTCCGGCATATGTATATTATGCCATCCGTCATCCCAGTCACACCAAACCTCATTCCCTTCTATCCTGAGAACGGTCCCAGCACACCATGACCCGTCAACAGTTTTTTTGTATTTAACTCTATCGCCTTTTTGAAACTTACTCATAACTCACCTCGTCGCAATGTAACTGTAGATAAAAAACGTTATCACAAAAGACACTAGCCATACATAGGGCGCGTGCTTTTCGTAGAATCGGATGGCTTTCATATTAATAATTAATTCTGAGGTTATCAATTTCAGACTTTGCTATTGAAATAATAAGCGCAGTGCCGTGCTCTTTAGATATTCCAATCGCGACCATTTTATCAAGAATAGCGTTGTTAATTTTCTTTCTGTGATTTTCATTAGCCGCTTTTTTCTCAGCGGCTATCCTTTCGGCTTCAACTTTTGCGGCCTGTTCTCTTTGCTCTTTTTCGATACGTTCGCGTTCGGCTTTAACGGCGTTTTCCTGTGCGATTCTGGCATCTTCAATAGCCTTCAATCGTGCTTTCTCAGCGGCTTCAGCCTCCTGCCTTAGTGTTAATTCACGCAATGCAGCCGCTTCACGTTCACGCTGTAATTTTTCTTCGGCTTCTTTCTGCGCCTTTAATTCAGCTTCTTTCCGGATGCGCTCCTCATTGGCAATACGATCAGCTTCCAGTTTTGCCAAGCGCTCTTTTTCTTCCTGTGCTTCACGCTCAATTCGAATGGCCTCCTCACGAGCAAATTCTTTAGCGCGTAAATCTGCGAGTTCCTTTTCAAGCGCCTCCTGTTTTAATCTGGCTTCTTCAGCAATAGCCGCTAATCGTTCAGCCTCGATGCGTTCTTTTTCAAGGCGTTCAGCTTCGATTCTTGCAGCTTCGGCATTCTCCCAGTCTGTGAGTGGTTTTCGTACACGCTCTTTCAAGTCATCAAGGTAATCTCTCGCATGCTTTCTGGATTCGTCAACAACTTTAGCCTGTTCTTTCCATCCTGCAACAAGATTTTTACCCGCATCATCGAGCGCCACTTTTGACTTTGCGACCTTGTGAGCAAGTGACGCAATATAATCACGGCCTTTGTTTGTTGAAACATCCGGAACGTGGCTAATTACTTCCGCCTCAATCTGCCTCAATATCGGGTCGATGCTATCCTTATCGGCAAAAATAGCCACGGCATTAATTTTGCTTGCGTCAAATAAAACTAATTCTTTCATTATGCTGTCCTCTGTATTCGGTTAATTTTCTCGTTCATTTCATCATAGAATCGCTTTGACTCTGCAATGATATTCTCAATGTACTTCTCATCACGGTATTGTCGCTTTACAAATAAAGGCATACCCGGCCAATATGATACGTAATCAATCCAGCCGCGCTCAGACACTAATAAACCTGTCTGTAATTGAGCTTTTACAGTGCTCGGTATTTCTCCTTTGTCGAGCAATTCTGCCTGTATGTGAGGAAGTCTTGATTTAGCCTCCATCAATCCATTGTGTGAGATAAGTGAATCAGGAGAATAGCCAAGAATAATATCTTCAAACTTATTCCGGATAAATCCAACCTGCACAGCTTCAACGCCGGTATAGTCTGCATAGAGCTGCCTTGCTACCGGCTCCATTTCGTGACCGCGCTCCATGTGCTTATTGCTGTACATCTCAGCGGGTTCACCGGTAATAATTTCACCGATTAACTCGTACATATACTTTTTTCGAACCAGAGCCTCTTTTCCGGATGACAAGACTTTACTCATGGAAGATGCAGTAATAATTGCGCTCCTGCATCGCTTCCACTCATCAGACCCCTGCTCGCAGTTGAAGATTTCCATTATTGAGCATCCAATGGTGGCAATTCGAAGCCTTCAACCTTGACCTGCTCAGGCTGTTCACTGACGGGTTCAGCGTTGATAATTTCAACGTCCTTGGTCTTTTCCAGCATTGCCATAACCGAGTTATAGTCAGCGCGTAAAACCTTCTCAGGGGCTTCGTGTAGCTTTGTAAACGCGGCTACAGCCTTCTCTGTCTTGCGTGACAGCACATTGCGGATTGAATCAGCCTGAAACTTGGTTACATATGTTTCGATTGGGTTTACTTCCTTGATGCCACGAACCTCCTCAAGTTCATCATTGGTATAAACGCCCAAAATCGCACCGGGGCAATACTGACGCGCCCAGTTTTTAACCTGCAAATATCCGATCTGTTGGGGTACGTTAGTTTTCCACAATGGCGAGTTTTTAGTGGTAACTGACTTTTCATTAAGCCATGACCCCCAAGTAACCTCTGATTCACCCTTTAAAATCGCGCCCACGCGGCACTCAATGCTGCCAACGCTGCCCTTGTACTCATAGTGAAAGCGGCTATCTACAAGCCCTGAGTTCTGGATTACAGCGTTTACAAGCTGAGCCTCATAGCCTAGGGTTCCATTAACAAGGTGCGTCTTTTGAGCCACTGCGTAGGGGTTCATTTTCCATTGCATGGCCTGCATTACTACAGCAGCACAGTCTGACGGATTCTTGTGTAAATGCTTTGGCACAGTGGCCACGCCTTTTGACATCATATCTGCAAAGACCATGATTCTATCCAGCGTGTTATTGTCAAGGATTAAGTCTGTAGTTGCGGTCTGGTAAACCTGCATCTCTTTATCTTCTGTGGTGGCTAACTCTTGTGTTTCGGTGCTCATTTTGCTTTCCTCTTTGCCGTGATTAATTAAAATTTATTTTACATAAATAATTAGCCTTGTAAAGCGATTTTTAAAAATATATAATAAATTCTTTTAGAGGGTAAAATAATGACAACTGCTACAGAAAGGGTAATTACGGCGTTCGGTGGTGAAGGCCGTGGATGCAAGAATAAGACCGCTGAAATACTCGGTACATCGCCTCAGGTTATTTCACATTGGCTGAGGACTGGCATAATTCCTGCAAGGTGGCAATCGGTAATACTGGAAAAGGCAAAGCAGCTTAAGGTTAAAATCAAGCCTCAAGACTTGATAGCTGCCTGATTATTTACCCTGATACACAACCTCATAAACGTGGTCAGGGTGTTCTACAAGCCAGATTTTCTCTAGCAGTTTGCGCCTGAATTTATAGTCTGCGGTTTCGAATCCTTTGTATTCAAGGAGCCTGAAGCTGCCATCTAATTCATGCACTCTAAAGTCAACCTTGTGCGATACCTCGTGAACCTTGCGGCCTACGTGGTTATAAATTTCAATGATTACTTTGTACTGAGGCTCCCAATCCAGAATAGCGCCGGCGCGTTTCATTAGGTCAAGGTCAATAGCGCCACCGGCTTCAAATTTAGAATCATACTTGCGGCCATTGACTACGGTTTTTTTGGCTCCGTATTTATTGCCAAATCTGGTTTTATACATGATTAATAATTCATTTCTTTTAAGAATACCTGCTTTGCAACTTCGCACAAAGAAACGCACTCGCTCATTTTAAATTGCGCGTTTATAAAGCTGACTTGATATTGTCCCTCTGTGTCATCTACGCACAATATGAGCAATTTTTTACCTTTATGGAATGCGCCTTCTTTCTCATTACCGAGACAATTTAGCGCCTCCTCTAGTGCAGATTTTGGAGAAGTGTATCCGCCATTATTTTTTAATTTTCCTAAGTCGATTACGTTTGTCATTTTGGAACTTCCGGTATCGGCATCCAGTGCGTAACGTGTGAGTATTCATCAGAAACAGTGGTATTAAATCTCGGTGTCTTTTTGTCTGGGTGATAGCCTAAAAAAGTGGCGATTTCAACCCAGCCACACACGCAAACCAAAACATCTTCAATCTGCTCTGGTAGCATATCGTTTACATTAATCCATCCACTCATGCGCCCGCCTCGTTAATAACAGATTTCGGAATTATAGTGTCACGTCTTTCTGGTTCATTTTCGAATTGGTAAATCTCATAACCTAGCGCGATAGCTTTATCCATATCCTCTGGGTCTATGTTAATCATTGGCCTTACATGTGGAATGTTATGGCCGCAGCAATTACCGTATGTTCGTATGCTGGCTTCCCAAAGGCTTACCACCTCATCAACCAAGCATCTATCAATTAGAATGCCATCACCTGACAGTCCAGCTATGACTCGGTTATCTCGATACCCGTGCATTACAGGATAGTAGCCCATCAATACAGAGCTTGAATAACTCCCCATTTCAACATCAACGCAGCTACACATTACAAAAACCCGCCTACCATTTGATCGACTTCTTCTATCGTCATGCCTTTCAAAACGTACTTTATTATAACACCGATAGCTTTATCGTAGAATTTAGAAAACTCTTCTCCGTCCATCTTTGCAAAGCTGATTGACTTTGCATTAACCTGAACCGTGCCATCTAGCCTTATTGCCTGCTCGTAGTAACCGCTCAGAATAATAACGTCTTTCCTAAATTGCTCGAATTGCCTTTCTGCTTTTCCGTACTTGTTTGTTATTTCTTCCGGCTTCCAGTATGGAAAAGATACGTTTAGCAATGCGAACAGTTTTCGATGGAATGCCAGATTTCTGGGGCTTACAATATCACAAGTGAAATACTGCCCATCGTATTTAAGGTTTAGCCACGCTTCAGAATCGCTATCAAATGGGACTAGAGAATTGCCCTGTTTTGTTAGCCTGATTTCCACTATCTGCCAGCCCTATAACAAACATAAGGCTCAAAATCCCCTAGCCACATCGGAGGCTTTGCTTTCATGCCTCGCGGTATTCCTGCATCGCACTGCGCTTTAATACCAAGCATAGTATTCTGTTGAACTCGATAGGTAATGTTGTTTATGAATTTATTCCACTCTGAATATGCGTAGTAAGTAGCGAATGCGCCTAGCAAAGCTCCTAATAATATCAATTGAGGGGGTGTTAGTTTTGGCATTAAAACACCCCCAAGCTAATCAACTGTGCGCGTAAATCAGTAGCGATTAAATCCATGCCTGCATCGTTTCTGTGCACTCCGTCTGCCATGGTATTAGGCGTTGTGCAAGGTGCTACAGCATAGCCGTCAAGGTACTTGCAATCGCCGGTATACTTGCTTTGCGTGTACATATTGTGAAGTTTTGTCACTAATGCCTGCAATGCTGTGTTATACGCCTGAATGTACGCCCTATCCGTCAGTTCGTCAGTGCACGATATATGGCCAACTAGTACGACTGTTTTAGGTAACGCCGTTTCTTTCATGACCTTGTCAGCAAACCACTCAATTTTCTTAATAACATTAGGGATAGTGGCTCCGTTAAACAAGTCGTTAGCGCCTAGCCAAACTATTACGCTAGTAGCAATTGTGTCTTTAACGGCCATAAACTTGTCTTGTAATCCCCCCGACAATGGAGTCTTAGGAAAGCCACTTCTACGAATAACCATAGCTCCGGCGTTTGACATATCGTAGCAATAATTACCCGATATGGTCGTAAGCTGATACGCAATTCTTTTTGTATCTACCGATATTGAAGATGGCGTACCTGAACAGATTGAGTCTGATATTAAAATAGTATGTGTCATTATTCACCCGCCTTTAAAAATTCGTTAATATCAAACACCGCCCACATTTTCATTTTGATGCCTCGTCTTTGATTAGCCGACCTATACAAAAGTTTAAGTGTATTAAGAATGCGTGCACAAAGCCAAGAACAATCAGCTTCCATATCGAGACGTCATGCACACCTAAAATCCAAGTCCATCCCGTATAACAAACCACTGCATAAACAATTGTGCTACCTGTCAAAAACCATAGTAATTTCATACCCCACCCTCATCATTGCGCGATTGTGCGCGGTTAGTGTTATGCGACTAAACGTTAAATCGAAGCGCACGGTTAAGCCATCGAATAATACGTGGCTTTTGAATAATAGGAATATCTTTACCCATCATAAAGCTCCCATAGAATTTTGTGCATGAGTAGCCATTCATTGGGCTATGCCGTGGCGCAAAAAGTCCAACCTGCATTCCGTACCAGCTTGGTATAAATCCAACGCCAAAAAATATAGCTGTATAGCGCACCTGTACTCGAAGCAAAGCACCTTTGCATTGCCCAGAAATTACATTCCTATCTATGTGTATCAACTGTTTCATAAGCATTCCTCTTGTTTGGTTAAATATCACTCTGTATCGTAATCGCCGTTCATTGTTTTATGTATAGCCGTTTGTAGCATATAAACCACTTCAGCCATATTTGCTTCGCCACCAGCACGAAAACAAAAATCACCGTTTTTCAAATACCCCAATACTACAACCTCTTGATATTCGCCAATGGCTTTTTGTAAAACATTATCGGGGTCAAGGCATGGAATTATCGGGATTATATTTGTCATGCTTTTACCACTCACTCGCGCCTTGCAACGCCTCTATATTAACCCGCTGGACTTCGATGCGGGATTTAAGCTTTTCAATCTCCGCGTCTTTTGCGTCGATGATGGATTGCTGCTTAGCGAATGCAGCATAATAAGCGTCCCATATTCCCCCTGAATCTTTGTCTTTAAAGACAAATGCAAGGCTCATATCAATATATGACTCTGGTACATTTGGCCTTGGAATGCCCCTGTACCACTCCTCAAACTCAATTCTCACTTTATCGCTCATTGGCTTGCCTCGCTTGCGTTAACTAACTCTCTATCAAGATTTTTTATCAAGTCATCAATCTCTTTCATGTGCCGCTGATGCGCTCTAACTGCCTTTGCTTTGCATTGCAGAACATGAAGTTTTTGTGACTCTATCATGTGTGGCATGAGTCTTTTGCGCTCCTCAAACGGCAGGTTATTCCACAAGTAATCAAATTTCATTTCTCCACCTCCACCGTGTAAAGCCTTATTGGCTGGGATTGTTTGAACTCTGAGCCGTTGGTGCAGGTTAACCCGCGAGCGTGAACCGTATCCTTCCATATTTCATTAATCTCACAATGCGCTAAATTCATACATACTCTACAATCCGGCATATTATCCTCGGTCATTTCTGCCTCGAATCTTCTTGATAGTTTGTTTTATCGCCTTCAAGTATTTGTGAAAGCACTAATTGCAGTATTGCTATTTGCCTAACAGTTAGCGCCATATAGACACCTTCCTTACATATTACAAACTTATCTTTGCTTATTCGCCACGTTATTTTATCCTCAGTCATGGGTGCTCTCCTAGTAACACAGCATAACGTAATCATAGCCAGTAAGGGCGTGATACATCGCCGCCCCTGATTCTGAATACTCAACATGGCTATCAATAAATTTATAAATTATCATCTCACTCTCCAGCGCCTGTGCGCGTTTGGTTGGTTATAGATTCACTGCCTTTATTGCCGATATTATTGACAAGCAGCCACGGCAAGTTATGCCTCCCTTTTTTGTATCTTTTAGCTTATATTTTGCCGCAGACTGCCCAGCGCCAAAGTATTCTCCATGGCACAAAGTTGACGGGTCAGATGTCACCGGGCTTATTAGATGCCAGACGCGTTCGTCTGTTGGTATTTTTTCGCCGTCATCATCAGATAAAATCATCACAAGGCTATTCACAAATTATCCCCCTTCTGCTTAACCAATTCCGCTTCTATGCGCTTCATGTTATTGTCACGCCATAACAGAGCGCCAAAATCATCCTTGCTTCGTACTGATGTAATATCGTACTGCTCAGGAGCGCCGTTCTCTGGCTCTGCATCGCAATAGTCGAATTCTACTTCCAGCTTAATGCCGTCTAGGGTTACTGTGGTTTTCATGTGAAGTTATCCTGCTTTTCCGCTTTCATAAATACATCATGGCGAAACTGTTTGCACAGTTTATCAATAGTTTCGGCGCTCAACTCACGCAATGCAAAACTTGGCGACTCCTGAAAACCTTCCTCTCGCTTGCCGACTCTCGCAACTGGCAGTACAAAATTCGGTACTGTAAACGGACGCAACTCAATCTCTGCTTTAATGCTCATACGCTGCTCTCCGGTTTGTTAATAGTGTCGGCGGCTGATAGGAATTCCATAGCATCACCTACTGTACATGACCACCCATAAGCCTCTTGTGCTGGAAAAAACATTGATAACGTCATATTTTTAGGCACACTCACCGCGCTGGATTTGGCGGATTGTAGCTCTGCCTTATCAAGGTTGTTTAGCGCATCATTGCGGCTTTGTTCGAGCTTTGTTACATAATCGCTTAGCTGCTTTCTTTGACCGTCTAGCTCTGCAATGCGTTTAGTGCCATCTGCTATTACAGACTCGTAGTAAGCCTTCATGCTATCAATGCGCTCGGCAAGCAGTCCAACCGTATTGCAAGCCTGATCTTTCAGTTCATTAAGCGCAAAATCTTGATTGGCAATACGCTCATCCCGCTCTGCAAGCTCTGCCTGTAGCCGCTGGATTTCCGCGTCCACCTGATCTCTAAAATAATATATATCCTTAAATGGCTCGACTTGAAATGTAGCAAAAACCTTATCCCCTGTCGTGTCGCTCATGGCTTTACCTCCTTATGCGCGGCTATGGCTTGCCTTGCTATTTCTTTTGCTATAGATACTGCTGGTATGTTTATAGCTATAATTTCTTCAAGCGCCTCCACCAGCGAGGCGTTGCGTTGGGATAATTTCTGATAGGCATAATAATCGACATAATATCCGCTTTCGCATTCTCGCATATATGCTGTACACGGTATTCCCATCTCGTTTGTATCGTCAATATCGTATCGTGATACTTTAGTATCGCTCATGTCACATTCCTCGCTTTCGTTAATTGCTCTTTAGCTAACAATGTCAAACCGTTCTGCGCTATTACTTCGTCGATTGCTGCCAGGATGGCGGTGTGTTTTTGTGATAGACCACGAAGATGCGCTTCTTTAGAATCAAGTAAGTCTATATAGGCATTTATCCACTCGCATGCGGCTTTCATATCACAGAATTTTACCCAGTTATTATCTCCATCAAACACTCGCTCTGGTGATAATTCATTTCCGCACCAGACCATTCTGTACTGAGGTATATCCGCAACCGTGTAATTACTCATTCAATCTCTCCAGCTTGTACTACAGGTCTTACGCCTATTTTGATTTGCTTGCCTTCAATAACTTTGCAGGCATTCCAGTCATCCTGAGTAAAATCAAGACGCGCCAGAAGTAACGCTTCCATTGATTCGTACTCGTGCCAGTTGTATTTATATACATCCCGACCATCCAATAAATAAACTTTAGTACTCATACATTCTCCAATTTGTTAATCATGTGGTTGATAAGGGATAGGCGTTTCATAAGTTGCTACCCGCAATCAATCCGTATGTGAAACCGATCTCGAAAGAAATGACGATAGAGGCTATACATAAAAACACTATAAATGCTTTGTCACTCGCCGCCATAACCCTTAGCTGCTTAAGCGCTTGGAGTAAGGTCATGCTGCACCTGCCGATTTAAACGCTTCTTTTACAGCGTCAATGATTCTTGACAGATAGCCGAACTCTTTTGATTTGCATTGAGGCACATCACACATCCAGTCATCACCAAAACACTCGCGCATATCCTTTGCACAAAGCGCAACCTCAATATCGCTACTTACTTCGTTATCTATTCCATTCTCTTTGAAAGCCTTGTTAATGGCATCAAAATCCGTCTCGAATCTTTCCTCTAACATCTTGCCTATGATATAACCGTTGTTACAGGACAAAAAGAATTGCTCTAAGGTATTGTCCCCCATGCCGCCCCAGTATGCAGACCATGCTTTTCCATAACACTCAATTACCACGCCGCCACGACCAGCGCCATAATTTTGTACATACACAGTGACTGGGTCTAATGCTTTAACATCAAACAGCTTGTACGTTTTAGTTTCGCTATGTTCAATTCTCATATCACAACCACCCCATGCGCCTCAAAAGCCCGCTTAAACGTAGTAGCGCCATGCTTAACACTACCAATACTCACGTAACACACGCCGCCTGTTTTCCACATTTTGATCATTAGTATTGCTCCGCTTCGTATCTGGTAATAAAAAAGTGAATCCCGTTTGTGCATTCCTTCGTGATAGTTCCGTCGAATTTATCTGGATAAACTAAATCGCCTGCTTTGTATTCGTACTTAAATGTTTCGTCATGGTCTGACCAGCCGCTTACATCCTCAAGCATCTGAACAAACTCAGCACGGCATTTACGGCCAGCAGTACCGCCGACCCGTTTGGCGTTTTCGGGGATTAAAACCTTTATAACCTTTTTACCTTCTGTCGTGCATATTTTCTTGAAGCCAATGAAAGAGCCTTCCTCTGGAACAATCATCGTTCTCGCCACTGATTCGATATTTTTAGCGCCGGACAGATTAGCGCCGTACAGATTAGCGCCGGACAGATTAGCGCCGGACAGATTAGCGCCGGACAGATTAGCGCCGGACAGATTAGCGCCGGACAGATTAGCGCCGGACAGATTAGCGCCGGAC
>Ga0172380_10001287_pt1 | contig 43514 bp, 34 predicted proteins | sample Leawe162metaG_FD_119747 | JGI IMG/M metagenome (GOLD analysis project Ga0172380, IMG submission 119747) | Leachate microbial communities from a municipal landfill in Southern Ontario, Canada - Leachate well 162 metaG | ecosystem: Engineered > Solid waste > Landfill > Unclassified | place...
ATGAAAAAAAGTGAATGAATTTTTTCATCCTGCCTCCTTGTTATTTTAGTTATTGCCAATTAATAAGATTCGGCGGCACCAATAAAGCGAAGCCGAGCAAAAATAAAATTATCATCAATGGTAGAGCCCATTTAGCCCATTTTTCCCATGGCACTCGCGCCATAGATAAAGCTCCCATCGTTACAGCCGATGTTGGAATTATAATATTTGTTAATTCGCCTAATTGAAACGCTAGTATTGAAGTCTGACGCGATACTCCAACAATATCAGAAAGCGGTGCCATAATCGGCATCGTTAAAGCCGCCTGACCACTGCCCGAATGAATGAAGAAATTTATTACTGCCTGAATTAAAAACATTTTTTGCGATGCAAATACAGGAGAAGAGGAATCTACAAAAGGAGCTAAGGAATATAATAACGTATCTATAATATGAGCATCTCGTGATATTACAAGTGTAGCCCTTGCTAAAGCAATAATCAATGCTGTTCCTACTAAGTCTTTCGCCCCTTCAATAAATGCTTTTACAAATTCTTCACTCTTTAATCCACCCACTATTCCCGCAGCAATTCCCATCACGAAAAATAGTGCTGCTATCTCTTCAATAAACCACTTAAATTCTATTACCCCTACAACAAGAACTAATAAAGAAACCACGAACGTAGCTAATACCAATTTATGTCGTAAATTCAGAACCCCTTTTATCTCTCCCCCTTTTAGGAGATCGAATTGTTCCGTTCTTCTTCTTTCATTATCTGCTTCGTAAGTCGGACTGATAGAAGGATTCTTTTTTATTTTTTTTAAGTAATAAACTATAAATAGTACCGCTGTCATATTTGCGAAGAACCAGACGATTAATCGATACTCGATTCCCGAGAAAAGTGGTACACCTGCAATACCTTGTGCGATACCTACATTGAAAGGATTAAGGAATGCACTTGCGAATCCGATATGAGCACCTACTAATGGTATTGCAACTCCTGTAATAGAATCGTAACCAAGTGCTAAACAGATAGGTACGGTAATTAGCACGAATGGAATAATCTCTTCATTCATTCCGAATGTAGCCCCGCCGAGTGAAAATATTGTAATAAGTACAGGAATAAAAAGTATCTTTAATGCCTTTGAATTCTCATGTGCTTTTACAAGTTTATAAATCCCTTCATTTATAGCACCTGTTTTCTGAACTACATTAAATGCCCCACCGACAATTAATATAAAGGCAATAATGGTAGCCGCTTCTACAAATCCCTTAATCGGTGAGGTAAATAGCGCATCAATTCCTTGTGGTGCACTCGGTATATATTTGAATGAGTTTGGTACTACTACTTCACGCCCATTTACTTCTGCACGCTGGTATTCGCCGCCCGGTACAACCCAAGTAAGTGCAGCTATCATTACCAATAATGAAAAGATCAATATATATGTATTGGGGACTTTTAACTTCCAATTCATTTAATCACCGCTCTTTTCTTGAAATCAAATATTTGTCCGCTTTGAAGAATATGCATCTTAATATCCGAAGCCGAAAGGAGTCCATCGGAATTTGTTTTTATGTTTTTGGCTTTTGCAGCATCAAAAATCATTATTGTGCTTTCGCCATACGCTTCTAATTTATTATCAGGACGAATGATTGCTACTGTCTGCTCATCAATTCCAATCCCAAGTAGTGCAGGATGCTCTAATAAAACACTTATTAATCTATTTGCTCTCTTACGAATAATAAAATGTTGATCAATAATTCCGTTTTTTACAAATCCAAAACCTTCAGCAGTTTGTACATTGTTCTTTTGAATGGTAATAAAACTGCGAGAAGAATCTTTATTTATAAGTTCATCCCCCGTGATCATTATTTCGCTCATTACCGCCGCACCGGCACTCGTGCCGCCGACAACACCACCTGAATAGTAAACATTTTTTATAAGATCAAGTAGTTTAGTCCCAAGTAATGCTTTCGATAAGATATTTTGATCTCCTCCACCAAAGAATATCCCTTTTACTCCTTCAAGTTTTTTTAAGTTTTCTGGATCGTCAGCAGTCGCTCTATCGAAAATTAAAAAATCGATATGTTTGCAACCGATTCTTTTCATCTGTGTAGTATGAAGCTCAACTGCCTCCATAGGATATCCACTTGCAATCGGGATGATTACAATTTTGGAATCCGTTCCGCCCGCAAGTTTAACAAAACGCTCCATTACGGCATCTTCTCTATTACCACCTCCGATTATAAATAGATTCCCTTTCGACTTATCTTGTGCATTAACCGATAATGTAATTAATATAAAGAGTACGAATAACTGTTTGATTGTTTTCATTTTTTTATTAACTCGATGGCTATTTTAAAAGCATTTTCAAAGTCTTCATAAAGAATAAATTCGTCATTGGAATGTGGATTTTGTGCACCGATTCCAAGATTTACTGCTTCAATACCATTTCCATTATATGAATTGGCATCACTTCCGCCTGCTGATAATTTTTCTTCAGGAGTAAGTCCACTTTTTGTAATTGCATTTTTAACTTTTTGATAAACAAGTGAATCATCTTTCAGTTTAAATGGCATAAAATCCCACACCCAAACAAATTCCACACTACCGCCTAATGCTTCAGCAGCTTTTTCAAATTCTTCTTTCGTCTCTTCTATAAGTTCTAATACTTTCTCTTTATATACTGATCTTATCTCTCCTTCAATCTCTACATTATCAGGAACTACATTAACGGCAGAACCCCCTTTTAATAAGCCAACATTAGCATTAGTATTTTCATCAATTCTACCGGTTTTAATTTTTGAAAGTGCATTAACTGCAATTACTATTGCATTTATTCCCGCTTCGGGTGCAATTCCTGAATGAGATGCTTTCCCTTTAATTTTAACTTTATAACCCGCAGCACCATATGATGAAGCAATAAATTTCCCTGTATTCATATACGAATCAAATACGAAACCCATCTTTATTTCTCTATCGATCTCCATATAACGAGAACCGAATAATGTAGTCTCTTCGCATACCGGGAATACTAATGTATAAGGTTCTGTTTCAATTTTGTCATTAATAATATGTTCAGTAGCTGCAAGGAGAATTGCTATTCCTGCTCGATTATCAACTCCAAGAACGGTCGTTCCATCGGATGTAATGCGGTCATCTAATAATTGAGGTTTTACCCCTGCTGTTGAACGTGCGGTATCCATATGAGATGAAAGAAGGAGATTTCCTCCTCCATTGATTTTACAGATTACATTTCCAGTATTGCTACCGGTTTGTGATTGAGAATTATCGGTGTATGGAGATAATCTAAGATTGGTTAAAAAGTTTTGAATATATAATGACACAGCTTTCTCATTACCAGAGACACTGTCAATATGGGCTAAGTCGAGAAATATTTCTAACAATCGTTTGTTTTTCATTGTAATATTTCTTTCATGTGAATAGAAGGTAGTAATTTTACTTACAGATTAAAGATAATTTATTACAATGTCAATAGAAAATGTAAATTTTATTACACTAATAGAAATAATAAAAGCTGCCTTATTAGCAGCTTTTATAAATTTTTATCACCCATTAATATTTATTTCTTTACAGCCACCATCTCCATGCTTTTGTATTCTACACCATTATAGACATTATACATTTCTATAATTACTTTATTGCCTCCCGAATATGTAACTACTTCTCTTACGTTTGCTGTGGCCTTTAATAAAGGATCGGTTGTTGTTCCAGTTAAACTAACTTTCCCTGTTTCTTTATCCCAAGAACCTTTCATAATCATAGTGCCCGTCCCCATATTATCAAACCAAACACTTGTAACCTCTTTAGTAACATTATCATAGCCATCAATTCCCACTCCTTCGAATGGAGTTCCCATAAAACTTCCAAAGTGAGCTGTCTTTAAGTATCTCCCGCCAAGAATCATTTCTAATTTAGCTTCCCCTTTTTCAGTAACCGATTCTTTACCCGGACCCATCCACATTGTATTTACGGTAGAGTAATCACCCGAATATTTAGCCATCTCAGCATGAAATTCAGTCGGTGTTAAAAACTCCATCCATGCCGCCATCATTGCTTGGTCATCTTCCTGAGCAAAGATTTTTGAACAGCTAAAGAAGACTACTAATACTAAAAGTAAATTAATACCTCTCTTCATTGTACACCCCTTTTTTATTAATTAAATTATACCCCGCTTAAAAATACGGCATATCTTTTATTAAAATCAAAAGCTAAAATTGTATCTCCTTCCATTTGAGTCGGTATAAGAGCCATGCCGAAAAGCTTGCAGCAAAAAATGTACTACCCCATAAGAAGGCACTTCCGTAACTATCTAATATTACTGCACCCAACCATGGAGCAAACATTAATGAAAAACTAAAGTTCATCTGATAATATCCCATATATTTGCCGACCTTATCTTTAGGCGCAATAATTGATAAATATGATGCCGATGAAGGAAAGAAAATCATCTCACCAAATGTCCATACTACAATAGATAGAACTAGATAATAGATATTTGCCGAGAACGCCATCATACCGAACCCAATCGAACAAAGTAATGACCCCAAAGCCAATGATGAGCTATCGCGCCACTTAGACATCGCACTATTCAATGGTACTTCCACAAAAATTATTATTCCTGTATTAACTGCCATTAACACTCCATAGATAGCTTCTGTATAATGAAGCTCTTTTACAAAATAGATTGGCACTGCCCCGAGATGTTGAAAAAAGACAAACTCCACCGGCAATAATGCCAATATATAATAGATAAATCTTTTGTCTTTATAAATTTTCTGTGGGGAGAGCTGATTCGGATCCACCACCTCTTCTTCATGGAATTTTTCAAACGGAGAGATTATCAAAAATCCACAAGCCAATATCGAAGTGATTCCATCGACATAAAATAAAAGATGATAATTGTAATAAGCTAATATTCCGCCGATTACCGGACCTATACTCATCCCAAGATTTATGGCTATACGATTAAGCGCAAATGCTGTTTTTCTCTGTAATGGGTCTGTCTCTTTACTTATAAATGTTAAGTTAGCGGGACGAAATGCTTCCGAAAGTGCCGACCATAGAAAAGTTACTCCAAGTGCTATATAGTAGTTATCTATAAATGAGAATAGAAATAACATTATTCCCGAAGTGAACAATGACAATTTCATTATCGAAATAGGTCCAAAGCGATCCGATAGCCGTCCGACTAACGGGGCAGTGATTAAAGAGCCAAGTCCAAAAGCAACCAAACTCAACCCCGCCTCTGATACCGATACGCCCATCTCCTTTGTAAAATAGAGAGCAAGGAATGGAAGAACCATTGTTCCCGATCGGTTTATAAGAGTAGCTGCTGATAGGAGCCAAATATTTTTGGGAATTCCCTTTAATCCACGCCATGGATTTACAATTTTTCCTATGAATCTCACCAAAACCTTACTATTTTATAAACAAATCTAACAAATCATTTCGCAATTCATTATGTTTATTTGTTAAATAAAAAAGGAAATTGCAATGAAATCAAAAGCGTTTTTTCTTTCCCTCATCATACTTGGCACTTCCGCATGCTCTTCAATTGTTCTCCAGCCCGCTGATTATAGTTGGCCCATAGAGAATGTTCTTAAAGTTGACGATTTCGGCTTTGTTTCGGAAACTCGTTATACTTTCAAAATAAACGTAAAAAATCTTTACACCGAAGAATTTAAAGACTCCACCGCCTTCATGGGCAAAGAACTTAGAATTATCCGTGACGCAAAGGGTTATTATTACGCTACCGGAAATAATTTTAAGAATGTTTACGTTCTTATGACTCAAGAAAACGGAATGAAAATCGAAAACATTATCCCTGTTTCTCAAGCCGGTTTGAAATCTCCTGTAATGAATCAAAAAAATAGTTCTATCGAATTAATAGATAATGGATTAAAAACTAATTTTACAAATAAAGGGATTGAGGGGAAATAATTATGTCCTTCACAATTTTAAAAAACACATTGATTCTCGTTTTATTCTTAGGATTTGTTTCTGTAATTAACGCACAATCCGATTATGAAAAAACTCAGAGCTTCAAAAATAAATATGCATCGCTTGAGCAAAAGATCAAAGATGCTAAATCACTTGAAGAAGTTGATGCATTAGTAATCGATATCACCTCTTTCAAAACTGATTTCATAGCGAATAAACCTCTTCTTGATAAGACTCTTTATCCTGATAATTTTACATCAGCAATAGAAAAACTTGAAAATGCTGTTGAATTAAGGAAAGGTGATTTTACTCAGATAGTGGATTTGCAAACCGAAGTCGGCACTCTTAAAACTGCCCTAACCGAACTCAACGATCAGAACACATCACTTTTGGGACAGATTAAAGATCTGCAATTCAGCCAAAAGAAAGACCAATCAACAATAAACTCACTTAATAGATTAGTCGCTTCTCTTAAAGCGAACATCAAAGAGCGTGATGAATTAGTTAAAGGAATTGTAGATAGTCTTCTTCAAGAATTTACAACTTCTCCTTCATCATTAAATGAAGCAGAAAAGACAGCTATCTTCAAAAAAGTAGAAACAGGTAATCTTTTTTATAACGTAGAAAGAACAATCGGCGATAATATTCAGTTTATGAAAGTTACCACACTAACTGCTGATGACCTTTCCGATATGAAAGAGCAGTATAAAGAATTTTCCAAAACGTGGCGTCAAATCGGTCCCAAACTTTCTCAGATATACCTAGATCAAGCTAATCGTGCCAGACAAATTGCCGGTATTGATGATCTTTTCAGACAGTGGAATTTCAGAATCAACAACGAAATATGGAGTAGTATTAATCAAGCTTTCAGAGAGAAGAATATTACTTTAATGAACTTCAAGAATGGCGATGATTTTACTGAAAGCGTTACCACCTTTATAGATGACGAAGTAAAAAATCTTGGTGTAAAAAGAGCCGAAGAATCGAAAGAAACTTTCTACACCTTTACTGATTCAGTTTGGTTTCAGCAGGTTAAACCAAATTGGGTTCCAATTCTTTTAGAAAACAATCTTCTTTCCGAAGCACAGAAAGATTCTATCGAAAGCAGATTCGTTCAATGGAAAGAAAAAGTAGATCCAGGTGGTTTCACCAGTTATTGGCTCTATATTGCTGTTGTTCTAGCAGTTATTATTCTCGCTTTAATTGCAATTATGGTGATTAGACGAAATAAGAAAACCGAACCAAAAATAGTTTCGCAAGAGAATGATTGAAATAATAGATTTACATAAGAGCTTCGGCTCTAATAATGTGCTTCGGGGGATAAATCTTAATATTAATAAAGGGGAATCGCTCGCTATTATCGGAAAAAGTGGCAGCGGAAAATCGATTCTCCTTAAACATATTGTCGGACTTCTTGAACCCGATCAAGGTGAAGTAAAAATTGAAGGGAAAGTGATCTCTTCCCTTTCAAAAAAGGAATTATATGAAGTAAGAAAAAAGTTCGGCTTCCTGTTCCAGGGAGCCGCTCTTTTTGATTCGATGACGGTAGAAGAAAATATTTCCCTCCCTTTGGTAGAAAATAATTCCACTATCTCGAAAGAAGAAATCGATTCAATTGTTGAAGACAAATTAAATCTTGTCGGTCTCCCCGACACTCAAAAATTAAAACCATCTGAACTTTCAGGTGGTATGAAAAAACGTGTCGGATTAGCACGTGCATTAGTGACTAATCCCGATTATATTCTTTATGATGAACCAACAACGGGGCTTGATCCAATCATGTCCGATTCAATTGATGAACTTATTCGTAGTCTCTCCAATAAATTGGATGTTACTTCGATTGTAGTTACTCACGATATGGTTAGTGTTCGAAATACAGCCGATAGAGTGGCGATGGTTCATAATGGTAAAATTTATTTCACAGGCACTCCACAGGAGCTTCTCGATTCCGATGACGAAGTTGCAGTTAATTTCATTCGCAGAACAGGGATATAAATTGGCAAAAATTAGAACTAAATATATTTGTTCAGAATGCGGTTACGAAACGATTAAATGGATCGGTAAATGCCCCACTTGCGATAACTGGAATACATTTACAGAAGAATTAGTAGAAGACAAAAAACGTGAAGTAAAAAAATATATTACGAATACAGAGACCTTTAAACTATCATACAACTCAGACGAAAAAGAAGTTCGGCTTAAAACAAATATTGAAGAATTTGATCGTGTGCTCGGTGGTGGATTAATTGCAGGTTCTGTAATACTTCTCGGAGGAGATCCCGGTATTGGAAAATCTACTCTCGTTCTCCAAGCAGCATCCAAAATTAATGCACCCGTTCTTTATGTAACGGGTGAAGAATCCTTAAATCAAATCAGCGGTAGAGCAAAAAGATTAAAGGTAAATCCTGATTCAATTTCAGTCCTTCCCGAAACTAATCTTGATTACATTTTATCGGCGATCGAAAAGGAAGACCCGAAATTTGTAATTATCGATTCGATTCAAACTATATATAAACCCGATCTTCAAAACGCAGCAGGCACTATTACTCAAATCCGTGAATCAACTTCTGAGTTAATGAAGCTCGCGAAGACCAAAGGATGCTCTATTATTGTAGTTGGGCACGTAACAAAAGATGGTATGATTGCCGGTCCTAAAGTACTTGAACATATTGTTGATACAGTGCTTCAATTTGAAGGAGAAAAAAATCATTCATATCGCATATTAAGAAGTCAAAAAAATCGATTCGGTAGTACAAACGAAATTGGTATTTTTGATATGAATGAAACAGGTTTGGAAGAAGTAAAAAATCCGAGTGAGATATTTTTAAGTTCATGCGAAACGGAAGTTACAGGCTCGGTGATTACGTGCAGTATCGAAGGAAGCCGTCCAATACTTCTTGAAGTGCAGGCACTTGTTACTCCATCCGCTTATGGCAATCCTCAGCGCGTAACTACGGGTTTTGATATAAGACGTCTTTCAATATTATTAGCGGTTCTGGAAAAACGTGCGGGCTTCCGTCTTTCAAATCAAAATGTATTTTTGAATATTGCCGGTGGAATAAAGATAGATGAACCGGCTATCGATTTAGCTGTTTGTGCAGCTGTGGCATCTAATTTTAAAGATAAATTTGCGGATTCTAAAGCGGTAGTGCTTGGTGAAGTTGGTCTTGGAGGAGAAGTACGCTCAATATCAAATATCGAAAAACGTATTCAAGAAGCAGAAAAACTTGGATTTGAAAAAATTATTGTCCCCTCCTCCAGCCTCAAATCAATAAAGTCTAAAAACAAAATAAAAATTATCAGCTCTTCAGATATCTCTTCTGCCCTGAATCACATACTAAAGTACTAAATTTCGTAATTTTGTGTTATCCATTAAACAATTATTAATAATAAAATAGGAATATAAATGAAAAACTTCAGAGTTCTACTTTTCGCTTTTTTAGTAATTGCATTTTCATCTAAAATTAATGCGCAATTCGACCAGTTAAAGAATATGGGCAAACAAGTACAAGATAAAGCAAAATTGGGTTTAATCGAATCCGTTACAAGTCAACTTGGAGTTACAAAAAATCAGGCGGTTGGCGGTGTAGGTTCTATTCTTGGTTTAGCAAAAGAGAAAATGCCCGCATCAGATTTTCTTAAAGTTGCCAATGCAATCCCCGGTTCAAGCGATTTAATAACATCTGCATTAGGATTAACCGGCTCAAAAAGTACAATTAGTACTGTTGCCGCTCTTGCTCCTCTTTTTTTAAAACTCGGAATGAAAAGCGATATGGTAAGTAAATTTATACCGGTGGTGTTAAGTTATGTTGGAGCTTCAGGCGGAAATACTACAATGGATTTACTTAGTGCCGTACTAAAAAAATAAAATATCCAAATAAAAGATTTCGGATTTGCTATTACAAACTTTTCCTTTGTTTAAAAAAATCCCAGACCTTAATTTCGGTCCGGGATTTTTAATTTTAACACAGTTAAACAAAAATATTATTTCGAGTTTATTCTCTCTACAATTTCAGGGGAGATCAATATTCTTCCACATGATTCGCATGAATACAATCTCTTGCTCTGCTTTACTTCCAATTGTCTCTGAGGTGGTACTACGTTATGGCATCCGGTACAAGCAGCACGGCTGATTGTTACAATCGCCTTTCCATCTAATGCTTTTCTGATTCTCATATATGTATTATAATCGGGTTTCTTAATCATTGCCGCTACTTGATCACGTTTAGTTTTTAATTTTGCTTCTTCTCTTTCATTCCCTTTGATGATCTGTTTTAACTCTGTCTCTTTCTCTTTCAATTCAGCATTAAGTTCATCAAGCTGTGGTTCGATATCTTTTACTTCGATTTTTAGTTTTTCAACGAGTTCTTCAATTGCCTTATTTTCACTTTCCAATTTTACTACTGTTTCCTCGGAATGATCAATCTCTTTTGTGAGCGCATCATATTCTTTATTATTACGCACTTGGTATAACTGAGCTTTGAATTTTTTCAAATTCTCTTTTAGTCTTTCGATTTCGTCTTCATTAGATGATCTTTTATCGAGAGATTTTTTCTTCTCTGTATTTTTAGAATCGATCTGATTTTTGAAATTACTGATCTGACCGGTGAGATCATTGACGGCAAGTGGCAAATCGCCTCTCAGCTCTTCTAATTCATCTAGCTGATTGTCTATAACTTGCAACTCATACAGTGTTGACAAACGTTCTTCCAAAGTAATTCTCCTATTGTTTATAAAACTTAACGGGATTAGTAACTCCCGTATATTTAAATACTTTACTTTCTTTTGTATTTATAAAGCTCCCAATCCTCCGTTTAAGAAGATTCAAAGCAAAAATTTCTGTCTCGTAATGACCTGCATCTATCAAAAGAAGCTTGCTATCCTGAAACGCATGATATTTAATATCGGCAGTGATATATGCATCTGCACCTTTACAAACAGCGTCGTCAATCATATCGGAACCGCTTCCACCGCATACAGCCACAGTCTTAATTTTTTTATTCCTACCCAAAGCATAGCGGAAATTTTTTATCTTCATTTCATTAGCCACATAATCAAGGAATTGCTTTACGCTCATTTCGTTTTCAAGTTCACCGACTGCGCCCGCTCCGTAATTAACACTATGATTCTTGAGTGGATAAATATCATAAGCCGGTTCTTCATAAGAATGTGCATTAATTAATGCCCTTATAGAAGCATTCAAATTCCATGAATCGACTATGAATTCTAATCGTTCTTCTTTTACTTTCTCAAAATTTCCTTTCTTGCCCAATGCCGGATTTGTATTAGATGAACCGAGGAATGTTCCTTCTCCTTTACTTCTATAACTGCATTTATCATATTCACCGATTCTTCCCGCTCCAGAATTAAAAACAGCATCGGATATTTTTTCTATATCTGATTCGGGTGCGAAGACAACTAACTTAAATTGATTGCCGGATTGTGGTTTTAGAAAGTGGACGTTTTTGAGTTTTAATTCTTTTGCAAGTTCGAATGATACACCATCTTTGATATAATCAAGATTTGTGTGCATTGAATAGAGTGTTATTTTATTTCTTGTGAGTGATTCTATGAGTTTGGAATTTGTGTCGTTTTGGAAGTCTAGCTTTTTAATCGGGCTAAAGATTAGCGGGTGATGTGTAACTATTAGGTTGCATTTTTTATTTATTGCTTCTCGTATGGCATCTTGGTTTACCTCAAGACAGAGAAGCAGATTAATTAGTTTTTCTTCTCTAAAGCCAACTTGAAGTCCGGTATTGTCTCTGTCCCATGCGGCTCCCGGTGGAGCCCATACTTCAAGATATTTTATTAGTTCCTTTATTCTCATATATCAAAAAAAAATGCACCCCTTTAGAAGGAGTGCACTTGTCTTAAAACTTCATTCCGCCTGAACTGTAATTTATAAATTCTTTCAATTGTTTATTCATTTTCATATAGTAACTTCAAAAATACATATAATTAGTCAATCATTCAAGTTAAGGTTTATTTTAAATATTCTACAAGCCTTAACTAAGAAGAGTTTCCTCGGTTTACGGAGGAAGAAAATATTTATTAATTCTGAGCCGGTTCTATCCATTTATCATCTTCTTTAATCAAATCTATTAATTTATCCACAGCAAGTTCCGAATTAAGACTTCGCTCTACGATCTCCTTTCCTCTATAAAGAGTAATCTTACCAACTCCCGAACCCACATAACCATAATCTGCATCTGCCATCTCTCCGGGTCCATTTACGATACATCCCATTATAGCAATCTTTACACCCTTTAGCTGCTCGGTGCGTTTACGAATTTTATCGGTTACTTCCATTAAATCAAAAAGGGTTCTTCCGCATGATGGACACGCAATATATTCTGTCTTAGAAATTCGTGTACGTGTTGCCTGAAGTATTCCGAATAATGCCCTATTTATAAATTCTTTCGGCTTTGCTGAAATAAAATCTTGCGCCGTAATCCAAACTCCATCTCCAAATCCATCAATAAGCAAAGCACCTATATCGGTAGCAGAATAAAGGCGAAGATTTTCTTCATTAATCGCATTATAGTCTCTTCTAATTATTATCGGGTTTTTAATCCTTTTGTTTAGTAGTTCATAAAAAATTCTTCTCTGCTCCGCCATTCCATGTTTATTATCGGTAGTAATTACAAAAATTGTTTTATCATCAGCGCGAAAATCAGAACTCATCACATCATCTATGTTTATCTCTACAAAATTGAGAATGAAGGATTTTGATTCGGCATTATTGTATTCAGAATATTTATAATAAGGAAACCCGATTGATTTATCTTCAAACGTTTTCCAAAAATTATAATTATATACAACTTTCAAACTATTTGGTGCATCGAATGGAAGTAAATTATCTCCCAGAAATAATAGGTCGGGCGAAATATCATTCATAAACCATTTATCTGTTTCAGCATTGTAATTAAGTCCTGTTTCGGATAAATCTTTATAATCCTTTACTCCCGATGAGCTGAAATCGGCAAAAACTTTTGGTACTGTCTCGCCACCAATTCCTGCAATCTCAAAACTTTCTCGCCTTGTATATTCATAGGGTGATTTTGGCACCATTTCAATTGGCGGTATTGATTTATGATCATTGCGTGTGCTATATCTATTAACTAAAGCTATCGCAACCGGAGCTTCAAATTCAGGCGGCTCGGTCAAAGATACTCTTACCGTATCCCCAATTCCATCTTCTAATAGAGTGCCGATTCCGACAGCGGATTTAATTCTTCCATCTTCGCCATCTCCGGCTTCAGTTACACCTAAATGAAGCGGATAGTTCATTCCTTCTTCGTACATCTTCTTAATTAACAATCTATATGCTTGAACCATTACCTGTGTATTACTTGCTTTCATTGAAAGTACAATTTCATGATAATCTAAATCTTCACATATTCGTAAAAACTCTAATGCAGATTCCACCATCCCGAGCGGTGTATCTCCGTAACGGCTCATAATACGATCCGAAAGAGAACCATGATTAGTACCGATTCTCATTGCAGTTCCGTACTCCTTGCATATTTTAACTAAAGGTGTGAATCGCTCCCTGATTCTATCAAGCTCTGATTGATATTCGGCATCGTTATATTCTATCGTTTGGAATTTCTTTTTATCTACATAGTTACCCGGATTCACTCTTACTTTTTCTACAATACGTGCGGCTAATTCGGCGGCGTTCGGCGTGAAATGTATATCGGCTATTAATGGTGCTTTGTAACCGCGGCGGCGTAGTTCATCTTTTATATTCCTTAGATTCTCTGCTTCTTTTATGCTTGGCGCGGTTATTCGGATAAATTCAGAACCTGATTCGATCATTTTAATCGATTGCTCGACTGTTGCAATCGTATCCAAAGTATCAGTTGTAGTCATTGATTGAATTCTTATCGGGTAATCTCCGCCTAATGGGATATCCCCAATATGTACTACTCTCGTTTTAAATCTTTTATATTCTGTTGTGTTTTCGCAATAATTATTTTCTAAATTCATATCTCTTCCTTTGTAAGAATCTTAAACAATTCTTAAGCAAGATTAGTTCTATTCCAAAAATTTCGAAATATGTGCAATATACGATGAGATAAATTCGCATGAAGAACTCTGCTCTCTCGCCGTAATAATATTTTTATCGAATACGACCGGTTGATCCGTAAATTTTAATCCCTCTTTTTCGATTTCTCCAATATATTCAGGATAGCAGACAGCTTTTTGAGTAATTACCCCCGCTCTTGCGACAGTTACACCCGAATTACAGATTGCACCCAACACCTTTGTGGGAGAGGACTTAAAATCCTTAATGAGCCGATGAAGTGTTTGATTGCTCCAATATCTTTTTGCCCCATTTCCACCGCACAAAATCATACCCGCGAAATTTCGCGCATTTGCATTATATAGCATCATATCGGGTTTTACTTTCAGTCCATTATTGCCAACGCATACAGCGGAAGTATCTGAGAGTATAAAATATCGTAATTCCGCGTCCTTCAAACCATTTTTTATTACTAAAAATTCATGCTCATTAAAATCAGTAGCCGGCAGAAATAGCAGGATATCTCTTACTTTATTGTTATTCATTTTTCCTAAATCAAGTGAGTTGGAAACTCTTTATATCTCTATCTTTTAAAACAATACATATTCGTAAATATATCAATTTAATAGCTAATTTATTTGAAAGAAAAATCATTAACTTTACTGTATGAGAATTCCTGAACAGAAAATAGATGAGATTCGCCAATCCGCTAATATTGTAGATATCATCAGCACTCATGTGCAATTAAAAAAGAGGGGTAAAAACTTTGTCGGTCTATGCCCTTTCCATACTGAAAAAACAGGCTCTTTTGTAGTAAGTGAAGATAAACAAATCTACCGCTGTTTTGGATGCGGGAGTGGCGGCAATATTTTTAAGTTCTTAATGGATTATAAAAATATCTCCTTTATTGAAGCCGTTCAAGAAATTGCTGATTTTATCGGATACCAACTAAAATTTGAAGACAATAATAAGGGAGAAGATGACGTACTCGAAGTCCTCTACGAAATCAATCTTACGGCAGCACGTTTTTTTACCGACACCCTTTATAAAAGTAATGATGGAGAAATTGCACGCGAATACTTAAAAAAGCGAAATATAAAACCACAGGTTCAAAAATCATTCGGTCTCGGTTTCGCTCCTTCAGGTTGGAATAATTTTTATGATCATGCTGTAGCAAATAAATTAGATTTAGAAAAAACAAAACTTCTCGGATTAATAGATAAAAACGATTCGGGTAAATTTTATGATAAATATCGGGGCAGGGTCATATTTCCTATCTTTTCACCAAATGGAAGAGTAATTGCATTCGGCGGAAGAATATTAGAAAATAGTGATAATGCTGCTAAATATCTAAACTCACCTGAAAACCCAATCTACTTAAAACGTAAATCCCTTTATGGATTATTTCACTCAAAAGAGGAGATAAGAAAATTAGATAAAGCAATACTTGTCGAAGGATATCTTGATTTAATTTCACTATTTCAGAATGGTGTTAAAAATGTTGTCGCTTCATCAGGTACTTCACTTACCGAAGAGCAGGTACAGCTTCTTTCAAGATTCACTAAAAATATTATTGTGCTTTTTGATTCTGATGAAGCAGGACAAAAAGCCGCTCTTAGAAGCATAGAAATACTTATCAAATCCGATTTTGACGTTAAGGTGGCTCTCCTTCCAAAAGGAGAAGACCCCGATTCTTATATTCAAAAAAATGGCAAAGAAGTTTTTGATGATTTTCTCTCTAAATCACAAAACTTCCTCGAGTTCAGACTAAGAATATTCGAGGAAAGAGGTATGTTAAGTGATCCAAATGAAGCCACTAAAGTTATTCGCGAAACAGTAAGAATTATTGCTCTTGTTTCAGATAAAATTAAACAGGGATTATTAATCACCACTCTTGCTAAAAAGTTTAATCTCCGAGAAAAAATGCTCGAATCGGAATTGATAGATTATATAAATAAACAATCTGATCAGAAAAAACCGTTGAAAGAAACTTCAAGTACATCATCATTCGGCAAATTGGAATTAAAAAACAATAGGGATAAATCATCAACAGCACAAACCGAAAAAGAATTAATTCGATTACTCTTCAGCGGTGATAATGAAATTGTAAGTGCTATATTACATGATATTGAACCAGCCGATTTTACTTCGATTATCTTCAAAGAACTTTCGCGTATTGTAGTAGAAAATTATGAAGATGGTCTTATTGCACCTGCTCATTTAATTGAACAGATTAACGATTCAGAACTAAAAGATTACGTTTTTAATCTCCTCTTTAATGAGGAAGAGATAAGTCCTAGATGGTCTGAACTATCACACAACGGCGAAATAAAAAAAGATAAAATTGAATACGCAATCGATCACATTAGAAAATTCAAGGTAGTCCGTTTCAATGAACAGCTTCATGAATTAAATAAGAAAATTGGAGAGACTACTGATAGCCAAGCAATATATGAACTATTGAAATCGATTAAAGATATGGAAGAAGAGAAACGCCGCTTAATGTCTAATTCAAAAAACAACAACGAAATATAGGTTGGGAAATGAGAAAAAATTTATCGCTTTACGAAATTAATACTAGAGTTTTCATTAAAAAATTTGCTGATGCTAAAGGGAATGCAAATATCAGTTATGTCCCCGAATCTTATTGGGATAATCTCAAAGAAAAAGGTTTCGATTATATATGGCTTATGGGCGTTTGGAAAACTTGCTCTTCGGCGATTGAGGATTTCTGCTATGAAGAGGATTTAGTTAAAGCTTATGCTAAGGCATTAAAAGATTGGCAGAAAGAAGACGTAATCGGCTCTCCTTATTCTATTGATTGTTATGAATTTAATCCCGCTCTGGGCAGTACTGAAGATTTTTATAATGTAAAAGCTATGCTAAATAATAAAGGAATGAAACTCATTTTAGATTTCGTTCCAAATCATCTTAGCGTTCATACACATTTATTAAAAACGAATCCTGAAGTTTTCCTTGAAGCTTCGGAAGATAATTTTAATACTGATAATCATACTTTTTTTAAGAGTGATAATGGCAAGTATTATGCACACGGCAGAGATCCATTCTTTCCCGCATGGCAGGATACTGTTCAGATTAATTATTACAGCTTAGAAGCTCGTAAATTTATGGATGAAATCCTTCTTGATTTAACTGATGTATGCGATGGTCTTCGTTGCGATATGGCGATGCTTGTTCTTAATAATACTTTTCACAGTACTTGGGTCGGTGCGCTTAAAAACTTTACTCGTCCCGAAAAAGATTATTGGGCTGATACTATCTCTAAAATTAAATCCAAAAGAGATGATTTTATTATGATAGCCGAAACATATTGGGACCTCGAATGGGTAATGCAGCAGCAAGGTTTTGATTATACTTATGATAAAACTCTTACCGAGCGAATACGCTCCGGTTATATTGATGCCATTAAGGGACATCTACAAGCCGAAACAGAATACCAGCAAAAATCTGTCCGCTTCCTTGAAAATCATGACGAAGAACGCACACTTGCTATTATGAATTGTGAAAGGAATAAATCTGCATCTGCTATTATTGCTACAATTCAAGGACTTAAACTCTATAACGATGGCCAGCTCGAAGGTAAAAAAATCAAACTTCCTGTTCAGCTCGGTAGAGAATGGGCAGAAACAGAGAATAAACAACTTAAAGCTCACTACGATAAATTGCTTTCTATTACAAAAGCAGAAATATTTAAAGCCGGTAAATGGACTCTCTTAGAACCTGAACCGGGTTGGGATGGTAATTTTACTTATGTTAATATGCTCACTTGGCTTTGGACTTATAAAGATGAACACCGTCTTGTTGTAATTAATCATTCTGAAACTCTTTCTAAATGTAGAATAAAATTGAATTTAGAAGGATATCAGGAAGAATTTGAATTAGTTGATTTAATGACAGATCAAAAATATCTTCGCTCTGCCGAAGAGGTAAGTGGTATTGGTCTATATATAGAACTAAAACCGTATCATACACACATTTTTAAGTTCTAATTCCTACTTAAAAATTGGTAATTTTAAAGTTCTACATTAGAATTACGTTAATAATCGGTGCGGTTGCGGACGAGGAATCCATTACCTTTTCAATCTTCTAAAGATAAGTGAAATTTTTATAAATATCTGCTCCCTTAAATAAGAGAGCAGATATTATTTTAAAAAACGAATGTAACGCCAAACTTGAATGTTTCGTAAGTGAGCGGTGTTTCTGTGCTAAAGGGCCAGTTCATATTATCTCTCTTAAGGGCATAGAAAGCATAAGAATAAGCACTCTTGAGGATTACATTTATTATCGGTGCGGCTGCGGGCGATGAATCCATTACCCTTTCAATAAAAAATTCTAATGCACCTTTACCTGTTTCTTCAATTACAAAACTGCCGAGATGTTTCCAAAATAGATGACGAGGGAAAATTACTGCAGCTTCGTAACCAATATTAAATGAAACTGCATTTACAGCTTCAAACCGAATTCCACCCTCTACGCGCGTACCGAATCTAAAATCTTTATCATATCGATTTAGAATTTGCATATCTTTAATTTGACTAGGGCGAACAAAAGAATAATCATGAGGACGTTCACCTACATCCGGAAAATTTTCCATCTCAATTCTTGTCCATACAAAATCAGATTGTGTATAAGGAAGCAATAAAAATCCACCGAAATCATATCCATAACCTTCCCTCTTGCCAATACCAAAACTCCAATTATCAAACGCTAATTCGGATAGTTTTCTTTTTTGTGAGCTTAAGCGGGATGCTGTATTCGATACAAAGACAAAACTTTCATTAAAATCTACAATGTTATTATCATCGGTAGTTCCTAGATCGCTATAACCAAGTTTTAGCTCCCATGATCCAGCCGGAGCAAACATATTAAACATTTCTTTATGTTTATAGTCTCCGATTCCATAATTTAATTCTATGAATGGACGGTCGAATTTCCAGTTTAACCAATCGTATCTTCCCCATTCCCAATCGTGAGACCAACCATAATCATCACCGTCATCGGTCGTTCCCCAATCGTCATCATCTTCATCTTGTGCAGATAAATTAATATTTAATGCTAAAGTGAATATAAAAACTAGTATAAGCAATTTATTGAGCATAGTCCCTCCCCTTGAGATTTATTTTATCTGAAGTTTAGACGAAAGAATAGTAAGAAAGGTTACATTCCTTATATTAGCTTATTTTTATACCCGATTTTTTTTCTAATGTTTTTACTAATGTATCCATCAGCACTTCATTCTGGACAGGCTTTGTAATAAATACATCAACACCTGCATTATAAGCATTATCCTTATCACGCTGAAAAGCATGTGCCGAAAGACCCACTATCGGCATGTTTTTATAAGTAGGATTTTCTCTTAATTCTTTTGTTAATTGAAGTCCGTCTTTTTTCCCTCTTAACGATATATCCATTAAGATGATATCGAACTTTTGCTCAGCTAGTTTTTGGTAAAATGTTTCTGCCGAATCGCATATTTCTAATTCAAACTTTCTTTTCAAAAAAATCTGAAGAAATTTCTGATTCTCGTAATCATCCTCTACAATTAATAGTTTCGGTCTGTTTGGTGTTTCGATGGACATAATTTTCCACTTGTTTGTATATCAATTTCTAAAAATACTAAATAGATTTGTAAAACAAAACTAATATTCGTCCCAACTCTTTATTTGTAGATCATCAATGCTTTTTTCGGATAGAGCCTCTCCTAATCGCATTGCTAATTGACGATTAGTAATCAGCGGAATTTTATAATCTACAGCAGTTCTTCTTATAATATAGTCATTTGTTAATTCTTCTTCTTGGAAGTTTTTAGGAATATTGATAACTAAATCGATCTTACCCTGTTTAATATAATCCGCTGCATTAGGAGACCCTCCTTTTAATGGCCAGTTAAGCAATTCCACAGGAATGCTATTTGACTTCATAAACTTTGCAGTACCCGAAGTCGCATAAAGCTTCACTCCAAGCTTTAAGAATGAGCGGCATGTTTCTAATAATTCTGCTTTCGATTCTATTGAACCGGACGAAATTAATATTGATTTAATAGGGAATTTATACCCCACAGAAATCAACGCTTTCAAAAATGCTTCATAAAAATCATCGCCTAGGCAAGCTACCTCACCCGTGGATGCCATTTCCACTCCCGTAGTCGGGTCTGCCCCCTCCAAACGAGTAAATGAAAATTCAGGTGCCTTTACACCTACATAATCGTAATTGAAATTCATATTGTCATCTATCGGCACTTTCACACCCGTAATTACTTTAGCAGCGATTTCAATAAAATTCTTCTTTAATGTCTTTGAAACAAAAGGAAAACTTCTTGATGCACGAAGATTACATTCAATCACTTTTACTCTATTCTCTTTAGCAATATACTGAATATTAAACGGTCCATTAATATTCAATGATTTTGCGATCTTAGACGATATATCTCTTATCTGTCTCATTGTTTCGAGATACGTTCTTTGGGGTGGAAGAACTAATGTAGCATCACCCGAGTGAACTCCTGCATTTTCTACATGTTCTGAAATTGCCGAGCAGACAATTTTTCCATTCTGCGCAACCGCATCAAATTCTAATTCTTTCGCATTAACCAAATATTTTGATATTACCACCGGATGTTCATTCGATACATCCACTGCTTTTTGGAGGAATCTAATTAATTCATTATCATCAGTCGCAATTGCCATTGCCGCACCGCTTAATACATAAGATGGACGCACCAAAACCGGATAGCCAACTTTCTTAGCAAATTCTACCGCATCTTGAATAGCATTGAGCTGTCTCCATTCCGGCTGTTCTATCTCAAGCTTATCCAACATAGAAGAAAATTTGCTTCTGTCTTCTGCCATATCTATTGAATCTGTTGATGTACCAAGAATTTTTATTCCCACCTTCTTTAGCTTTGCAGATAGATTATTTGGAGTCTGTCCACCCATTGCGACTATTACGCCTTTAGGGTTCGTTGCCCGATAAATTTCGTAAATTGTTTCGACTGTAAGCTCTTCAAAAAATAGCGCATCCGATTCATCATAGTCTGTACTAACGGTCTCCGGATTACAATTAATCATAATTGTTTTGTAACCCATCTCTCTTAATGATTTGCCTGTAACCACACAACACCAATCAAATTCCACTGAACTTCCAATTCTATATGGTCCCGAACCGAGTATTACAATTGAATTTTTTAACTTAATATCTGAATCGCTACTCTCGCAGTTGTATGTAAGATAAAGGTAATTAGTCTTTGCCGGGAACTCAGCGGCAAGCGTATCGATATGCTCAATCTTTGGTCTTAATCCAAATTTAATTCTCTTTAAATAAACATCATGAGCATCAATATCCAATATATTAGCAATCTGCCTATCCGAAAATCCGAACTGTTTCGCTTTAAGCAAAAAACCTTTATCCATCTTTTTGAAATTTTGTTCTGCAATTTTTTTCTCCATATCCACTATGTTTTGAATCTTATAGAGAAACCATTTATTGATGTGAGTAAGATTAAAAATCCAATCGACCGAATAACCTGATTTTAATGCTTGAACAACTGCGAAAATTCGTTCCTCGGTAGGATTACTAAGTGCATATTCCAAATCCTCAAATTCAAATTTAGTTCTGCTTGCTGTAATACCATCTACGCTTATATCAAGCATTCGCATCGATTTTTGGAACGCCTCTTCGAACTTTCGACCAATTGCCATTACTTCGCCCACCGATTTCATCGAAGACCCAAGTTGCTTTTTTACGAATTTGAATTTCTTCAAGTCCCATCGAGGTACTTTTATTACGATATAATCAAGAGCAGGTTCAAAGAAAGCACTTGTATTTTTCGTAATGGCATTTGGCAGTTCGTGTAATCCATATCCTAATGCGAGTTTAGCTGCAACGAATGCCAATGGGTATCCTGTTGCCTTAGAAGCAAGTGCCGAGCTACGCGATAATCGAGCATTTACTTCTATAACGCGGTAGTCCTCGGAATTCATATCAAGAGCATATTGAATATTGCATTCCCCAACAATTCCAAGATGGCGTATGGTACGAATTGCTACTTCTCTTAATTTATGAAACTCAGTATTCGATAATGTTTGCGATGGAGCAACAACCATGCTCTCGCCTGTATGGATTCCCATCGGATCAATATTTTCCATATTACATACCGTAATACAGTTATCATATTTATCTCGAACTACTTCATATTCAATTTCACGCCACCCTTCCAGATATTCTTCTACTAGAATTTGAGATGAATATGAAAGAGCACGGGAAGCTAATTTTTTTAATTCTGTGGCATTGCGGCATATCCCCGACCCAAGTCCGCCGAGTGCATAAGCAATGCGTATTATTATAGGGAATCCTATCTTCTTAGCATATTCAAGTGCATCCTCTACGCTATTAACAGCGTTACTCTGCGGATATTTAACATCTATTTCACTTAACTTCTGACAGAATTTTTGTCGGTCTTCAGAGTTCTCTATTGCTTCAATCTGTGTGCCGAGCACTTCCACATTATGTTTTTTCAAAATTCCGAGCTTCTCTAATGCAAGACCGCTATTTAATGCCGTTTGCCCGCCGAATCCAAGCATTATACCATCGGGCTTTTCTTTCTTAATTACCTCTTCTATGAAATGTGTGTTGATTGGAAGTAGATATACCCTATCAGCTATATAATCGGAAGTCTGAATTGTAGCAATATTGGGATTGATTAAAACAGTATATATTCCCTCTTCCTTAAGAGCTTTGATGCATTGACTTCCGGAATAATCGAACTCCCCTGCTTCACCAATTTTTAAAGCTGAGCTTCCGATTATTAAAACTTTTTTGAATTTTGTTTTCACTTTAAGTCCTTGATAAATTCATCGAAAATAAATTCAGTATCCACCGGTCCTGGTGCGGCTTCGGGATGAAATTGGACACTCCTAAATGGAAGTTTATTATGCCTGATTCCTTCGTTTGATCCGTCATTAAGATTCTCGAACCAAACGCTCCACCCTTTCGGAAGTCTTTTTGTATTGACCGCAAAGCTATGGTTTTGTGATGTTATATAACATTTATTTGAGCTTGCTTCTTTTACAGGTTGATTTTGACTTCTATGACCATATTTCAATTTATATGTTTTTGCGCCTGCCGCCAATGAAATTATCTGATGCCCCATACAGATTCCTAATATCGGAGCTTCTTTTGCGATCAATTGTTTCGCCGTTTTTACTATCTCTTTATATACTACCGGATTACCCGGTCCATTAGATAAAACAACACCATCATAATCTTCGCGGCTTATATTATAATTATATGGTACACGAAATACTTCCACTTTTCTCGTAATCAAATTTTCGATAATACTTTTTTTACATCCGCAATCGATTAATAAAACTCTCTTCTTCCCTTTTCCGAGTATCTCAGGTTTTTGAACAGTTACTTTTGAAATCAGATGGTCAATATCAGGATCGTAAAATTCAGTAGGTTCGTTATCGACAATTATTTTGCCAAGCATCGTACCATGCTCTCTAATGAGCTTTGTCAATTTCCTAGTATCTATTCCGCAAAGTCCCGGCACGTTATATTTCTCAAGCCACGAAGAAAGACTCTGCGCCGCATTCCAATGATTAAACTCTTCGGAATTTTCAGATACAATTAATCCCTGAATTTGAATTTTGTGAGATTCAAAATTTTCGGGTAATTTCTCTATTATTGAATCTGCCGGAATACCGTAATTACCGATTAATGGAAATGTGAAAACTAATATTTGTCCTTTATAAGAAGGGTCTGTCAAGGTTTCGGGATAACCAACCATGCCGGTATTAAATACCACCTCACCCGATGTTGACTGTGGAAGTCCGAAAACAAATCCCGGAAATTCACTCCCATCTTCTAATAAAAGTTTACCTTTGTGTGTTATGTTGAAAGTGCGGTTCACTATTCTCCACCTTCTTTCTTATTATTTAGAGTAATTTTGGGTGTGATATTGAGGAATTGCGTAGAAAATATCGGCGCAATTTATAAAAAAATTTTAATTAATGCAGAAAAAAAGAGATAAAATTTGGTATGGTTTACTAATTTGTATTTTCGTTATTTATTTTTGTGTTTAATTTCTTTGCGGGGGAACATGAAAAAATTATTACTTTTTCTATTTATAATTCTATTTTCACAAAATATTGAAGCTCAAGTGGGTAAAGGAACTTTACGAGGATTCATAGCTGATTCCACTTCAGGTGAATCTCTTCCATTTGGTAACGTTCTAATTAAAGAGTTGAATTCGGGAACTTCTACCGATCAAAGAGGTTATTTTATTATTACTTCTATTCCGGGTAATAAAAAATATAACGTTCTGTTCTCTTATGTTGGCTATAAATCAAAAGAGATTTCTATTTATATCGGTGCGAATAAGGTTACTGATATAAAAATAATTCTTGAACCGGTTTCAATTCAACTTAATGCAATTGAAAAAGTTGCTTCTAAGATTCCGAAAGAAAAATCTACCGATTTGAGTTTACAGAAGATCGTTGTAAAAGATCTTGAGACTTTGCCCAAGGGAGTGGAAGTCGATATCTTCCGTTCGTTGCAATATCTTCCGGGTGTTCGTTCCGGAGGTGATGTCTCCGCTAAATACTATGTAAGAGGCGGTGCTAGCAATCAAAATCTTGTAATGCTCGATAATTCGACAGTCTATCACCCTTTTCATGCATTCGGAATTTTCTCGGCTATCGATCCGGAGATAATTAATTCCATCGAATTTTATAAAGGTGGTTTTACTTCTGAACTAAGCGGTCGGCTTTCATCTGTTATGAAAATTAATACAAAAGATGGCAACCGAAATCAATTTGGAGGTAAAGCAAGTGCTTCACTTCTTAGCACTAAACTACTCGTTGAAGGTCCTATCCCTGACGGTTCATTCCTTCTTTCCGGCAGAAGAAGTCATTCCACCGGTGTATTAAAAAAATTCCTGAATAATAAAAATGCACCAATCGATTTTTATGACGTTGCACTTAAATTAAACTTCTCGAATGATGAATTTATGAAAGATGCTAAGTTTACTGTCCATGGCTTTGCAAGCGGAGATTATCTTAGAAATAATAGTCCGGTAAAAGAAGATTTTGCCTGGTCTAATAAGATAATCGGTTTGAATTATTTTCAGATTTCCGATAGCCCCTTATTTTATCAGATCGATTTTTCTTTAAGTCATTTTGATGGCGAACTTAATCCTCATGGGAGTAACTCAAAAGCCCGGAAAAATTCTTTGAGCGATCTCTCCTTCAAAATGGATTTTAATTACGTTTACGATAGCAAAGACGAACTTGATGGCGGTTTTAAAATCACAGAGATTAAGACAAATTTGTTTTTGGAAAATGCACGCAGAGCAGTTACTGATATAGCTACCAAAGGTACAAATATAAGTGCCTATCTAAAATATAAACTATTGCGATTTGATAAATTTGGTGCAGATGTTGGCACTCGACTTAATTTAACTCGATTAGGCGGCGGCGGTTCTGATGAACAATTTTTAGAACCTAGAGTGAGTATGACGTATAGAATAATACCGCAAATAGCAATTAAAGCAGCTTGGGGAATCTATCAACAGGATTTAGTAACTCTCTCTGATGAGAATGAAATAATTAATCTATTCGAGCCATGGATTATTACGCCTCTTTATATAAAACCATCTAATGCTATTCATTATGTTGCCGGAATAGAGACTTTCTTTACTCCCGAACTCGAACTAAGCATAGAAGGTTATTATAAAAGAATTTTGAACCTCGCATTAATTAACGAAAAGAAATTCTTCTCGGTGGATAATGACCTCGTTGCGGGAACAGGAAAATCGTATGGTTTAGAAGTACTCTCAAGATATACATTTTCACAAGTCAGTTTAACCGCATCTTATTCTTTATCTAATACTACAAATGAAGTTTACGGCGTTTCTTATTCCCCGCGCTATGACGCTAAGCATTCGATTAATTTAATTCTCGAAGTCGATCTTGGTTATGGTTTTACTGCAAGTACTACTTGGATATATAATTCCGGTCAACCGTTCACACAAATTTCGGGCTATTATGAAAAACTCACTATCGACGATGTTTTCGCATCAAATTACCTGTTCGATTCTTATATCCCATTCAGAATTTTAGGCGATAAGAATATTGGAAGACTTCCTGATTATCACCGTCTAGATTTTAATCTTTCTAAAAAAATCCAATTAGGCGATTTTAAGTTTTACTTAGATTTCAGTATCATTAATGTTTACGATCGAAAAAATATCTTCTATTTTGATAGAAATACAGGCGAGAGAGTGGATATGCTTCGATTCCTTCCAACCGCAACTATAAAGGTGGAATTATGAAAAAATCAATTTTAGCAGCATCGTTAATTTTAATGCTAACATCAATTTCATGCGATGATTCATTTGAACCGAAAGCTGGATTTTCAGAAAAATATATACTTAATTGCATTATTAATGGTGATTCTACTACTCAATATGCTACCATATCAAGTAGTTTTGATGTGGATGGGTATGATCCTTATACGAATCAAAATGATCCGTTTCTTAAAACAGCTTTTGTTACTTTAACTTATAAAAATAAAGTCTATCCCATGAGAGATACATTAGTCTCCCGCTTGGGTGATTCCCGTTATCCTGGTCCGATGCCAGTATATTATCTTCCAAATTTTACACCTAATGACGGAACTGAAATTACAGTAAGAGCTGTTCTGGGAAATGGTAAAATATTAACTTCTAGCACAAGATCTCTAAATCCAAATAATTTTTATTTTTCAAGCTCAACAAGAGACATACCGACCGGCAATGCTTATGGTGGAACTCTTGTTTTTACGTGGAAAGAATTTTTCCCTGATCAAAGTCTTAATCAGGAAATTTTCTTTGCCCCTGATCTCATTTTAGTTTATTATAAAATTGAAAATGGGATTCAAAAACGAAAACAAATTGAATTTCCAATGTATTTACTAAGTCAACAAGGTAAGGAAGTTGGTATCTATCCTCCGATTGCAAATAGAATTAGCACAATAGGTTACGAAGTACCAGCTATCGATTCTATTATGAGGAGCATCTCAACCGGTGATCCAAATAAATCAAATTATATTATTGATAAAGCTTATTTTCATTTATTAATTATGGATAAAAATTTAGCGACTTATTATTCGGCTCAACAAACTTTCTTTGATGAGTTTTCCGTAAGAATTAATCAGCCTGATTTTACGAATGTAGATGGCGGTCTTGGAGTCTTTGGCGTTTATATTACAAAAAAAGTTATTGTAAACATAGAGAAATTTTATATTGAGTCATTCGGATATGTGAAAAAATGATATTAAAAAAAAATAATTTTGCTTTAATATTGCTATTAGCGGTAACGTTATATAATTGTACTCCATTACCCCGTTTTAGATCAGAGAATAATTCAAAATTGCCTATTGAAAATAAACAGCTTAATGAAACTTATAAAGACCATGAAGTACTTGAATTTATTGAAGGAACTGCGTCTTTTTATGCGGATAAATTCAATGGAAGAATTACTTATAGCGGCGAAGTCTACGATATGAATGGCGTTACTGCCGCCCATCAATCCTTCCCTATGGATACGATTATAAGAGTAACCAACCTTAAAAACAATAAAAGCACAATACTCCGAATCAACGATCGGATGCCTACACGCGGAGACCGAATAATTGATCTTTCTCTCGGTGCCGCAAAAGTATTGGATTTCGTTAATGACGGCATTACAGACGTAAAACTGGAAGTCCTTGAATGGGGACAAGGTAAAAAATAATATAAGGATAATCTAGAATGAAAAAACTATTCACACTTTTTTCACTCCTATTTGTAACCGTAACTTTTTCACAAGAGAAGTCACCTTTCGTACGTTACCCTTCTCTAAATAATGATGGCTCAAAAATCACATTCTCTTATCAAGGGGATATTTGGACAGCAGAATCAAAGGGGGGTACAGCTACTCGTTTAACAATTCATGAAGCTTATGAATCAATTCCTAAATTCAGCCCCGATGGCAAATCGATTGCTTTTACCGCAGACAGAATGGGAAGCAATGATGTTTATGTAATGCCTTCAGAAGGTGGAGTTCCAAATCGCTTAACTTTTAGCTCTTCTAATGATGTTGTTACAGATTGGGAAAATAACAAAGAGATACTTTTTGCAACTGCACGCGAGTTCGTAAATCTAGAACGCGAACAGGAATTACATAAAGTCTCAATCAATGGCGGAACATCGGAAAGAATTCTTGATGCTCTCGGCACTTCGATTGTTAATTCTCCTGATAATAAATTTTATTTATTCGTTAGAGGCAGCAATACAATCTACCGTCAGCCTTATGCAGGTCCTGCTAACAGAGATATTTGGCTATTCAATAAAGCTAAAAAATCATTCATAAAAATTTCTACAAGTATGACAAATGATATTAATCCCGCTTGGGGAGATAGTAAAACAATCTATTTTATTAGTGCTGAATCTAATGGTAGATATAATATTTTCAAACAAACACTTGATGAAAACGGTGCGCCACAAGGCAATGCTGAGCAGATAACAAAACTTGAAAATGGCGTCCGCTATTTTGATATAAGCACAAACGGTAATTCAATCGTTTTTGAAAGTGATTCCAATATTTACCTGCTTGATACAAAAACAAAAAAGTATAATAAAATTACTATCGATCTACCGGCAGATTATCGTTTCGATCCGGTTGAATATAAAACTTTTACAAGTAATGCTTCCGGTTATTCAGTTTCACCAAACAGCAAATACACAGCTTTAGTTATTCGAGGTGAAGTGTTTATTACATTGAATGATAAAGATAAATCAAGAGCAGTGAATATTTCTAATAGTCCTTTCCGCGATACTGATGTTGCTTGGTTAAACGATTCTTCTGTTGTATTTACCTCCGACCGCGATGGGCAGTTCGATCTTTATTTGGCAACAAGTGATGATAAATCAGAACCTGCATTATTCAAAACACTTAAACATAAAATTACAAAAATCACATCAACCGGTTTAGATGAATCCGATCCTGTAATTTCACCTGACAGAAAAAAGATAACTTATGTAAGAGGAAGAGGAGAATTGATAGTTTCCGATATTTCCGCCGAGGGGAAACTAAGCAATGAAAAAGTATTATTGGAAGGATGGGCAACTCCTAGCAGCGTTGTCTGGAGCCCTGATAGCAAGTACCTTGCTTATTCTATGAGTGACCTTTATTTTAATGACGAAATATTTATTCATCCGGTAGATAATTCTATGAAACCGGTAAACGTTAGTATGCATCCTCGCGGAGATTATGACCCGGTCTGGAGTCCTGACGGTTCTAAACTCGGCTTCCATTCCGAACGTAATGATAGAACTTTTGATATCTGGTTTGTATGGCTAAAAAAATCCGATTGGGACAAAACAAAATTAGATTGGCTATATGACGATGAAAAACCCGCTTCTGATGCAAAAACCGCCAAAGGAACTAAGGATAAAAAAGATACTTCTAAAGACTCAAGTAAAACTAAAGATATCCAAATCGATTTCGATAAGATTTATGAACGATTAGTACAAGTAACAAATCTTCCGGGCGAAGAAAGCAATCTTGCAATCTCTAAAGATGGCGAGACTTTCTATTTTACAGCTTTTAATAGCGAAGCTAAAGCAAACGATCTTTACAGCGTTAAATGGGACGGGAAAGATTTTAAAGCCATAACAAAAGGTGGCACGAAACCAGCCGGTGTCGAGATCGATAAAGAGGGTAAGTATTTATACTATTTCAAATCCGGATCACTAAATCGTATTGATTTAAAAGGTGATAAATCTGAAGCTCTTCCATTTGTTGCCAAAATGAATATTGATCATCCTAAAGAACAAGAACAGATTTTTGAAGAAGCTTGGCGAACAATTAGAGACGGCTTCTATGATCCGGATTTCCACGGTTATGATTGGGATGCAATTAAAACGAAATACAAAGAATGGGCTATGGCGGCTTCTACTGACCAAGATTTCAAAGAGATGTTTAATTATATGCTTGGTGAGTTAAATTCAAGCCACATGGGCTTATATGGGCAAAATAGAGGCGAAACACAAAATGAATCAACCGGATTTCTTGGCGTTGATATTTCTCCTGTTAAGGAAGGAGTAAAAGTGAATCGTGTTGTCCCTGAATCTCCAGCCGATAGAGAATTAAGTAAACTTTTTGTTGATGATATTATTACATCTGTCGATCAAACACCTGTAACTAATGAAATAGATTTTTATTCTCTTTTGATTAATAAAGCAGATGAACCGGTTTTACTCGGAGTTAAAGACAAATCAGGAAAAGAAAGAGAAGTAAAAATCAGACCTATCTCAAGTGAACGCCAATTACTCTATGAAGAATGGGTAATACAAAGAGAAAAACTAACAGAGAAATATTCTAATGGTCGTCTTGGTTATATCCATATTCAAGGAATGAATTTCCCTTCATTCGAAGTATTTGAAAGACAATTAACCGCTGCGGGACATGATAAGGATGGCATCGTAATAGATGTTCGTTATAATGGTGGTGGCTCTACTACCGATTACCTTATGTTAGTGCTTAATTACAAACAACACGCATATACTATTCCACGCGGCGCATCCGATAACCTAGAAAAAGATAAATTGAAATTCAGAGATTATTATGCAATTGGCGAAAGACTTCCTTATTCGCCTTGGATTAAACCATCGGTTGCCCTTTGTAATGAAGACAGTTATTCAAATGCTGAAATCTTTTCTCATGCCTATAAATCTCTTGGAATTGGCAAATTAGTTGGCAAACCGACTAATGGAAGTGTTATCTCTACCGGTGGCAAACAATTAATTGACGGCTCTTTGGTTCGTCTCCCATTTAGAGCTTGGTACACGAAAGCTACCGATAAAAATCAGGAATTAGGACCTGCCGTTCCCGATTTTATTGTAGAAAATTCTCCAAATTCTAAAGCAATGAATGAAGACCAACAGCTTAAAAAAGCTGTCGATGAACTTATAAAACAGCTCGATTCGAAGAAATAATCGTCCATTTTAACCACCGAAGAGCGGAAACTGCTTTTCGGTGGTTTTTCTTTTTTCCCTTAAATAAGACTATTAATTCCGTGTTTTAAGATGAAATAAAAGATTTTTATCCTTTTTTTAGCGGGCAAATGAGATAAATATTCGGTAAATTTAAATAAGATAAAAACATTCTTTCCTCTTTATTTAGGAAGTGCATTTATTCATTTGTATTAAGGCTTTGTAATGGGAAAAAATTCAAAAATTATTTCTGATATAAATATTCAAGTGTATAATACATTTGGAAAAAACTTTGGCAATACTAAGTCATTTTCCTATGCCATTGCACCCGCCGCTTTAATTTTTCTCGGTGATCATACTCATTATAATGATGGAATATTAATTTCCACCGCCATCAATCGATATTGTGCCGTTGCAATCAGAAGAAGAAACGACCAAAAAGTAAATATAATTAGAAAAGATTTCGATATTTCCATTTCATTTGAACTTACTAATTTAGAAACAGATGATTCCGATTCGTCTTTTAGACTTATAAAGGGACTAACAAAACTGCTTAAGGAAGATGAGCATATTAATACCGGTTTTGATTGTGTTATATATTCCTGTTCACCTAATTTTCTTGGACTGGGTTGTTTTGCAGCTCAGCAAGTTGCATTTATTATTGCAGCTAAAAAGGCATTCAATATTAAGCTTCCCATAAAAGAATTACTTAATTATATACACATAAATGAGACAAATGTTATAGGCAAAATCTCTAACCCTGCTCATTATACTACTTCTGCTTTTGCTAAGGAGAATAACTTATATATTTCCGATCTTAGAAAAAATAGCTTCAAGTCGATCCCTTTCGATCAATCGGAATACAATATCATATCTTTTATGACCGATGAAGAGTTTTCGACACCAAATTTGGTTTGCAACGAAAGAATTGAAGAATGCGAAGTAGGGGTAAAAGGAGTTAGATTATATATCTGGGGGATTAAAAATCTCCGTGACGTAAAATTAGATTTTATGCAAAAGCATTTCCACGTGTTGCCGAAAAGAATTTATAATAGAATTGCTTATAACGTTAAAGAAAGAATAAGAACTGAAGAAGCATATAAAGCAATTAAAAACAAGGATGTTTCCTCCTTTGGGTCTTATATTTTTGAATCACATACTAGTTTATCTCAAGATTACGATCTAAGCATACCCACATTGGATTTTATCGTAAATGAATGTAAAGCAACCGAGGGCGTTTTCGGTGCTAAAATGATTAGCTGTTCCCCTAGCAGGACTATCTTTGCGCTCGCTAAATCTGACCAAGCGAAAACCATTGCAGAAAAAATTAATACTGCTTTCAAAAATAAATTTTCAAAAGAGCTTACAATTAACTACCTTTCTACTACAAACGGCGCAAAATTAATTTCCGACAAAGAAATTCATCACAAAATTGATGATTAGAATCAAGCCGTAAATTAATCACTCAAATTCAACTTGATTTTGTATCAGGTTAATAATAGATTTTCGCACAACTTATCACGGAGTTACTGAATGTATTTCCCGGAAGAGTATTTTAATGATGACTATGAGAGATTTGAGACCGAGGAAGAAGTAAAACAAAAAGTAAAAACCTGCTCTGAATTTATTCAAAGCGGTCAAATTTTTTCTAACATAGAATTTTTTGAAGATACAATACAACTTTGTATAGAATATGATTTATTAAATGAAGGTTTAGAATTAACAGAATCACTTACTGAATCTATTCCTTATAATGCTGAAATTTGGCAGTTTAGAGGAATTCTTTTTAATAATTCTTTTAATTTCGATGAAGGATATAAATGCTTCACAAAATCGATGACTCTAAATCCAAATGACGTAGAAACGCTTATCAATAAATCAATTTCAGAAGATAATCTCGGAATGATTGAAGAGGCAACTTCATCGCTCTTAAAAGCTCTCGAATTTGAATCGAATAACGAAGAAACTCTTTTTAATCTCGGAATTTTACACGAGAAAAAAGATGAATTTTTGGAGGCAATCGAATATTTCAAACGTGCTACAATTGCTGATCCTGAATATTCCGAAGCATGGTATGAATTAGGTTTTTGTGCTGAGACAATTAATAATCTGCCTGAATCTTATAGAGCTTATGAAAAATATCTTGAATTAGACCCGAATAATTTTACCGGCTGGTATAATAAGGGCATCGTTCTTATTAGAATGGAAGAATATGAGAAAGCAATTAATGTTTTTGAAGTTTCTATTGCTCTCAAAGAAGATTTCTCAAGCTCTTGGTTCAATCTCGGTTTCTGTAATTACAAATTGAATAAATTCCAAGAAGCTCTTAATGCTTATAAAAAAGCTTACGAGATCGATCCCGAAGATGAAACCGTACTTTTTAATCAAGGACAGGTTTATGAGGAATTGGCTAATTTCCCTTATGCTATTAAAAGCTATACAGAAGCCATTAAGATCGACAGCGAATATTATGAAGCGTTTCTTTCGAGAGGCTACTGTTACGACTTTATCGGTAAGTATCAATTAGCATTGCGCGATTTCAATACAGCTATTTCTCTTACAACCGATTCTGAAGATGCGTGGTTCGCTAAAGCAGACTTAGAGTATTCACTCGGTAATCTCGAGGCCTCAATTAAAAGCTATATAAAAGCAATTGAATCGAATGGTAATAATTTTACACTTTGGTATAAATTAGCAGAGACATATATTGAAATGGGAAGTTGGTTAGAAGGTTTAGAAGCTTTCGATGAATGCCTTAAAATTAAGCCGGCTAATGCCAACTCTTATTATGGAAAAGCAAAGATTAATTTCCTTCTCCATAAAACACAAGAAGCAATAATAAATTTGAAAGAAGCATTTAAATTAGATCCAACAATAAAAAATGATTTTGCACGGGAATATCCGGAAGTAAAATCTTCAAAACTTTTTATTAAATTAATAGAAGAAAATAAATCAAACTAAAGTGCATGAATGCAATCACTAAATAAGTTTAACCATAATACGAAAATTATAGGTGTAATAGGACATCCTATTAAGCACTCATTTTCTCCTTTGATTCATAACATCGCTTTTGAATTACTGGATCAGAATTATATTTATCTACCTTTCGATGTTCCTATAAACGGGCTTAAAGATGCCTTAAAAGGTATGCTGGCATTGGGGATAAAAGGTTTTAATGTTACTCTACCTCATAAAGAAAAGATATTTCCTTTTCTAAAAGAAATATCAGATGAGGCAGGTATTGTCGGCGCAATTAATACCGTGGTGAATGAAGATGGTATTTTGCATGGATACAATACAGACGTTACCGGAATTGTTGAGTCTCTTAATCCATATAAAGATGAAATTGCGGGTGCTACCGTTACCGTTATTGGAGCTGGCGGCGCAGCAAGAGCCGTTATCTTTGCTCTTATCAGAACCTTTAAAGTCGGGCATATTAATATCATTAATAGAACCGAACAAAAAGGGGAATCATTAAAAGAATATTTCAGCTCTAAAATGCTATATAACGAATTTAAAACATATAGTTTATTACCACCGGATCTTGTGGAAGTCTTCAGAAGTTCTAAACTGATTGTTAATGCCACATCAATGGGTATGTCTCCTGAAATTGATGACTCTGCAACTACAATTAAAGAATCATTTAATTCGGATCAGATCGTTTTCGATGTTATCTATACACCGATAAAAACAAAGCTGCTTAAGATTGCTGAAGGACAGGGTGCAAGGACAATTAATGGGTTACAAATGTTCATTGAACAAGCCGCAAAATCATTTGAACTTTGGACAGGCGAGAAAATGCCCACTGATAAAGTGAAAAAAACTCTTATTTCTTATCTTAATAGTTAAGAGGAAGGAATATTTATTGGTGCAACTATAGCGAATGATCTTTTTAACTTATCTAAATAGTTAAACGGAAAAATAACACCCTAATGGGGAGCGAGCCATTAGGGCGTTTATCTCATTTTTATATCTTTGAATATGAATAAATCTCACTACTTTAATTTCGCTAATGCGATTTTAATTCTTTCAAAACCTTCTTTAAGATTATCCATCGAAGTTGCATAAGACAATCTAAGAAATCCTTCTGCTCCGAATGAACTACCCGGTACTGTTGCAACCTTTGCTTCATACAGAAGATACATCGAAAGATCGAATGAATGCTCAATCTTCAATACTTCAGTTGATTTACCGAAATAATGACGAATATTAGGAAATAGATAAAAAGCACCTTCAGGCTTGTAGCAAGAAATACCCTCTAACGATGTTATAGCATCATAGAAATAATTTCTTCTCTTCTCAAACTCTATTCTCATCTCTTCTACAACTTCTTGGCTTCCATTCAGAGCCTCAACAGTAGCCGCTTGTGATATAGAAGATGCATTTGAAGTGCTATGGCTCTGAAGCTTATTAATGCCCTTTATAATCGGTTCCGGACCTGCAGCATAACCGATTCTCCATCCGGTCATTGCATAAGCTTTCGATACACCATTTATTACAATTGTTCTCTTCTTCATCGATTCGTTTAATTCTGCGAAACTCACAAACTTATAATCATCATAAATTAATTTTTCATAAATCTCATCCGAGATAATATAAAAATCGTGCTCCTCTGCCACAGTGGCAATAGCTTCGAGTTCCTCTTTTGTATAAGCAGAACCTGTTGGATTAGAGGGATTGCATAAGATCAATAATTTAGTAGCTGGTGTAATCGCATTTTTTAATTGTTCCGGTGTAATCTTAAAACCGTTTTCTTCCGATGTTTCTACGATTACCGGTTTACCATGAGCTAAAGAGATCATTTCGGGATAAGAAACCCAATATGGTGCGGGGATTATTGCTTCATCATCAATATAGATAATCGATTGAACAGCATTAAAAATACTCTGCTTTGCACCGTTTGAAACGATAATTTCATTAATTGTGTAATCGAGATTATGATCTTTTTTAAATTTATTTTGAATTGCTTGCCTTAGTTCCACTGTACCGGGATTAACGGTATAACGTGTCATATTCTTTTCGATTGCATCAATAGCGGCATCTTTGATATTGCGTGGAGTCGGGAAATCGGGTTCGCCAACACTTAAATCAATTACATGTTCACCCCTTGCCTGCATTCCTTTAGCTTCCGCCGCCACTTTCATAGTAGGGGATTCTATAATATTATTAATTCTTTTCGATACTGAAAACATTGCACTTCCTTTAATTTTACATCCCGAAATATACTACTTAATCCCTTGATTTGCGTATGGGAGGAGTTGGTTAAATTGGTTGTTCAGTTTTAGAACCAAGGGAACGATTCAAAAAGAACGAATAATAGCGATTTACCCTCTTAAAGATAGAAATACTTAGTGCTTTCATTATTCATTCAACTTTAATTGAAGAGTAATCTCCCCCTTTTTTTTAAAGAGGGAGAAAAAATAAATTTTTACGAATTCAACAAATTTATTAAAATGTAGGAATCGGTTTATTTCTGTTTTATAAACTCTAATTCTGTGAATACGAAATCGGGAGAATTTGGCACTTCGATTATAAATTTCTCTACCTCTGCATTAAAGTTCATCTCAAACTTTACCCAACCCTTAGTAAGGAATTGATCTGCCCAATCGATTGTGAAAGTATCATAATGATAATGCTTTAACTCTCCTCTAAATTCTTTTGATGGTAAAAACTGTAAGAATAAATTACCATCTCTTACCGAAACTTCTGCTTTCCCATACATTTTGTCTTCATAAATGCCCGCATATTCTTCAAGAGGTAACGAAGGAGCGGTATCTTTTACGCGGATTGAATCTCTACGGTTAAACTCATTTTGTCTTCGTTCCATTCCCTTATTAAATCTTTTTAGCATTTCAGCATTATAATCTTTTTCCTCCTGACCAAACATTAAATCCATTATATAACTTCTGACTGCGCTTGTCATACTATTTTCAAGATTGCTTAAAAGTACAAATCCGAATTTTTCTTCGGGTACTAATGTAACGTTCGATACCATTCCGGGCATTCCGCCGCCATGCGAAAGAGTGCGTTTCCCTTTATAATAATCAGCAAACCAGCCCAATCCGATTGCACCATTTCCGACAGCAAAACTATTCATCCACATCTCTGCCGATTGCCTTTCGCTGAAAATTCTTTTTCCTTCGTATTTTCCTTTTCCTAATTGTAAACGAATCCATTGCGCCATTTCAATAGCAGATGAATTAATACCCGCTGCAGGAGCAACGGCATCAACTGAATAGTATTTTATTACGGATAATTTTCCGTCATTCATTTTGTATGCTTTTGCAATATTGCTAGATTTCTGTAATTCCGTTATGTTCGTTACACTTCTTTTCATTCCGAGAGGTGTGAAAATATTTGCTTTTACGTAATCCTGCCAGCTAGTATCAGTAATAGTTTCTAATACAGCACCGGCGGCGGTGTACATCAAATTAGAATAGCCATATTTAGTACGGAAACTTGAAACAGGTTTTAGATAACGCACTCGTCTTAATACTTCTTTTGTATCATAATTGCTTCCGAGCCAAAGTATGTCACCGCTGAATGTTACAAGTCCACTGCGATGCGTAACAAGATCACGAACAGAAATCTCTTTCGTAACCCAAGAATCGTACATTTGAAAATCAGGCAGATAGTTTATTACAGGATCATCCCATTTTAATTTGCCTTGATCGACTAAACGAGCGAGCGAAGCCGTTGTAAATGCCTTTGATAATGATGCAATAACAAATAAAGTATTTTCATCTACTTTATCATCTTTACCTAATTCTCTTACTCCGAATCCTTTCGCATAAATCACAGAATCATTTTTTACAATTGCGACAGAGAATCCGGGCATCTGCCAATCTTTCATTCCCTTTTCTATAAATGAATCTAACTTCTTAAAATCTTGTGCCGCTAATTGTGATTGCATTACAAGTAACAACAATAGAGAACGCAAAACGGTTTTCATTCTTTCCTCAATTTATTTTTATTATTTTATAATTTATCTATATTTATTCAATTAGCTTTGGGCGCTTTAAATGAAACTCCGTTGCATCCTGAAATGCTTTTGCTGCTGCAATTATCTTCCCTTCTTCAAACAAACGTCCGATAAATGTAATACTGCTATTCGAGCCGTCCGGTGCTTTACCCGTTGGCACAACCACCGATGGATGTCCTGTTAAATTCGTCAGCAATAAATTATCTCCTTCCCACGAAGGAGCAAGATAAAAATCGAACTTGTTCATTATTTGATTCATCTCATTTATCAAGACGGTTCTTATTCTGCTGGCATTAATATATTCCACGGCAGGAATAAATCGATTTGCACGGAATAGATTAGGCCAAGCATTTTTTATCTGTCGAGCAAGCTCTTCGTCTTTATTACTTCTTGTTAATTCATCGAATGCCGCCGCAGATTCTGCCGATAAAATAAATGAAAGATTATTAACATTAATTTTAGGCAATGAAATCGGTATCAATTCCGCACCAAGTTTTATTAATTGCTCTAAAACTAAAGAATCGTTTGAATGAAAAGGATAATTTTTATTGAAGTCATCTTTTAGGTATCCGATTTTAAGTTTCTTAAAATCAATTTTATGATCGTAATTGAAGGGATAATCATAGAGAGTAAGATCATTTGGGTCTAATCCGTGAATTACATCGAATACAATTGCGAGGTCTTCAGCATTGCGGCAGATTGTGCCAATTTTATCCATAGACCAGCTCAGAGCCATTGCACCGCTTCTGCTCACTCTTCCGTATGTCGGACGCAATCCCGTAACGCCACAGACAGTGGATGGGGATACAATCGAGCCCCATGTTTCTGTACCGATTGCGAATGGTACTAATCCGGCAGAGACCGATGAAGCAGAACCGGCAGAAGATCCGCTTGATCCCTCTTCATAATTCCATGGATTTCTTGTTTGTCCTCCGAACCAGATATCTCCCCATGCAAGTTCTCCCATTGTAAATTTGGCTACGAGTACAGCTCCGGCGTTTTCTAATTTTTTTACTACTGTCGCATCCTCATCAATTACTTGATTTTTATATGGAGCAGCTCCCCAAGTTGTAGTATAATTTTTTGTGGCAAGTAAGTCCTTTACTCCAAAAGGGATTCCATGAAGCATCCCTCTATATTTTCCTTTTACTAATTCATCATCAGCACGCTTTGCCTGTTGAAGAGCTAATTTTTCGGTAAGAGTAATTACCGATTCTAGTTTCGTTGAATATTTTTTTAATCGCTCTAAATATAATTTTGTTAATTCCACCGAAGTGATCTGTTTCGTTTTAATAAGATGCGCTAATTGACCGATTGAATAATATGCGAGTTCATCGGTTAAAGACGGCTTTTTTGTTTTTGAATAATCATCATACTTAATAGGCATTTGCTTTTCATTAAATACAAATCCATTAGGAATAGGATTGAATATTACCGAAGGCATTACACTATTCAATAGATTAAATTCTCTTACTGCTTTATAATAACCAAGCTGTTCATTAAGAGTTTCTATCATCGAATCTCTTTCGGATTCTGTAAATTCAAGTCCGATAATTTTTTCAGCTTCTTTGATTGTTTGCTTATTGATCGCATTTTGTGCGTTTAGGCAGAGGGGTAATAATAAAAGAATGGCGAAAGCCTTTTTCATAGATCACCTTATAAAAATTGTTCTGTTATATTAATTATTATTAGCTTTGCATTCAAACTTTTTACGGACTTGGAATGACTGAAAAATACAAACACATTATTTGGGATTGGAATGGAACAATTTTTAATGATCTTGAATTAGCACTTGATATTGTGAATGGAATATTAAAAGATAGAGGTGTTCCTGTACTTACACGCGATAGATATTTGGAAGTTTTTACTTTCCCGGTTCAAGCTTATTACGCACAGATAGGATTAGACCTAATTAATGAACCCTTCGAGATTGTTGGAATGGAATGGGCTACAACTTACGAAATACGAAAAGGCGAAGCTACTTTGCATGATGGCGTTGCAGAAAAAATGGAAGAATTTTTCCAAGCAGGAAAAGCGCAATCAATTTTATCCGCTTATAAACATGACCTTCTAGAAGAAATGGTTTCCGATTATGGATTAAACAAATATCTTCATGGACTTTCAGGAATGGATAATGTTTATGCCGAAAGTAAAGTTCATATAGGACTAGAGATGATTAAGCAAATCGGATGTCCTAAAAGTGAAGCAGTCTTAATCGGGGATACGCTGCATGATTTAGATGTAGCCAATGAGATGGGAATCGATTGTATTTTAATAGCTAATGGACATCAGCCCAAGCATCGATTAGAAGGCAAAGGCGCAATAGCAGTCCTCAACTCCGCTAAAGAACTGTAATAGTAGCAGTTCTCATCTTAGCCAAAGAGGTGTATTGGTAGCACACTTCGCCTCTGCAAAAGAGTTATAATAATTACACTCCTCACCTCCGCTATAGATTAGTAACAATCTTAGGTTAAGATTATTCTTTAGCGTTATAGTCTGAATTATCTTCAGCAATCATTCCGAAAGGAATATTCAATTGGTTTTTGTATGGATCAATTCTTTTTTCCGCCAATTCTATATAATTTTTGCTTATGTCATAGCCGACATATCTTCTTTCAGATTTGAGTGCAGATATGGCAGTTGTTCCACTTCCCATAAATGGATCGAGTATAATATCATTTTTGAATGAATATAATTGGATTAATCTATAAGGCAATTCTTCAGGGAAAGGTGCAGGATGACCAATTCTTCTTGCACTCTCAGCGTTCATCGTCCATATTGATTTTGTCCATTCGATAAATTGTTCTTTAGCAATTGTGTTTTCTTTATCCCCTTTTTCTCTTTTATAATCCCCTTTTGAAAACACTAAAATATATTCATGTATATCTCTTAAAATAGGATTTGCCGCACTTAACCAGCTTCCCCATGCCGTTGAGGGACTGGCACTCGCTGCTTTATTCCAGATAATTTCCCCCCGCATATTAAATCCTATTTCAAGCATCATTCGTGAAATATAATCCGAAATAGGTAAATATGGTTTCCTGCCTAAATTTGCTACGTTAATACATGCCCTGCCACCATTTACTAAAACTCTATATGTTTCTTTAAATGAGTTTTCCAAAATTTGTAAATATTCTTTCAAAGATAAATCTTCATCATATTCTTTAGAAACATTATATGGTGGGGAAGTAATCATTAAGTGAATAGAGTTATCAGGTAATTCACTCATTTTTTCTGCGCTACCTAAAATAATTTTATTTACAAATTCATTTGGCAATTCGTTTTCAATGGTATCAACAATAATTTTTTCATCTAATTCTGAATATAATTTCGAATTATAAAATTTTGAGCTGTCGTGATTAATCCTTCCGTTAGTTCCAAAACTGCTTGTAGAAGTACCGTTTATTCTTTTCATATCAATTTCTAATTAAAGTTAAAAATTTCTCTGCACGCAAAATATCTGTTTTTTCTTTATAGGCAATAGAAATAATTTCTCCGAGTTTGTTTTTTGATATCATTGAAGAAAAATAATTCTGTTCTTCCGTGATTAAATTGCGAAGATATTCTAAAAGCATCTCCTTTTTTAATATTGTAACAAAACCCATGTTAGGAGAATAAGTTAATTCTTCGGTTAATAATGAAGGATTCAATGACCAAAATCCTTGAATAACACCGAATGTTTTTAAATAATCAACTTTCTTTATATAACTATAATTTATAGGACTATTTCCTAATATGATTATTGGTATTTTTGTTGAACTCATGCCAGATACTCTTATATTTATGGATTTTCCAATTGCCTTTAACATAGAATCTGAACGTAATAGAGATGGATTGCCTGTGTGTTGTTTATAATTTCCAACTAATTCAATATTATCTACATCATGATATTTATAATTTGATACAATACTCATCTTGATTTCAAAAATTAATTTTATACTATCAGCGGATTGTGTTACATCATTTGTTTTGCAAAAGGCAAGATCGGCACTAGATCTTTTTGATAAACCTAATTCTTCACATACCACACCATTAACTGCAAATAAACCCAACTCCTTAGCAATAGGTTCTAACAAAGATTTACACCACTTTTCTGTATATCGTCCGATTAATGAATTTCTACTTTGTAAAGTTTTACCTTCGGTAGCAATTCCTTTTGGCACATAAGCATAGTATCCACTCTGTAAACGATAAAACAATTGTTCTGGAGAAGCAAAATGCTTCAATGCTTCTTTGAAAAAAAGAATCTCATCATTATTATTCCAAAGCTCCATCTAATAATTCCTCAACACTTTTAAGAGAGAAATGGAATTTAATAAAAAAGCCGCCAAGTTGTTACCGGCGGCTTAGTCAAATGTCTATATATCTAAGACGATCTTTACTTATGCAATTGTTACATCTTTGCAGAGATATACATCCTGAATTGCATTTAATAATTTAACACCTTCAACCATTGGTTTCTGGAATGCTTTGCGACCGGAGATTAATCCCATACCGCCTGCTCTCTTATTAATAACTGCAGTTTTTGTAGCTTCAGCGAAATCATTAGCTCCCGAAGCACCGCCCGAATTGATTAATCCGGCTTTGCCCATATAGTTATTAATTACCTGATATCTTGTAAGATCGATCTGATGATCAGTTGTTAATTCGGTATAGATTCTCTTGTCTGTTTTGCCATAAGATGAATTATCCATATTAAGAGCTTTATAACCACCGTTATTCTCTGGAAGTTTTTGTTTAATAATATCTGCTTCAATTGTAACGCCAAGATGATTTGCCTGTCCTGTAAGATCGGCTGATACATGATAATCTTTATCTGATTTGAATGCAGGGTTTCTTAAGTAGCACCATAAAATTGTACCAAGACCTAATTCATGAGCATATTGAAAAGCTTCGCTTACTTCCATAATCTGACGTGTGCTTTCATCTGAACCGAAATAGATTGTAGCTCCAACTGCTGCTGCACCCATATCATAAGCTTGTTCAACTGATGCAAACATAATTTGATCAAATTTATTTGGATAGGTCAATAATTCATTATGATTAATTTTTACAATTAATGGAATTTTGTGTGCATATTTTCTTGATACCATTCCAAGTACACCAAGTGTAGAAGCAACTGCATTACATCCACCTTCAATAGCTAATTTAACAATATTTTCAGGATCGAAATAAGCCGGATTTGGAGCGAATGAAGCACCTGCTGAATGTTCAATACCTTGATCGACAGGTAGAATTGAAACATATCCTGAACCTGAAAGGCGACCATGATTAAATATCCATTGTAAATTCTTTAATACGTTGATGTTTCTATCGCTATGATAAAATACTTTATCTACGAAATCACTGCTTGGCAAGGTTAATTGTTCAGCCGGAAATTTTGCTTTGTAGGTTAAAAGGTTATCTGCCTCTTGTCCTAAATACTCTTTGATTTTCTCAATCATTTTGTTCCTCTATATATTTAATTAAAAAATGCTGTTACGCCTATGCTAATTTGTATTAAATCGGTTTTCGATTTAACTGGA
>Ga0172380_10001288_pt1 | contig 43509 bp, 60 predicted proteins | sample Leawe162metaG_FD_119747 | JGI IMG/M metagenome (GOLD analysis project Ga0172380, IMG submission 119747) | Leachate microbial communities from a municipal landfill in Southern Ontario, Canada - Leachate well 162 metaG | ecosystem: Engineered > Solid waste > Landfill > Unclassified | place...
CGGCGACCGCTCCAGCATCGAAAAAAACTACGATTGTGTAGTTGTTGGACCTATCGGGTCAAGGTCATCGTATACCACATTTTACAAACAAGACAAAACGATATTGGTTGTATGTGGATGCTGGAGTTCTGATATTGACGGTTTCGAGGCAAGAGTAAAAAATGTACACGCTGGAACCTACCATGAAACAGCATATCTTGCGGCCTGTGAATATGCGCGGAAAATAATTAAACTGTAAACACAGCCATAAGTGCTGATTGTATAAATCTCAAAACAGGAGGAAGAATGAATCACATTTTTCATAATAGTGGCGTTGATCGTGAGATTACTGCCAGAAATCTTCCAATGCACGAAGCCTTTAAATTGGTTAGCGAAAAGGCTATCGTATGCAAGTGTGGTCGTTTTCCAAGTTTTAGAGATATGCCAACCATAACCGGAAGAAGCATGCATTTTTTAGAATGCAATTGCGGGGAAGCTGGTGTTGTTGCTTATGACGGGGAAATGTATTCTGAAAAATTCGTTGGTGCGGCAATCGACGGATGGAACAATCGAGTCGGTTTAAAAGAGCGTGGAGTAACTGAAGTTTCGATAATTTATTAACATATAGAAAGTGGATGCTATGGAAGTTTTGTTTATTGATTGTGAGACAGGTGGAGCTGATGGAGTTTCTCCACAGTGTGACTATGCACTCGTTCAACTGTCGGCAATAATAGAGATTGATGGCAAAGAAGTTGATTGCATCGATCTCAAAATGAAGCCTTATGGAAAAAGGATTGTTACTCCGAAGGCCCTTGGGATTCAGGGCCGAACAATGGAAGAGGTAGATGGGTTTGACGATCCAAAAGGCTGCTTCGTTCGTTTTAAAAATTTTCTTGCTCGTCGTCCTGCATCAAAACAGAATAGATATATTATGGCAGGATACAATGCCGACTTTGATTGCAGATTTATTTCCGAATGGTTTAAGGATATGTCGGGTGGACCGTATGAGTACTGGAATTACATGCAATTTTCTCCGATAGATGTGTTGTCTATTTTAAGGATTATGCGCCATTATAAAATGATCGATATTCCAGATACGAAGCTCGGAACTGTGTGCAAGTTTTTTGAAATTGAATTTAATGCACACGATTCAATGAGCGATATTCGGGCGACACGACAATTAACAAATATCATAGTTGAAAAAATAAAAGCCGGAATAGTCCCGGCATAGAAAAGAAAATGGTATGGAAAGAAGCACTGAATTTTTAAAGCTGGCTACAAAGAAACTTGCTATTCAGCAGGTTATTGAAACAGCCACAAAGGATACTGCCAATCCGTATTTCAAAAGCAAATACGCCGATCTCTGCGAAGTAGTCAACACGATCAAGAAAGCAATGGTTGATGCAAAGGCAGTGCTACTTATCGAACAGTATCCTATCACAGAGTACAAGGACGCGGAGCCACAGTGCACTACTCCAAAAGTAGGGGTATGCACTCGGCTTACTGATGTGGATTCCGGGGAATGGGAAAGCACAACTGTGTACGCCTATCCAGCACAGGACACCCCACAGGCAATCGGAAGCGTTATTACATATCTTCGACGGTACACGCTTATGCCTATTTTTGGGGTGGTGCCTGAAGATGATGACGGCAATGCAGCAAGCGGATCAGATAAGATGGACCAACGCCTACCCGCCGACCGCCGACCGGCAGCGACCGGGCGACCAGCGGCGCAGCAACAGCCAACCCCGCAAGCCGGTCTTACTGCCAGAACTCCAGCAGCAGCAGCGGCAGAACTGGCTCAAAGATCAGGTGCCCAGCAAACTCCCTCAAACGCCAGTAGAAGGCCGGTTGCAGGTAAGGGCACTCGAAAGCCCCCGACTCCGTCTGCCAACCCGTTGCCGCCACCCAAAGCAGGACATGACGACCTGCCGTACACAATGGATGAACCGCAGAACCCAGACGGCTTTGTGCCCCCCCCACTCCCCGAAGAAAACGTGCTGATTGGAAAGTCACCGTATGACCGTATTGTAATCGGAATCAAGCTGAAAAAAATTATGGTGGATAAGTGGCGTAAATGGTTGATGGAAGAGTACAAAACTGACTCTGCTCAAGGGCTTTCCGAGGAGCAGCAGAATGCAATCGTAGATGTGATCTACAATCACCCTGAACTCATAGATCCCGGTATGGGGTTTTAAGTCGTACCCTATATGGGTACGTGGATTGAAACAAAGGAGAAGAGATGTTAGGTATAAACAAGGTTATTCTCATTGGCAATCTCGGAAAAGATCCCGAGGTACGATATACCCCAGCAGGAAAGGCGGTTGCAAATTTTTCTCTTGCCACTACCGAGCGATGGACCGACCGGGACGGCCAGCGGCATGATAAGGTTGAGTGGCACACCGTTGTTGCGTGGGGTAAGCTTGGTGAGCTGGCAGGGCAATATTTGAAAAAGGGCAGACCCGTCTATGTAGAAGGCAAGATCGCTACCCGTTCATGGGACGACGACAGTGGTACCAAGCATTACAAAACTGAGATAGTTGCCAATCAGTTGGTATTCCTTGGAAGCAATGACCGGCAGGGACAGGGCGACTACCAGTATAGTGATCAGCAGGATGACAGGCCGTTGTGAAACTGATTGTCCGCAACGACCGTGACCGTGATCGCTTTATCGAATTTATCAAACAGATAAAACTCGAAAAGCCGTTTACTGCGATCTTCGAACCGCTTAAAAAGAAAAGGACGTTGCGTCAAAACCGCCTTGCGCACATGTGGTTCCAGATTCTTGAGGACGAAACTGGTACAAGCGCAGAAGCATGGAAGGAACATTACAAGAGAAAGTTTTTAACGGTATATCGCGATGACTGTTTTGGCGAAGAAGTTGAAACGGTTATGAGTACGAAAGACCTAACCACTGTTGAGACAAACGAATTCCTGAAGAAAATTAATCTTGACGCTTCAGAGAACGGTTATTATTTGCCGTGGCCCGATGACATGGGCTATGACGACATGATTTTACGGTATGGGGGATAAGTATGGAAATTTTAATGCTATTGGTAATTGTTGTTGCAGTATTCGCAGGGATCATACTGATTTACCAGAACAGAAGCCCGAAACGTGTGTTCTGCAACTACTGCGGGGAAGCTGTGTACCAGGATGAAGAACATTTTTGTGCAAAGAAAATCCGAAGTATTATCGACAAACAGATGTTTGCAACATGGGACGGTAAATCAAGGCGCATACACGTCGGGTTTCAGTGCTCAAAGTGCGGATTTATCCGGTACAAGAAAACTATATATGACCGCACAAGTAAGTTGCCGGATAGAAGTATCACCATAAAATCAGATTGCGGAGGTAAGTGTGCAAAACATTCAAATTGAAACCGAAACCGACTATTTCCAGATGATGCGCGACATGAACCGTATCGAATTTACCTTACCAGAAGAACGGACAGTCTATCACAGCGATAACGACGAGGTAAAGAATGAAAAAGTTCAGTAAAACAGCCATAGATTGGCCGAACCTCGACTACACCTTGCATCCGCAAGTTGGGTGCCGGAGAAACTGTTCTTACTGTGTCATTCGTAATCGGGTATGGCCCAGGGTAAGACAATTTTATGGCAACAACGATTTCAACGTAGTAACTGAGTTGCCTGAACAGCTCGACCGGCTGCATACAGTGAAGAAGCCGTCGACGTTCTTCGTGGGATTCTACACCGATATCGAATACTGTTCGGTGAAATATATGAACCACATACTCGATACTCTGGAAAAGTACCCGCAGCGTACCAGGGATTCGAGTGGCCTGACAACACTAGGCAGGGAATCACCATAACCGGGAGCGAGGCACCAGAGCGCCAGTTTTTCAAGATCAACTATCCACTGGTAGGACAACTCCCGCGGCCGTTCTTCTCAGTTGAACCGTTGCTCGGAGAAATCAAGTACCGAGTACCCGACAAGGTTGAGCGCGTGATAGTAGGAGCGCAGACGCGACCTGATATGGCGCCGGAGAAGGAGTGGATTGAAAGCGTAGTGGATAACTGCCGGCCACAACAGGTTTATTGGAAGCGAAACATTAAGGCATACCTGTAGTGGTCTATGTTGATAAAATGTTTTTCTGGCCCGGTAAGGGACAATGGTGCCATATGTGGGCGGACACTGTTGATGAGTTACAGGAAATGGGGAAGCGTATCGGGTTAAATGGAACCTGGATTCAACAGGCAAGGACGGGACAATTTTTACATTACGATCTTCGCGAAAGCAAAAGAATACTCGCAATAAAAAACGGAGCAATTGAAAGCGACCTTAAAAATTGGAGGAAGAATGGGAACTGATTTAGTGGTATTGATAGAAAAGAGCGGACTGAGTCAGGTTCAAAAGGATCTGATGACAGAGAAGTTCGGTGAAGCCTTTAAGGTGGCTGACGAGTGGAGACAGAAAGCGTCTTCGATAAAAGTAATCGACTCCAACCAGACCGCAGATATGAAGATTGCTCGGGTCGGCCGGTTGTTTCTCCGGGAAAAGCGCATTGTCATCGAGAAGACGCGCAAGGAGTTGGTTGAATCGAGTACGCGAGAAAGCCAAGCGATCAACCTGATAGCCCGGACTCTCAAAGGACTCATCGAACCGATCGAAGAGTATCTCGACCAACAGGAACATTTCGTTGAGCTTAAAGCAGCCAGAGAGGCAGCAGAGCAAGCTGAACGCGACCGGCAGGCAGCGGAAGCCAAGGCAGAGGAATATCGTATAGCCAAGGAGAAAGCAGACGCGATAGAACGCAAACGCATACTCGACGAGAATCATCGGTTATGGGAAGAAAAACAAAAGGCGGATGCTGACGCTGCAGAAGAGCGACGAAAGGCTGCAGAGGCCAAACGAGAGTCGGATGAGAAGATCAGGCAGGAAAAGCTTAAACGTGAGGAAGCTGAAAAACTTCAGAAGAAAGCCGAAGCCGACCGGAAAGCGGCCGTTGAACGTACTCGGATTGTCCAGACTCAAAAGAACGAAGAAGTCAAGGCTGTAAGGCAGGAGAACATTGAGTTAAAGCAGCAGATAAAAAACATGGTGAAGTGCCCGAACTGCGGGTTTGAAATAAATTTACCACAAGCCTGATTTTTTTATTATATTTATTCCAGTGCATTACTTTGGCCGGTAATGCACGATTTGACATGACAACACACAATCACGGAATATACTCCGTGTTTTACTTTTGCTTCCTTGCCCGTTGTGTTGTCCGGGCGGGTAAAGCTGGCCCAGGTAAAGCACGGAGTTTTTTTATGGTAAAAATAAAATTGAATAAAGGATACGAAGTGTTAGTAGATGACGATGATTATATAATTTTAAATAGATATCATTGGAACACGTCTTGGTATAAGTGTACTTCTGGAATATATCTGGCAGGTGTGGTTGGATGGATTAGCGAAATTAAAAAAAATGTGTTAATGCATAGGTTTATTTTAAATATTGCTAATGGAGATAAATTATGTGTTGACCATATCGATGGAAATGTTTTAAATAATCAAAAATTAAATTTAAGAATATGTAATCGTTCTCAAAATTTAGCAAATCAAAAAAAGCAAAAAAGTAATACTTCTGGATATAAGGGGGTTTCTTATATTAATGGCAACAAAAAATTCAAAGCTGCTATAAGTTTTAAAAACAAAGATATATTTATCGGTTATTTTAATAATCCATTAGATGCTGCGGTTGCGTATAATAATGCTGCTATTAAATATTTTGGAGAATTTTCAAAATTAAATACAATACCTTCATCGCCAGGCAAAGAGGTTTGAATAATGTCTTTTGCAAAACTCAGTTCTACAATAATTGATAGCTCTATCTGGAATGCAGATGACCATGTAATTAGAGTGTGGATCGCCTTTCTCGCAAAAAAAGATGAGAATGGTTTTGTCGAAGCAGCATATTCTGGTATGAGAAGAATATGTAATATTAAAAATGACCCTGATGGAAAAAAATTTGATCACGCGATATCTGTACTTGAATCACCCGACCCGGAATCAAAGACAAAAGATTTTGAAGGAAGAAGGATTCAACGAGAGGATGATGGGTGGATTGTTCTCAATCACGACAAGTTTCGTTTGCGAGACGACATCGTTAAAGATCAAACCAGAGATCGTGTAAGAAAATACCGAGAAAAAAATAGAAATAAAATCCTTCCCCCCATATCCCCCTTACCTAAAACAACAGATCCAGAAACAGATACAGAGGGTAACGCACTTGTAACGTTACGTAACGTTACACCAGAAGAAAAAGTATTTGAACACTGGAATTCAAAGAAAAACCTGATACACCATAGAGAATTAACAGAACCTATGGAGAGTATCATAAAAGACAAGTTAAAGGAAATACCGTTTGATGACATGATTAAATGCATCGACAACTACGATACAGTGATAGGATCACCAGATTCATGGTATTCCTACAAGAATTCAATAGATGATTTTTTCAGGCCGGGAAAAAAGAAACCGGCGCCATGCATGAAGTTTATCCCGGAAAGATATGTGGAATCAAATTTTATCAGACCATCAAAGGAAAAAAAAGAAGGAGGAATTGTATGGAAAGAGTAGAATTTAATCCTTTAATGGATAAATTTTCTCGGTTTTATAAAACGAAGCTTGATGAGCTGCAAACCGATTGGTGGTTTGATACCTTCAAAGACATTCCAGCAAGAGACTTCCTCTGCGCTCTTAACTGGCACATATCCCACGACCAGTATAACTGTCTCCCGGCACCGGGGAAGATTAATGCTGCACTGGAAGCGGTAGAAGAAGAGCGTTTGAACAATCCGCCAACCTATCCACAATTCACTACCCTATGGTGCAGAGTAATTGAACATTTCCCCGGCAATCAGGATTATCCACACTACCCGCCAGAAAACGATACGAAGGCTTGGGAAGCCCTCTACGATAAGGTGGTACGGATACCGGGCTCTACCCGACAGCAGGCCGTAGAGAAGGTTATGTGTTATTTGGCGCAGAAATACAACGCGAGTGAAAAATGAGCGACTACCCGAAGCAGAATCCCGGTGATCGACCACCCCCACAGGTGATCGATTTTGAACGTACACTTATCGGGAGCGCCATAACCGTACCGGGAGCACTGGACATCATTTATGATAAAATGCAGGATGATGATTTTTATTCACCCGTTCACAGGACAATATTTTTACTTTTAAAACAGATGAGCGACAGCCGGGACCTAATTGAACGGACAACAGTGGCAAATAAGGTGGAAAAGGCCGGATACCCCGACCTTATCAACGATGTTGCAGAAATAGCGGACAGTATTTGTACTCTCGAAAACATAGACTACTACATCGACCGCGTGAAAGAAATCGGGATACAGCGGCGGTTGGAGAATTTCGGAAACAGGATAAAGAATATTCGGGAACACGAAGAAGGGCACGAGAAATTTCTCGACGCTGTCGATGCTGCATATCAGGAAGCGCGGTATACCGGAGTTCAAAGTAAGATCCACACGGCCAAGGAAATGGTTGCCGCCACTGTTGATAATATGTTTGCACGACACGGCGGCGCCACAATGGGGTATAAAACCGGCATCAAAGAGCTGGACCTGATTATAGGAGAGTTCACGATAGGGGATCTGATTGTATTGGCCGGTCGCCCGAGCCAAGGTAAAACGGCTTTGGCAACGACGATAATGCTTAATCAAGCCATCGGCGGGGTGAGAGTGGGATTTTTGAGCCTTGAAATGAGCGAGGCATGGATAGGATACCGGCAGTGTGCACAGCTTTCGGGGGTGAATCTTTTTAAGATCAGCCACGGAATGACGGCTAGACACGAAATGCCGGACGTGCAAAAAGCTTTAAGCGAAATTGCTGAACTTCCGTTCTGGATAGACGACACTCCCCACATATCAGTGATGAAAGCCCGAAGCATTATCAGGCAGATGATTACCCGATTTGACCTTCAAATAGTTTATATTGACCACTTGCACAAAATGGATTACGGGGACGATAAAAACATAAATCCGGCAATCGGGTACGGTCGAATAACGAATACTCTTTCGGCAACAGCGAAGGAGTTTAAAATACCGGTTGTACTACTGGCGCAACTGGCGCGGAATAAGGAGAAGGGAAAAGATAAGCGGCCAAACCTACAGGATCTTCGATGGAGTGGCGATATCGAACAGGACGCCGACGTAGTGGCATTCATTCACCGGGAGGAAGTCTACACAAAAAAAATAGAAGACGCTGGACTCGCTGAAATAATAGTTGCCAAACAGCGCAACGGCCCGATTGGAACGGCGAATATAAAATTTGATAAAACAACGGCAAAGTTTCACGAAGAGCAGGAGAATGCATTTTGAAAGAAGCTGTGATACATTTTAAGAATGTTCGAGATTGCCCATGTTGGGAATCCGGGGAATGCCTATGCCTTACCAGAACAAGGGATGACTGCAATGAAAATGAGATGGATTTGCCGCCAAAACACTGCCCTTTACCGGATGTAGCATGACTACTCACGGTGGATTACCCGACGCTGATGCCCTGCATTGGGATGGCAGCACATATCACAAAATGGGTGTGATAGTATACCTGCTTATGTCTGGTAACGCAAGGAAGGCGCAGGAGGGATACCGGGAGTTTTATGCACTGAAGCGGATGTTCATGACCGAAGAATTCGACCGTATGATAAGCAGCCTGGACGACTTCAGGAGAGAAAAAAACATGGTTACTCTATCGGCTATGGTTGAAGCTGTAGGAAATAAAATAGTGGAATCCGGGGAGGTTAAAAGCATCGACCATCAGCCGGAAGATTTGCCGGAGTGGAAGCCCGAACCGGTGGTGATTAAAAAAGAAAAAGTAGAACAGATGGATCTCTTTATCAATATGGTGACGTGAATGAAAATAAAAAAATAACGGTGTGCCGACCCGAACAATGTATATTAGAAGTGTGGCTCAGATACAAAAGAATAAAATTTTAGTCTAACTGCCGAAAAAACATTTCTCCTGAAATGTTCCCCCTGATATCCACTGAGCCGGATTGATGGGGGATCGGCTATATTTTTAAGGGTAGTTTTATGCCAAAACGTCCTATTGTTGTTGGAGAAACAATATCCACTATCAGGCTCACCAAAGGTTTCGAGACTATCGTATCAAACGACAAGCTACCGATGGTTCAAGGCTTCAATTGGCACACACATATCTGCAACCACAAACTATATGCAGTTCGACACGCAATTATAGCAGAGGGAGGCAACAGGAAGTTAATATACATGCACCGATTCCTCTTGCGGTGCCCAGAAGGTTTTGAGTGCGACCACATTGACGGGAATAGCCTCAACAATACGAACGAGAACCTTCGTAGTGCAACAATATCTCAGAATCGCATGAATATACGTCACCGAAGGGACAACACAACTGGAGTTCATGGGGTGTGTTTTAGCAAGAGAACCGGTAAGTTTGCGGCGTATATAAAACTCAACAGAAAACAAAAACACCTCGGATATTTCACCACAATAGAGGATGCCCGATCAGCCCGACTTGCAGCAAAGCCAACTTATCACGGTGAGTTTGGTGAGATATAATGTATCTACAACTAAAGATAACCCAAAGATTGAAAATTGGAAGAGCAATAATGGAGGCCGAATGCCAACCATAAAAGCGTATCATAACTATCAACTACGTGCAGCCGTAAGAAAAACCAGTATGCACATAGAAAAAATAACTCCGACAGCTGATCGTGAAGTAAGTCAAATATTTTTTGATGAGTATGATGATTTAACTATCGATAAGAGCCAATTACCGGCAATGGTAAAATTTGACTGCGTGGAGGAAACAAATGTATAAATCAGATTATCGTCCGAGATTGGAGAAGGCTATTGAAATGTACCGATGGCCGTACACTAAAAGAGACATAGCATTTCATAACCGATACTGCTCTGAAGACGGTGAATTTAAACCTAAAAAAATTGAATCGGTGAATGATCTGTTGGATGCCCTTGAAAAAAGGGCAACAACTGAAGCTGAACTAAGAAATTTATTTGGGACAATGTTTAATCTGCTCGAACCTCCAGGATGTGGAAAAACCCACTGTAAAAATTATGGCGGATCTTTTAACTGGTGTAATTGTGGCATCGGAAAGGTTCCTGGAAAGTGTGCTGAAAACAGGTTGTACTTGAAACGTAAACGAGAAAAAGAAAAAACAAAGGATGATGCATGTATCCAGTAAAAAAGATATGCTCAAATCCAAAGTGCGGAAAGCCGTTTGAAACCACAATTATGAATCAAACGGAATGCCTGACGTGCCTGCTGCACCCGTCACAACTCGACGGAGTAGAACCAGAACCGATCATTGAGGATAAACCCGGACGGCACTACAAGGATCAGACATGCAATTGTGGAAACACATTCACCCCGACAGGGCCGAGAGATAAAACGTGTCCTGAGTGCAGGGCAAAGAAAGAGATGGTGGTAGTATGAGGAATATGAGCTTTTCTCTAACGACGGATCAGGTACGCAACAAAACCAAATTTGTAACCCGACGATTAGGGTGGACATTTTTGAAAGTGGGGGAATACGTTCAGGCTGTTGAAAAATGCCAAGGGTTGAAAAAAGGCGAGAAGATAAAAAAACTGACGGTTATAAAAGTGGTATCGATTGGAAGACAAAGGTTGGATTGGATGACTCAGAAAGAATGCGATCTCGAAGGGTTTCCAAAAATGACGCCCAAACAATTTATTAAAATGTTTTGTAATGCAAACAAATGCGATCAGTCAACCTACGTAACGCGAATAAAGTTTGAGTACGTAATCGAAAGAAATGAAATTAGTGATTTAACATTTGGATATCTATAAGTTCCCCCTATAAAATAACTGCCAACTATCAATAATGATGGTGCATTGACAAACCGGGCCGGATGCATGGCAGAATCCGGCGTAGGGGGATTTTTAAAAGGGAGGAATGATGAAGGTTAGAATTATCACTGAAAGGGAGTTTCCCGACTCTGATCTGGATGATTGGATGAGGAAATGTATTTCAATAGGAATACCTCTTGATACGAACAAGTTGAAAAAAGAAGGCTTTTGTGAGTTTGACTGTGATAACGGATACACCAAGGCCCACACACGATATGAGATAGTTAAATCAAAAAAGAGAAAATAGTATGATGTTCCCTAAAAAACGATGGAGCCAACCCGGCGAGAGTAAAACAATGGTAGCAGAATGCCCGGAGCCACTGATGCAGGGAGCAGTAGATGAATACCTGGCGTTGAAGCGGATAAAGATGAAGGCTCCTGCCGGGATTAGGATATGATGCAGCCCAAAAAGAAGTGGGGATGGAAAACTGATGTCATGAAGTCGAAGGATGACAAGAAAAAGCTTGTTGCCACTCTCGACCGATGGTTTTCTAAATTTATCCGCTTACGGGACTCTGACCAAAACGGGTACTGCCGGTGTATAACATGCGGAAGGTTTGCATCTTGGAAAAACATGGATGCTGGACATTTTATAAGTCGTGAAAAGATGGCAACCAGATACGACGAGATGAATGTTCATGCTCAGTGTCAGCAGTGTAATCGGTTTAAATCTGGCAATCAGTATGAACACGGAAAATCCATCGATAGGATGCACGGAAAGGGGTCCGCAGACATACTTTCAGCAAAGGGTGGTGTGCGCGGATGCAAATTAGACTCGTTTTATCTGCAAAAATTAATTGAGGAGTACAAAGAAAAAGTAAAAAATATACATAGTACAAGGTGTTAAAAATTATATTTTAACTATGGCCGCGAACCATGTTGATAAATTACCCCTGTAAAATTAATTCGCCAGAATTATGCCCTAGTCAGACTTCGCGGCCTAGACAAGGGACAGGGGTTTTTGTATGGAGTTATAAATTATGGAAATATGGAATGATGTTAAAGGGTACGAAGGATTGTATCAGGTTTCTAATTTAGGAAGAGTTAAACACCTTCCAATTGATATAGTTGTTCATCATGAAGAAAAAATATTAAAACCACAAGTTCAAAACAAAGGAAGAAGAGTAGTGTCATTGTGGAAAAATAATAGAGGAAAAAAAATTCTTGTTTATCGTCTTGTTGCTGAGGCTTTTGTAATTAACAACGATCCAAAAAGAGATGTTGTTCATCACAAAAATTTTAATGAAAAAGACGACTCTTCTGAAAATTTAGAGTGGACAACTATTAAAGAGAATGTACATAGATCAAGAGACGCAGGTAGATTGCGTAGAGCGTCTTGGTTTTTTGGAGAGGGTCACCCAATGGCTAAATTAAACACAGAAGATGTTATTAAAATTAAAAAAAGACTTTTATTGGGAGAAACTCCAGCTAAAATATGTGCTGATTATAAGGTAACCAGGGCAGCAATAAGTGGAATAAAATATGGGAACACTTGGAGACACATTAAATGAGCCAAGGGAAGGGCGATTGGAAGGCTCCACGGCAAGCAGAAGCGTGAAGGTGAGGAGTGGAAAGTGTGCCGAAGCGTGGATGACGCCATAAAAGAAATCGACAAATTTGAAAAAATTGCTGAGGAGTATAAAAAGTTATTGACAGCCTGATTATATTTGATTATATTTAATTATACTTCAAATATGGAGGTTGTTATGATAAGAATAATTCACGGATCAGAGTCAAGAAATGAAATTTTGAGAGAGCAGGTTGTGATAACGGAAGATTTGGATACCCCTGCTGTAGACTTTTTTCTGTCGTCGTGGGAAGTTGTAAGCGATAAAAAGTATGATATCGATATGGCGTCAGGTTTTCCGATCGATCACACTTTTGAAAAAGTGATGTTGTAATGAAACTCCTTACTACTGTTGATCAAGGTACCGGGGATTGGGCGCGTTGGGTGAACCAAGGCGATACTGTTTATTATCTGCAATCCACCTATGATGAGCGGATGATTCCAAAAACCGCAGGCTTCGGATGGTGCCCGACAAAAAAAGTATGGTACACCATAGACCGAGACAAGGCGGCTAAGTTGGCGGAATATGCGGTGTCCACCGAATTACGCGACGAACTTACCGGGATAAAAGTTCACCAGACAGTGAGCCTTGCAGCAAGCAGGGCGGCAAGCTCAGCGATGGAGTTTCCGCACCCGGAAGGATGGGATTATTACCCGTTTCAAAAAGCAGGAATCGAGTATTCGTTGCAGCGCGTGAATACACTTAACTGTGACGAGATGGGCATCGGAAAAGAACAGCCAGTTAGTGAACCGATACTGACTCCAAGCGGATGGAACACTATTGGAAAAATTAGAGTAAACGATTTAGTTGTTGGGTCTGATGGAAAACCGAAAACGGTGACCGGTGTTTTTAAACAGGGAATTAAACCTGTTTACGAGATAACGTTTACTGACCAAACAAAAACAAGGTGTGGATTAGAACATTTGTGGAATGTCAGAGATGGAAATACGATTAGAAGAAAGGGTAAAAATAATTGGATGACATTGTCCATTTCACAGATATTAAAAAAAGGAATATTGTTAAAAAGTGGATTCGGTAAATTTGAAATACCTCATTTAACGGCACCTGTTGAATATAATAAATTTGAGGTATTGCCGATAAATCCTTATTTAATGGGTGTTATTATAGCCAATGGGAGCTGTTGTGATTCTAGTATTGTTGTAACAGTTTCAAGCGAAGATAGCGATGTAATGGATCGCATATCGGCAGGAAAATGGGAAAAAAGATCTGGATGTTGTAGAAAAACTCTAAAAGGGCTGAAGTCTGGAATAAGGAATTTGGGATTAGAAGTATTGTCTGCAAATAAATTTATACCTGATATGTATAAGTATTCCTCTATCGACCAAAGATTGGATTTATTACGAGGGCTAATGGATTGTGATGGATCAAATGTTGTAAATAGGATTTCGTATCATACCGTTTCCTTTAAACTTGCCGAGGATGTCGCGGAATTGGTAAGAAGCCTTGGAGGTCAGGCAATTGTAAGATCATTTAAAAGGAAAGAATATATAGAGTATTGTGTTAATGTAAAATCTGTTTTGTGTCCGTTTGGCTCTAAAAGAAAATCACATGGATGGAAATACGATAAGAGAATCATCGGTCAAAAAATAATTTCTGCGAAATATATTGGTGAGGAAGAATCGGTCTGTATAATGATTGATTCAACGGATCATTTATATATTACAAATGGATTTAAATTAACTCATAATACAATTCAGGCTCTCGGATTCATCAATTGCAATCCGAGTGTTAAAACCGTTCTGGTAGTGTGTCCGGCATCTATTAAAACCAATTGGATTAATGAAGCAGAGCGATGGCTTACCCGGTCGTTTAAAATGGCTATAGGGGATTCAAAGCGAGTCCCAATGCCAGAAGACGGGTATGATTTTGTTGTAATTAATTACGAGGTATTGCGGAAGCTGGAAAACAACAAGCGGGTAACGAGTATAAAGTGGGATCTCGTTATTCTGGATGAGATACATTTTATCAGGAATACTCGAACGCTTGGGTTTCGATCGATCGCCGGGGGAAGCAAAAAAGACGACGACCGGGTGTATAACAAACTGGATGCAGCGCACATTATTGGTCTGACCGGAACCCCGGTATGCAATCGGCCGGCGGAGTTATGGCCGCTGATTTCCCTTCTTGACCCGGAGAGCTGGAATCAAAAGACATTTTGGTATTTCCACAAACGGTACTGTAACGTACAGAGTAATGGGTATGGCGTGGATTTTAAAGGCCATGCAAGTGACGAAAAACTTGAAGAGCTTCAGGTTAAACTTCGTGAGACGATAATGATCCGGCGTTTGAAAAAAGATGTACTTACCGAACTTCCCCCAAAAGTGCGGCAGGTAGTTGAACTCGAATACGACGAAATTGACAGCGCGGTAGTATCGGCGATTGCCAGAGAAAAGGAATATACCGATCGAACGAACACTGAAGCTCTTGAAGTAGCGGTTGAGATTGCCAAGGCAGACGACGATGAACACGCTTACAAAGTGGCGATTGAGCGATTAGAGTCTGAAAATAAATTCAGGTTTGACGAAATGGCTGCAATGCGAAAATCCACGGCGATTGCAAAAATTCCATACGTGATAAAATTTGTTGAAGACCAGTTGGAGGAATGCGGAAAGGTTGTTATTGCGGCGTGGCACCATGAAATGATCGAGGCCATTAAAGACCACTGGAAAGACGATGCTGTTGCCATTTATGGCAGTACCCCAATCGACCAGCGTCAGCAGTTGGTAGATTGGTTTCAAACCGATCCAAAGTGTCGTGTGGCCGTTCTTGGGATCAAAGCCGCAGGGGTAGGGATAACACTGACCGCGGCGTCGGTGATCGACGTTGTTGAGCTTCCCTGGACCCCTGGCGACCTATCGCAAGTTGAAGATAGATGTATAGTAAAGGATTCTCTTGTTTTCTGTCTTCGCTCTGGTTATATTAAAAACATGAGTATAACAAAAATTCAAGACATAAGAATAGGTGATTGTGTTTTAACTCACGAAGGCAGATATCGCGAAGTTATTAATACGTATAAGCACGAACACCGTGGCATGGTTACAAGAATAGAATATGTTGGATGGAATGAACCATTGGCTTGTACTTATGATCATAAAATTTTTATAAAAAGAAATAATAAGCTTGAATGGGTTAGGGCTTGTGATGCTCTTCCTTCTGACTCTATGGCGTTTCCAAAACATGTTTTTTATCATACTCTTGAGTCTGTTAAAATTAAAGATGAGTGGAGAATATACAAAGAAGTAAAGAAAGAAACGGTGTGCAGTATTAAGGGTTGCTTGAAGCCTATTGAAGCGCGTGGCATGTGTAGAATACATTACCGAGAGGTTTTAAATAAAAAAGAAAGACCAATCGCGCCACTACACGTAAATGGCCGATATGTAAGGTTGCCTGACAATATTAAGATAACTGAAGACTGGTTATATTTATTTGGATGGTTTGTTGCTGAAGGTTTTTCTTCTATTATACCCGGGAAATCTAAGTTTGTATCTTTTTCTGGGCACGAGAAAGAAGAATTTATTTTATTGAAAATTGCAAAAACGCTTTCAAGCATAGGAATAAAGTCTACTATTTATAAAAAAAGTAAATCACATGGAATTGAGATGAGGTCTTATTCTGGAGAACTTGCATTTTGGTTTAGAGATTGGTTCGGACACATGGCTAAAAACAAAACACTACCAACCGAAATTATAAGGCTTTGCCCTGAACAAGCAGTTATTTTTCTCAAGGGTTATACTGATGGAGATGGATATCAAAGGGGAAATCAAGTGGAATGGGTAAGTGCAAGCCCTGTTCTTTGTTATCAAATATGCGAGTTAGCCATACGAGCAGGGTTTATTCCTACAATGAGAAGGGGTAGTTTAAAAAGTGGCAATCATTGGGTTGGTGGGTATACAAAATTTGGTAAGGGCGACAACAAGAGGATGAATGATCAGGATAGAAATTACATTTATCGTCCGATAAGAAGAGTCGAAACTAAAAACGAGAAAGTAATGGTTTATGATTTAACTGTTGAGGAAGATCATTCGTTTACGGTTGGTTTTGCGACAGTTCATAATTGCCATCGAATCGGGCAAACCGACACGGTTAATGTGTACCACTTGGTACTCAAGGATTCAATTGATGTCCTGATGGCAAAAACGCTTATTGAAAAACAGGAAGTAGTAGAATCAACACTCAATACCGTGCAGAACCGAGAAGTAAAAGTTGAGAAGTCAACACGGTGGCTGAAGCGCGAGAGAATCATCGAAGAAGCGCACGGTTTGACAACGGAAATAGTTCGGGAAATTCATGCTGCACTGAAATATATGAGCGGCATGGACGGCGATTACGCACGGACACTGAATGACATCGGGTACAATAAAATAGACACCAAAATAGGGCATGAGCTGTCAGCACGTGAATCGATAACAGCGAAACAGGCAGTACTCGCAAAACACATTTTACGTAAGTACAAGCGGCAAATACCTGAAAATATTTATAACAAAATATTTGCATAGATAACAATTAATCATTATATTTGATTATATGTCGGCAAACAAAACAAAATCGATAAGCGAGTCTCCACTAGTGAATGTCGGAATCAACGACAAGAATAGGCAAATGCTGGCTGATTTGGAGTATGTGCTTATGAAGGAGCGGGACGTAAGGGATTGCTGTTACATTTCAAATGCGGACATATTCAATTATGCTGTTAGTATAGCCCATAAAGTTAAGTGCAGAGGTAAAAAATGAACACTATCGACAGGCAGGTAAGGTATCTTTCAAGGCTCGAAAAGACACTTCGCAGTGTCAGAATAATGGTGGTATCACGCAAGGACGGCACCATAAAAGTGAAGTGGGGAAAGAAACTTGATCTTCTTACTGTACCCACAAAGGAGTGGGGGAACATCCTGAAGGATGAGTTTGAAGCAGTTATCAAGAAAAAGGCTGATATGGTTCGGGAAGTTATAATGCAAATTGACTGCCGCATGCAGCAGTTGGAATTGGATCTTTTTGGGAAGGAAGATAAAGATGGGAATGAAAGATCAGTTCGACCGGGCGGGAAACAAGTTCAAGATTCCGTTGGAGATGGTGATACTGGCGCCGAACGCACGGAAGACGTTTGTGCAGGAAACGATAGCGGTACTGGCGAACCTACTGATGCTCCAGGGGCAGAGGGAGGCAGGTAAAGGGTATCTCCATACTGACGGTAAGCACTTCGTTGTAACCGCAGGCCAGCGCAGGTACAAGGCCATGCTGTATGCCAATGAGTGTATGGGCGGGGAATTCAAATACATCGAATGCGACCTTGAAGAAAAGGACCCTACTACCGGTAAGCCTCCCGAAGGACCGGAGCTGATGATTCGTCAGATGGTTGACGGCACTACCCAGGAAAAGCTGTGCGCTGAGGACCAGGCAATTGCGATAAAAGAACTCATCGAAAAGCACGGTTTTTCAAAGTCTGAAATTGCACGTCGACTTGGGTGCACCGATCAGCATATCCGTGACCTGTTGAAATATCTCGATGCTCCCGAGTACATAAAAAAGGCGGTCAAGGACGGACACATAAAGCATACCGCAGCTGTGAGGGTGGCTCGATCTCAAAAAGAAGCTCAGGATGAGATAAGGGGAAAGATAGAAGCCGGTGAGGATGTGAGTATTAGTGACGTGGATAAGGCTTCAGGAAAATACAAAGTATTATCATTCGAGCAGATTCAAAAGCAGATCGAAAAAGCAGTAAATATGGGACTCTCTGAAAAATCAAAAAAGAACCGAGATAAGTGGGAAGGTGTTGTTCGCGGAATGAGAATTGCAGCAGGATTGGAAGACCCTCTGAAATGATTTCAACTGATCACACTGCCATTAAAATGGCGAGAAACAGGGTACGCATACAGCACAAAGTTTATCTCTACGAGGCAGAGATAAATATGCTGGACGGATTCGCAGGGGGAACGGTGTCGGACAATACTCATGCAATAGTAGCTTCGTTTTTAAGGAAGACCGGAAAGAAAATGGACTTTTTGAAAAAACGGGACTTGAATAGAATTAATGAGTTACATAGGGCCATTACAGCTATTAAGTAGTTAGCAAAAATACCGCCCTCTTGAGATTGGAGGCGCGGCTAATAACCAGGAGGTCTGATATGTTAAGATTCGTTTTTCAGGTGAGCCGCCTTGACGGAAATACCGGTTTAAAAACCAAGGGCATCGAAACGGTCGATATCGATGTTCCGGTGCTCGAAGGCATGTTAATCAAGGGCGGATTGAGCGAAAATAGCTACGAGGTTCACGATTTATTCGGGATTGAAATATTAACTGGCAAAGGTGTCGCCGCGCAGGAAAATAAGGAATCGGGCGGTACTTCTGCTAACAGCTCAACTACGCCAGCCTCAAAGCAGGCCAGCGCAGATTGAGCGATCCGTTAGCTGCAATTTGCGGCTGACCATATAAATAGGAAATCCAACTATGACAATCATTATCGAATTCGGGTGGCAGTTGTCAAAGCCTGGAGTGTTTAAAAGCAAAATTATGTTTCGTTTCTGGTTTTTATTTTTTGCAGTGGCTATTACTCGCAAAAATCTTGCAGAGCTATCTTCGGGTAGTTTTTGTTGGATTTCTGGAGTCAAGGATCAGCCGCAAACAGACAGCTAACAGCCGCAGCCCAACATGTCAAAGCCCACGTCGGGCGAGTGGCGCTAACCGTTATAGAAAGATACTAATGAAAGAAAGTTTACCGACAAGGGCTATTACAAAAACAGGTAAAAAGGGATATCTTACTATCCAAGAAGAAGAAGCCCTTTGCCTTTATGTGTCGAGTAAGTGCAAAGACTTTGAAAATGCAATGATTCAAGCCGGATATCCTGTAAACAGAGCTAGAAAAGAATGGTATAAATTAAGTAAAACAAAAAAAGCAAAGGATTTTTTATCAAAAAAAATTAATGATGCTCTTAAATTGTATAATAAAAATGCCGACGATGTTTTGCAAGAGATTGCTCTTATTGCATTTTCAGATCCAGGAAATTTGTTTATAAAAGCAGATAAAAGTGGTGTAGCACTAAAAAATATTCTTGAAATGGGTCCGGAACGAAGAGCGATCAAAAAGATAAAACATACCCAACGAATAACCGATCTTGGAAAATCGAATGGCGAGGGGGATGCCCCTAAATTGGTTGAGAACGTCTATGAGTACGAAATGTGGTCAAAACCAGACGCATTAAAAGTATTGGCAGAGCATCACAAAATAATTGGAGCACAGAATAATGGCGGTGGAAATACTGTGATATTGCCTCTGCTTTATTTGCCTGATAATGGACGCAATAAACCGGGGCCGGTGGCATGAAGCCCATTGGATATACCGCAGAAGGAAGGCCGATTATCGGACCGCAGCCGGGACCGCAGACTATGGCTGCGGAGTCAAGGGCCGATATTACATTCATGGGAGGGCCAGGAGGGGGAGGGAAGAGTGTTGTTTCTGCGATGATAGCGTCACGGTATGCCCATATAAAAGACTACACCGCTGTGATTTTCAGACGGCAATATAACGATATTGTTGGGGGAGGCGGGCTATGGGATATCTCACAGGATATTTATCCGGCAATAAATGGATACGGAGTACGTGGAAAAACAGAATGGACATTTCCGTCAGGGGCGTATATAAAATTAACTCATTTAAATAACGAATCGGATAAATACCATCACCAAGGACTCGCTTGGGCGTGCATAGTTTTCGATGAGCTTCCTCAATTTTCGTGGGGTCAATTTGATTATTTACTAACTCGTAACAGAGATTATGGAGAATGCTCGATAAAACCGTTTATGTTTTGCACCGGTAATGCCGACGCCGATACGTGGTGTTCAAGCTTTTTTCAATGGTGGTGGAACCCTGACACTGGATACGCAATACCGGAACGTAGTGGAAAACTTCGGTATTTTATACGCAACAGAGATACCGATGAGATAGAATGGGTTTCACCTGAAACTAAAGATGCTGATGGTAAGCCGCCAAAAAGTGTGACATATATTGACGCTCCACTTGAAACAAACGAAATGATGCCCAACCGAGAAGAATACAGGGCCACCGTTATGGGAAGAGACAGGGTAACCAGGGAACGCATAGGAAAAGGGAACTGGTTGATTTCATACAGCGGAGGAATGTTCAAGCCGGAATGGTTTGAAATTGTTGAAGAGTTACCGCAAGATATAAAACTTTCTCGTTATTGGGATCTTGCTGCCACTGAATACAAGAGTGGAAAAGAAACCGAAGAGAAGAAAAATGATCCCGATTGGACATCGGGAGCCAAGGGGGGTATAAGTGACGGGGTACTCTATATCGTCGACATCAACGCATTCAGGGAAACTCCGGGAACTGCAGAACTGATTTTGAAACAGACCGCACAAATCGACGGAAGGGAAACAGAGATATGGTGGGAGCAGGAGAAGGCATCGGCTGGCAGATTCACGTCAGAGTACCTCTCGCAGGTCTTTAAAGGCTTCAGCGCCAGACCTGACCCGGTATCAGGGACCAAGGAAGAACGTGCTTCTAAATGGGCTGCATGGGCGGAATTCAGGCGGGTAAGACTGCTCAGGGGAGAGTGGAACCGATCATTTATTGCGCAGGCCGGTAAATTTCCGCTGGGGAAACGTGACCAGATCGATAGTGTGTCAGGGCTGTTTCAGGTATTGATTGGTCCGAAACCGATACTTGAATACTATAACCCGGCGGTTCATTTCAAGGATTTCAATAAAAACAAATCAGAGTTTAACAAAATCAATCCTCAAAATGTGGTAATTTATGTTGTTCTCTGGATGGATTCCCTTGGGGGGATCTACGGCGGGTGTTATTTATGGGCATGCGCTACACAAAAGCTGAAGCTGTACAACGAAATATATCAGCCGTACCCCATACTCAACCTACTCTCGCAGGAGATTGAAGAAAAGGCCATAGTACCGATAGCACCGCAAGAAAACTTTGTTACCGTGAGGAAGATATTATGTAACGATGTAATGGCCCGACCGGGGAAGTCGAATGTTAAAAAGATTCTGGCGAAAAGTAATGTCAGGATAGTTGAAGGCCAGTTACTCGACGAGAACAGCGGAATTCATAGGGTAAATAAACTGTTCGCCAATAACCAACTGACGATACACACCGAATGCATCGAAACCGACGTTCAAATCAGAAGAATGTCGTATGAAAACAAGAAGATCCCCGCGGGGTATCCAATGGTGAGAAGCCTATTGATGGTTGAAGCGCATATTAAAGACGAAATCAGAAAAAACGAGATGAGGTTGCCGCAATCAAGGGAAGGTCACTACAGTGCAGAGAAAATGATTATCCGGGATAAGTTGAGAAACAACTCATATCAGGGTGAAAAGAAAATCAGCGAATACGAATATTTAACGTGAGGAATAACAATGTCGTGTGAAGAATGTCATGATACCGGATACGTGGTAAAGCTGGACCTGATGCACGCTACTCGCGTGAAACAGATATGTCCTAAATGTCACGGAATAAAAGAACGCCCAAAGCTTAATCTTGATGGTATACGAATGGTTCATATGCCATGTCAGGTATACCTGTGGCAGGAATTCAAGGACGGCCGACCGATAGCTACTCTCGAACTCTGGATTATGCCGGTATTTGAGAACGGAATACCTCAACACGTCAAAGAAAATCCACTGGCAAAGCCGCGGCCAAGAATCTACATCCAAATTAGGGACATGCACACAAAACCAAAGTATCGGCGTACAGGTATAATGGATCGGCTATTGATCATGGCTCTGCAGGACAGGCGGGTAGAATGGTTTGAAACGAGTTGGAACGACTCAACCGAAGAAGGAAGATCGTTTCTCCTGCATCGAGGATTCAAGAGGGAAGACGACAAGCTGGTATTTCGACCACCGGAGGAACCGTGTCAAAACTAAAGTCTACCATTGTTACCGTAACCGGGATAGTGTCAGGTATTGAATTCAGAATTGATCTTGACACTATTCGCCTGATAGCACAATCATTTCTTCAGGATGCCCCCAGAGAGTTACGCACTGTTGACAGGGTTATTGAGGTAGTGGCGCTATGTAACACCCTTACAGACGTAATCAATGCTGAATACGAAGCTGCTCAAAAAAAAGTTGAAGAAGAAATCGGCGAAGAACTTAAGAAAGAGGCTATAGATGAATCGACAGGAATGGTTGCAGTGGGTACAGAGCTTGCGGACATACTCAGCACAGGAGATAAGAAGCCTGATCGCCAGCAAAAAATTAACTGCCGACCAGGAAAGATACCTCATCCGGAGAGCGAACAACATTCAGGGGATAAACTACCGGCATGAGTGTGATTGTGGAGCCAGTATTTCAGTGACCATAGAAAGAAAGCTCTTCGATGACGGTGAGAGCGAGACGACTTGTCTTGGATGTGGGAAGAAGACAGTAGTAACCGATAAAAACAAAGAAGCTGAAATAGGGTGCCTAGCGTAATTTTTTGATTGTACTTCGATAGCAATTGATTATATTTAATTATACATGACCTATATATAAAAAAGGAGGCTTTTATGTTCTGTCCGGGTACGTGGATTATGGTACGACAAGAGACTGCACAGGAGAAAACTGCAGGCGGGATTATCATTCCCGACAAATCAAAAGCAGGCGTAGCGCCATTTCGTGGTGTTGTTGAATGCGCCGGTATCGCCTGTCAGTTTGTGCGCACCGGAGATATGGTAAGGTTCGATCGCACCGGGGGAAAGTCAAAGGTTGCAGTATTTACCGACACAATTGACGACGAGACATCGCCGACAGGTAAGATCACACTGGCGTTTATGGACGAAGAAGCTGTAATGGCTGTTGAGAACCGTGATTACAGTATTGCCGCGGTACCAATTTGATCAAAGGTGTTGAGTAAAGGCTGAAAAAAGATTATGGTGTGATCGGATGATGCCGGAGGTTATTCACCACTCCACTCAACATCATTATTATGGATAAAAAGTTATTAATTTATACGTTCGCCACTGGCAGATACCAAGCGCTCTCTGACCTGTGGCGATTCTGTATTAATCATGAGTACCCGGAGTACAGGCCAATGGTGTTTACTACGTGGGGACCACCGCAGAGTCATGGATGGGGAAAGTACTACGGGGCCGTCATGAGATACGTCATGGAACCCCCTGTTGAGTATTACCGGGAAGGATTTCAGTATTTCTACATAGGAGACGTGGATCTTTTCATTTTACGTAGCGAACCCACATTGATGGGCTATCACCTGCAGAGCATGGCACAAACCGGACAGTGCTATTCCAACGCCCGAGGATCGAGGCCGGTGACCGGGCTGCACTTTGCTCACGTATCGTGGTTTGACCGCACCAAAGAAGCGCGGGAGAAGTACTACTGGAAGTTACGGCAGGGCGAGATAGGGAATATAGTCGGGGAGGATGAACATACACTGGCAAGCATAATAACCGAATCAGGGATGCCGCTGCCGGAGCGTGATTCTCTTGTACGGCGCCACTTTGGAATTCATGCAGGGGCAATCAGGGGAATTACCGACCCGGATGCGGCCAAGAAGAAGTTGCGTGTCAGGATAACCATGGACAGGGCCGAACGCTGGCGGGGGATAGTGAATACGCAGGAGTATCGATCGATTTTCAACAAAATAAACAACGTCGACCGGCAGATTGCGTGGGAACTGCACCAAATTGAGAAGTTATGCTGTCAGAAATGTAATGAGAAGGTATGAAAATAAGAGATGTGGAATGGTTTAAGGAAGAACTTCGATTTCCATACAAAGAGAGCTTGGAGTCATTGCCACTTAAAACGCCAATAGTCAGAAAATTGAATACCAAAGTGAGAAAAATCCCGGACAAAATAAAAAAGTAGAGTTAGAAAAATGAATATCAAATTTAAGGTATGGGTAAAAGAAGCATTTCATTATGAACAAAGGCCAGTTGCCCTATATAGCTCTGAAGGGGGTTTTATAGGAAGATATACCGAGCACGAACTTACCTTACTCGGATTCCACATCATGGTTTCTGTGAAGAAAAAGGATGTGCTTCAGGTTGATGAACTTATTCCAGGACGATACAACATTGTTTCTCCAGATAAAGGGAGTGGGATTTACCAAATTATAGAGCCATGTCCACCGGAACCAAAGTATGAATGAAATATCTGTCATAGTCCCCATTGGAGACGCCTACGGAGGCAAGGCAATGCCCGAGCGATGGGAAGCGTTGGCATTCGCTATCCGTACATTCTACGCAAAGCACGATATCCTGGAGCTGGTGATTGTTCTACAGAACACTATTCTACCTGAAAAAGTAGTGGCTGCAATCAATAGGTTTATGTGTCCGGGTAAGCGATATGCAAAGATCATACCGATTGAGTACCCGATATTTAATAAAGGATGGTGTTGTAATGTAGGAGCGCGATCGGCGCGGTTCAACACCATTGCAATTGCCGAGTCTGATATGTGGGCACCGAAGCCGTATTTGAACGGGATAACGAAGTGTGAGTGGATTATCGCATGGGATAACCTTTGTTACACGTCAGAAGTACATAGAAAGATGATTCTATCTGGTAAAATGATTGATAGAGATATAGCTGAACGACGCGGATCTACCTTTGTTCATCCGAAGGTTGGATCGAGCGAAGGCGGTATGGTACTGTTTGATAAAAAGTTTTTCTTTTCCATTGGCGGGTGTAATGAATGGTTTGAAGACCTCGGGGGACCGGACAACGAACTCGCACGACGCGCCCAATTTGCATCTAAAACGTACCTTATGTATTCCAACCAAGATGTATATCATCTATGGCACCCACGATGCAGAAGCCTAAAGAGTAAGAGCAGGCTTAAAAATGTTGAAATTTATAAATTGACATGCAAAAACCTTGCCGCATTCAATGTATTTTTATCGAAGCAGCAATTTGGTAATCCTGAAGCACCGTTGTGTGCGCATAGAACATTCAAGGAGGCGTGGGGTGAAAGTAATTAAAATGCGGCCGTCGCATCAACCGGTTATTCGATCGGTAATCAAGGTGTTCAAGCCTAACGCTGTTGTAGAGTGCGGATGTGGACCGAACAGCACTCCGATATGGTCGGCAGGATGCAAGTCGGTTGTTGGAATAGAGCACAACCAGGAATGGATTGACGCCATATCCGACAAGTGCGGCAAAAACGTGGTATTCGTTTCAAAGCAGTTCGGAAGCCTGATATTCAGTACATACCCGGAAAAGCTTACACCAAAGCAGCGGCAGGAAATATACAACTGGTATCTATTGCTACCACCAAAGATAAAGATTGACCTGCTGTTTGTTGACTCATTCGCAGGGACAAGGGTGTATTCTCTGATGGCTATGGCCCGACACGCCGGAATCACTATGTACCACGATACCGAATATGACAAGTACTGGTATCGATATTTTGAGAAGAAACTTGCAGAGTACTATCCGAAGGGATGCAGACATTTCTCGTATCGGCCTCGTGTTCATGGTGTGAAGTCGGATGCTGATGGATATCGTGAAATAGTCAGACAAGAGCCATGCACTGATATCATATTCAGGCCGGAGCATTACGGAAATATCCAATTGTTTCAAGAAACGCTGCATGAAGAACATGAGAAATACTATTGGAAAGGTGCAGGAGTGGAGTTCGTAGAGATATGAACGATCTGGTAGTATGCTGGACTCTGTTTAATTATTTCCTCTTCCCATTCAAGGGTTGGAAGTCGCCAGAAGTTCACCCAGTACTGACTGCTGAATGGATTAGTGGTCGGTATGATATATGGAAACGGTACACATATCCTAGCATTGCAATTCAAAGCGGAAAATTCGTTTATTACATGATGTGCAACATTCAGGCGAAGCACATTACCGACAGTGTTTTTAGTCAAATAACTAAAGAAGACCCGAGGGTAAAGCTTCTTTATTTTGGTACTAAAAACTACAATGACACAATGAAGCTGTTGCGAGAAAATTACGATGCAACGTATGCCATTCGGGTTGACTCTGATGATATGTACTCATACAATACTTTTGAATACCTACTGACCGAGTTTCCAAAGTCAGAACAGTATGGATATTTTCAGCGCGGGTACGGGTACTGTCCGTATAACGGCAAGTTGTGGCACTATGATTGTTTAGGTAGTGGACCGTTCTACGTGCAGAAATATGCAAAAGGCATGTACCGCTTTGACCCGGTTGAGCACACGTATATCAGAAGCCTTGGAGCAGCTATTTTGGAGGATGGACACTTTATTGTAAGTGTTCATGAGATGAATCACTCTACTATCGTTAAGCCGCCCAGGTTTGGAGATGAGTTGCACGGATTAAGGAAGGTGAATACTCTCAAAAGGTTTTTACATAAATGAATTTTCCCATTATCTCAATAAAAACTACTTCGGTATGCCAATTGCGATGTAAGAACTGTTTTGTGATTCCATGGATGGAGAAGAACAGGAACTTTCATTGGTCTATCCCGAGCGTTAAAAGGTTTGTCGATGCATGTACAGCAAGCGGATATCATTTCAAGATAGTTCTTCTTTCAGGCGGTGAACCACTACTATGGAAAAATCTTATCGAGGCAATGAAGCTAATTAAAGAAGCGGGTATAACCGACCAGATCAAAATGCTTACTAATTCAATAGCGATAACCAGCAAAAACCTTGAGTGGTTAAACGATGTTCTTTCTCTTGTTGATAACATGAGAATATCTCGGTACATCGGAAATGAGAAAAGTATTGAACTTATAGAAAAATATTTTGGGGACCGCGAGAACGTTCACATATCTGATAAGACAGAATTTATTGTACAGACGGATAAACCTATCAGGGCATCGCTGCCGGCTGATTGTGCGTGCAACTATCCTACCATATTCGGCGACAGGGCGGACATTTGCGGCGGGATGAGGTTTTTGAATTTATACCACAATCTTGAATCAGACGCGGGTTTGACTATTCCGGTAAGAAAAGGATTTTTGCACAGGCTGTCTACCAAAGAGTGTCATCAAAAAAAGTATATGCAATTGGCGTGTCAGTACTGTATGGTGAATAAAAACGTATTATCTGTTCTTACTAAAGAAAAAAACTATTGCCTGAAAGGTTCAAAAAATGAAGCATGTAATGATTGATATCTCTACCGCTTGTGGAGCGAAGTGCAAATACTGTCTGCATCAATATCGAAATATGGTACTGCCGCAATTTATGTCATGGGAAACATTTATTAAGATTATGGTAATTCTTGAACGTGAGCGGTATGATTACGTCTACCCGTATTTGTCGGGAGAACCGATACTCAATTCCGACTACTGGAAGATGGTACGAGCAATGTCGGCGTTAGGGATTACTACGAACACGGCAACAAAACTGTGCTTTAGAATTGATGAACAGGAAATGCGTGGAACGTTCATGACGCTCAAAGCTCCTATGTATTACGATATTACGATAGACGCTCCCGACCAGACAACGCAGGATAACATTGCAAAGCACATCGATAACGATCTGGTGTTTTCTAACTTGGAGAAATTGGCAACGGAAGCAAGGGGGAGGCAGATTACGATAACAGTAGTTACCGTGGTCAACCGATACAACGAATTACATCTCAAGGAGATTCAACGGCGTGTTAGAGACTGCGGTGTGCTGCGGTGGGCGGCAAAGCCAATGGGATACTATATGGGCTATCGTATGCAACCTGAAGATGAGGAGATGATATCCGACATGGCTCCGGCAAAGAGCACCCGGTTTTCGGTGGTCGACGGGCACATTGTGAGCAAAATGAAGCAATGTGGAAGCTTCTTAAAGCCGGTTATAGGACCGACCGGAAACGTTACTATCTGTTGCCATGATATGCTGTATCGTGAAGCTGATTGGAATATTCTAAAGGTCGGATCGCTGGACAGAATAAACAACGGTCCGGAGTATCAGCATAAACTGGAACTGGCGCGTAAAATGCAGCTTAAAATATGTGAGGGCTGCAATTGAATATCAGTATTTTAATTATACACTCCGGCCGATCTACGGCAGCCATTGAAAAGACAATCAGGAATTGTATCGGGATTGTACCGGTAAAAGAGATTATGGTTTTTGCACGACCAGGTATGACCCCCATAGAATTTAAAACGATAAATAAACATTACAAAGTAAAGGTAAAACCATTTTTAGGCCTGATGAGCGTTTATTATGCAGTGAGTAGGTGCTCTGAAGAATGGGTTACCATTATTGACGATGAAACCGTAATTGGTACACAATATTTTTTACCACTGTTTTTAGAGCGACAGAACAAGGATATCATTTACTATCCTGAAATGAACGACGGGTACGACTATACGAAGTACCGCGGACTGGATATCAATGAGGATTGTTTTGATTCAAGTATCGGCGATCCCGAGTTCAACCACATGATGAGCAGCCTTAATTTTACTGTTAATAAAGACGAGTGGATAAAGCATGTAGACGAAAACAGTAATCCATTGGTCATGAATTACAAATGCCTGAAAGGTGGAATGGTAATTCATACCGTACCGGGAATGATCTGTAAAAGCGTGGTCAGAAAATCGGTGAATCATTATTCTTTTGATTTTGGAAAGAAGCCTGAACCGGATAAGGCCAGAGTTATTACACCATTTAACTGGAGTGCACAGGGTGGCTAAAATGAATAAAAAATCGAATCATACAACAAGACAGCACTTTGATGTATTTAAAGCTGAATGCAAGAAATGGCTCGACTACTTCGGCCTTAAGGGATGGCAGATTGATTATCTTCACGACAAAGCCGAAGGAAACAGGGCGTGTGTAGGATGGAAAATTACCGGCAGGGTTGCGACGATAACACTTGCAACTGAATGGGAAGATTGGCGGAGTGTACCAATAACTGACGATGAAATACGGAGGGTTGCATTTCATGAAGTCTGCGAACTGCTGCTTTCACGAATGACGATGATGGCAAAGAATAAAATTGCCAACCATGAAGATGCTGTTGATGAGGAATCGCATGTTATCATAAGAACTCTTGAAAATGTGGTGTTCAAATGATTAGACCTGGCCAACCACTTCAGAACGCAATCAACGTAATTAACCAGACAATGAAGTATTCAGGTGTTGAGTACTGGCTTTGCTTTGGCGGGTTATGGGGACTGATCATGAATGAGGGTACGATACCCGATGGCGATTTAGATATCTGCGTAAGGTACGGGGATGACTATAAAAGGATCCAAAAAGCATTCGCTGCGTCTCCCGGAGGGTATGCTATGTCAAAGGCGCTTCTGGACGACACCGACAGGTCAAAAGCTCTGTACTGCGGGTACGGCAGCAGGATAGGGCTTCCTCACATTTGTTTAAGCTTCTGGTATCCTCATAAAGGGTTGCTGTTTTATTGTCACGACCAGCACTTCGAGGTTAAAGGCGAGGGGGTACCGCCAAGTGGGTACTTCTTCAAGGGAGTACCCGAACATGCCTTGAGGGATTTTAAGGTCGTGGAGTGGCCGGGTATCGTTCAGTCTACGAAAATAAACGTACCTATGTTTCCCGGGGTAGTGCTCGACCACCTTTACCCGGCGTGGGCATACCGGAAACAGAAGTATCTGATCGATAAAAAGAATACCGTTGAACCCGAAAAAATGGTGAGCTATCACAAGGGCGGAGCTATTTCACCCTACCGGGTACACGTTAAGAGCATGGCAGAATTCAAAAGGGATGATCTTATTGCGATACAACTGAAGGAGTCTGAAAAGAAGTATCGTGCTGAACTTAAGCTTCAGGATAATAAATAAGTTGCTAAAACGATAAGAATTGTGTATTATTATAGATAAGTACCAATAGCCATGGATGGCGAACGACAGCATGGATGCAAAGTCAAAGAAGACTCTGGTGTCATTAACTGATATTGGAGTTTTCTTTTTATGAAAATAGTACGATGCCGAAACGAAGACATTAACTCGCCTGAAGGCCGGTGTGGAAACATCGTCGCCATTCTCACTGACTCTCAAATTGCTGCATTAAAAACAGATCCCGAAGGTGGACCTATCTTTCGCTGCCGTAATTGTGACAAAGATCAGCGGTGGTTTCAGATTGTTGATACCGGAGCCGGTCCAGAGTTCAGGGTTATTGATCAGCCAAACGAACGTTTTGATAAATTGGTATTCACCGAAGAGTTAATCTATCATCGAGTGGGGTAACTATGGGTAAATCAAATAAAGAAAAGGTTGCCGAAAAGTACGCAAAACTAACTGAGTACGATAAGGCATCAAACCGGTATACCGTGAGTATCCAGATCGAGCGTAAAGAGATCAACGGGGTACCCCAGATGACGTTTCAATGTGAGTCGTATGGAAATATGCCATGTTGTACGTCAGAACCAAAGGGACCGACCAGGCAGCCTCTTAAGAAGGAATTTACCGACCGAACAGCGTTTAAATCATATATCGACACAATGATTGACGAGGTTGAAAAGCAACTTTGAAATACGAGTACAGCAAAGAGAAGCAGATCCCATTCGAGGAACCGAAGTATGTCCGGCAACGCTGGCTCCAGGATATGTTCAATCGGTACGAAGACTATTATCAGTCCGAAACAACTCATATCATACGAAATCAACGCTTCTATTGGGGTCGTGACTATGGTCAATGGCCTGCCTATGTTGTAGAGGTTCTGAAGAATCAGGGCCGTACCCCTCCGACATACAACATCACGGCAGCAAAGATTGAAAAGGAACTCGGGAGCTTTATCGCAAACGGGTTTGACATGAAGTGGGAAACCGTTTCAGGGAAACATTCAGAGTGGGCGACACACCTTCAAGAAATCGCTACTTCAGACAAGAGAAATTGCGATTGGATGACCTCTAAGGTTATCGCTATGAGGGATATGAAGGTTGCTGTCGGATACGAGAGGATGTTTATAAGTGATCGATTTGATTCCACTTTTGGGAACATTGCCTTTGAACCGCTCCCCCCTACGCACATTTACATTGATCCGAGCTGGAAGACTCCCAACGCATGGGACATAGACAACTATTTCGAGTGGGGGTTTTTCACCCCGAAACAGATAATTGATATGTTCCCGAAAATGGCCGATGAATTGCGGGAGTGGAAAGAGCGCGAAGAATTTACCGGGATAAACTTTGGAGATTACAACGCAGGTGTCCAGAGATGGCAGACTACCGAGCAGAAGTGGGGAGATTTTCACAAGGTTCATACCTATCATCACGTTAAAAAATATAATAGAAAATGGGAATACGATCTTGTAAATATGTGTCCTTTCCCGGAAACAGGGTTTGATGCAGGATCGGACGATGACATCGAGGCAAAGAAACAATACATAGCCGAAGCTGGACTAAAAGAGGGTGAGTTCACCATAGTAGACCAGCGCAAGCGAGAGAAACGGATAGAGGTTTTTTGCCCGACCCTTCATAACGAACTGTTTTTAGCTGCTGGAAAAGATCGGATTCAAACCAACAACTGTAATATCTATCCCTTGGGAAATAGCTTCTATGGACAATTTAGAGGTATGGTCGACGATCTCTATGACGTGAATGTTGATTTCAACAAGAATGAGATGAACGTACAGGACATTATGCGTCGTGCTGCCCGTGGTTCAGCAGTAGTCGATGAAGCCCTTGCTGGTGGTGATGAGAACAAGAAGCGCGAAATCGAGATGAGGGCAAACATTCCAGGAGCATGGATATGGGTTGCTGAAGGTTCAACGCAGGATCTTGGTGCACACGGAGGAATAGTCCCTCTTCCTACCACTACCCCGACTGCAGATATGTTCAACCAGTCAGAACGCAGATTGAGTCTTTCCGATTGGCTTACCACCCCGGCAGCGATGGACTCCCGTAATGACGTATCAAATCCATCGGGAAAACTTTTTCAGTCACAGGTAAGTGTAGGACTCGTAAGTCAGCAGTATCCAATGTCGATTATTGAAAGACATGAGACGGAAAAAATGCAGGCGGTACCGCTTCAGGCGAAGATTTCTTACGCCGGGTATCCGAGGTCATTTTCGAGATCAGGAAGCAAAGAGAATCCGCTTGAGATAAACAAACCAGCTTTCGATGCCATTGGTCGCCGGGTGATAATCAACAACATTTCAAAGATGCCGGACATGAAGGCAGTTCTTACCAAGGCTCTTTCAGGCTTAAATACAAGGTCAGAACTGCGAGACGCCATCGACAACGATCTTCAATTTTTGAACGATCCGAAAGACCGGCTGGTAAAGCTTATTCTTCTAGAAGCCAGATCAGATACGCAGATGTACTCTGATGAGAAGAAGGAAGAGATACGTAGAGCGTACCAGATGCTAAAGGTAAACGAGGCGACGATGGTTACCCTTGCCCAGAGGGGAGCGATAAACCAGATGCAGATGAGCGGTATTCAGCAACCGACAGAAAATCGGATAAATGCGAATGCTTCAGATGGTGAATTTGATGAAGGAGAAGCACAAAGAGGAACATTACAACAGTCTCCAGTAGAGGAGGTAGCAGTATGAGTAAAAACGGAAAGGTCAATTCGACCACTCCGGGAGAAAGCGGAAAGAGGCCGTTATCCTCTAGCCAATCGTCAGGGCAGACACAACATACCCGTATGACCACGGCAAAGAAAGTGGAAGGCAAACGCCCAAGTGGTATGCCTTCCATGCACTGTTAACTTTTAACTCAAGGATTTAAGATGACACCCGAAGTCAAAGAGAAAATCAAAGGAAAGACGACGCAGGAGATCACACAAATGATCAAGACAAAAGAAATTACACTACCCTCTGATGAAAAAGAGCGCAATGAGTTTCTTGTCTATGCGTCGAAGAAACCGGAAGAGCGCGATCCACCAACCGAAAAACCTGCTGAATCTAAACCTGTTGCACCTGTGGCTCCTGTTGAAGGAACTGGCAAGGACAATAAGGGTAGTATTGCAGACGATACATCGGGGCAGAAGTGGTTTGAACGACTCGGTTATGCAAGTGCCGAAGAGGCCGAAACGTCTCATAAAAAGATGTTCGACCTAAATAAGCAACTACAGGCCAACATCGACGCCATCAACGCCAGAGAAGGAAGACGCGGGACCGAACTCAAGAACCTGAAGGATGAAAATGCTCGAATCCGAAAGGAACTTGATGAACTGAAAACAAAATCAACGCCAGTGCTGACCAAACCGGAGAAGCCGAAACGTCCGAATCCGAAAGATTTTGACGACGGCGTACTCGACCAGAAATACATGGAAGCAAGGGAAGTGTTCGATATCGAAAATGATAAGTATACCGACGATCTTATTGCCTATGAAAGATACGAAAACCAAAAGCTTATCGACTCACTGAGGCCAAAACAGGCTGAAGTTGTTGTTGAGCCTACGGAAGAAGTGTCTGCATGGGATAGGATATTTGATACCGAAATACCTGAATTCCAGAAAAGGTATGGTGTGGAAACTAAAGCTTCTATCCGGCAAATCAGCGACAATCTCAATAAGGCCCAGGGTAAAACCACGAATGACCCCAACGAGATTGCCAGAGCGCAGGCTTTTCTTGATACCGTACCATCAAAGGATATGGAAAACTACAAGAAAATTAAAGAGCTTGTAATGAAGACGTATGATTTCAAAGATAGTGCCTTACCCTCGAAGTACGCCAAGGGATTAGAGGGGGCCGCAGTCGATCACGAGATGCTTGGCGAAGGGAAACCTTTTAATATTGTTAAACCATCCTCTTTGACACCGGACGAAGAAAAGCGGTTGAGAGAGGAACAACAACGGAAAAACGGATCAGTTGTCGATGCGATACCGGGACACTTGAACGCCAGCGGCGACGGTTCTCCAGCGGTACTGAATACCCCTGAAGAGAAGGTAAAACGTTACCGGGATTTGGTTGCAGCTTTTAATACAGCAATGCGTTTAGGCTACAATCAAAAGGAGGAGTTCAAGAAGACTCCGGAATTTGCAGAGATGAATAAGCTTGCAGTTGATCTGAAGCTTAGACCGATCGTTTAAGAGGAAATTATGAGTATTAATTACCCTGCCGGTATTGATCCCGGCCTATACATCGAGAATATTCTGACTCAGGTACGAAATGAGTACCTGCCAAACGATATTTTCGATGCCTTGTCGGCGAACTTTATTAACCCGACAGCAGATGAGCCTGCGCAGATTCCGCAGGACGTTTACCTGAAAGTTCAGGCGGACGCAAACAAGTCGCGTACTATCAAAATCGCAATGCGAAAAGAGTACTCCGGCGATCCGAACCTTGGCTCAAACGCAGACCCGCGCCTTACCGAAGAGGATGCGGAACTCAAGTACTGGACCATCCGGTATACGGACCTGTCGAAAACAACCGCCAACCAGAACTACGGTATCGGGGCAATCGAAAAGAAGCCCTTCAATGTGTTCGAGTACCGTGTTGAGGGTATGGGAACGTGGTACAAGCAGTATTTCGGAAAAATGCGCCGGCAGACTCTTCTGCAACTCCAGAGCGAGAATCTTGAGGATGCGCCGCACTTCCTTCCTTCCGGGTGGAACTCCAGCTGGTTTGTTCCCAACCGGTCGTTTTCACAGCAACCGCAGTGGGTAGTCGACCAGGACGACTGGACCGACACTATTGCAGCGTCGATCATGGCAGCGGGTACGGGAATTGACGCATGTTGCAGTCTAAATTACCTGATGGACCTCGAAATGTGGGCGCGTACCGATGGTCACAAGGCACCCATAACGCTTCCGAATGGCAAAGAAGGGTATGCTGTTGTGCTTCCTACCCCGCAGTGCCGGTGGCTTAAGAAGATGTACCAGGATGGTCAGATTTCGTGGTATCTCAACGGTACCGCTGGAATGGAAACGCTCAAGAAGTACCCCAATGCAATCGGGGAATTTCAGGGGCTTCTGATCATTGAGGACGATCGTTACCCGACTATTACTCTGGGTGGGTCGGCAAGTAACAGCGGAAGCTATTTGAGTGACGGAGGTGCCGACTACACCATGACCGCAAAGTATCGGGGTTGTGGACGCGCCGACGACGGTACGAGCGATCCCCGCGACAAGACGGCGACTGCCGTTCAAATCGGGTACCTGCTCTGTCAGGCAGCAATGGGTGAAGTTATGCCCGAAGATTTCCATTGGGAATATGAATACGAGATGTACGACAAGTATTTCGGTGCTGGCATTTTCTGCAGTGTCGGAATGGAGCAGGTACGTTTTAACGTAACCAGTGGAGACGCGACGACCATGCAGCAGGACGGTTCAGCGATTCTCCCCTTCAGGGTACCTCCGACCGGGTATTATTACACACAGGCAACGTAGCCTGAGCATCGCAAGGATAAGCCCCTCATCCTTTAAGAGAGGGGCAATTTTTAAACTAAAAGTCAAAGGAAGACATTTATGGCAATATGGACAAGCCCGGAGATAAGGATCAAAGCTGGAACGATATTCACCAGAGAGTACTGGATCGCACAGGCAAAGGGAATTACCGATGACTACGGAAATCCCTTTAGGGCAGTCATGCTTCGGTGGAACTGGTCAAACGTCAATATGTGTGCGGAGAACGTAAAAACGCAGGGATTTGAAGATGCAATCATTTATAAAAACAATCGCCGCGGAGGAGGGTTGGGTATTCGTTACAGGTTGCCCGGAAACCTGACATGGAACCGTCCCCTTGGCGGGATAGGCGATTTTCAGTCGCTATGCCCGGTAACTCCCCACAACATGCAGAAGCTTGCATCGTGCTTCAAAAACAACACATGGCGGATTATCGATGACGATATCAGGACAGTAATCGAAGAGATGTGGAAGAAAAAATGGTCGATCATGGACGAGAAAACAAAGCGGTTTAATACCGAATGGTTCCGGCTCATGCGTACCATGGAATCTGACCTTAAAAACCCGCAGGCAGCGGCACAGGTTGACATAGAAATTCAGCAAAAGACCATTGCCGACGAAAACCTTGAAATTGCCAGAAAGAAGCAGGATCAGGATTTGAGAGAAGCACAACTCAACGAGAAGGAAAAAGACCTTCTTGACCAGCAGGTTGCCGCAGTGGTCGACGGCAAAGAAGTGTTCAGGATATCGGAGCGGTCTTTGAGGAAAATGAAGCTTACCGAACTTAAAAAACACGCCCGTAAGCTTGGCCTTAGCGTGGACGATAAAGTCACCAAGGACATACCCGAAGTGATTAGAATGATTCTCGACAGGCAGGGCGGCGATCCCGAAGTGATCAAGGCCAAAGAGCAGGAACCTGAAGAAAAAACGGAAGGGCTGACAGAGTAATGCCGACTACCGAAGAAAATGTGTACCTCATTCATAGGAAGTGTGCAAACGCTACCATTCCAGAGATAATTTCAGCTATGGATGAGGTACAGCTTATTACCTATTCGCAGAACTGTTTTCAAACCACGAAAATAGAATCTACTGGACTGCCGCCGATACTTGCAACTACTAATTTGGTATACGAATATAATTGTCCTTCTGATTGCAGGAAAACGGCGGCAGTGTTTATTGAATCACCAACGAGGGGTTATTCGAGGGTGATAGGATACGAAAGGGAATACTATTTTCACAACAAGAGGTATGTAGCAGTTGACGGCGAGGGACGATCGGCCAACATAAATACCGTTGCTAAGTTTTATTTTAAGGACAATCCGGGAACCACTACCGATAAATATTATCACTTGTATTATCTCAAACCGACCAGAATAACTGACATTTCGATTGAACTCACCTTACCAGAAGAAACGCATTATCTTTTAAGAAAAGCAGTTATCGCTATGTTTACCACCGAAGAGTATGGCGAGTCACCTCTTGATGCTGCAGTAATTGAAAAAGTGGCAAAAAAGATCAGGGCAAGCCTAAATTCTGGGTACGGAAGTTCTTTAGGAATAACTCAATGGCAACCTGAATACCTTGACTATCCTGGTGCAAGATGATTAGAAACCGTAATCCAAGTGAGCCTAGAACTGAAAATGTTCCTATAAAAAAGAGCGTAATTCAGTTCAATGGCATGCTGACCGGGGAACCCGCCTCAAAGATACGCAGCAACTACGCGGCACTGAATCAAAATGTAATTGATTTCGGTGATTATTACAAAGTCAGGAGCGGGAGCAGACTATATGCTTCGATGAGATTAGGGTATAAAATTATCAGTATTGCTGCCGGAACTGTCAATACCGTAAGTTTTACAAACGCACATATATGGGTGACCGGAGACGTTGTTTACTATAACGATACCGCGTACTATGCTATTTATGTGGACTCAAACACCATATCTCTCGCTGATACTTACGCTGATGCAATAGCGGGAACTGCCAGTACCGACTCCGTTTCTGTAGACGAGTGGATTTCTTGGGGAGAAATAAACGCTCCGGTAATAGATCACGACGCCCTTGGATTTGTGGTAATGATGCTCGGAAAGTCGGTATACGTTTTTAATAAGGCAATGTCAACCATGCAAAAAGTTTTGAATATGCATGGTACCGACCCCGATGGAATATCATGGATGGAGAAACGAGATAACGATGTTTTCCTATGGTCGTCTACGGGAATGTTCAAAATTGTACTCGATGAAGATTTTCCGTACATGCATCCGATTAACCTTCCGGTGCCAAGTGTATTGATAACGGATGTAAATGAAACAGTTGGACTTATTTACGGGTACCTCTATTTTTATTCACACGCCATTCTCGCGGGAACCGGAAACCGCAGCCGGTTTGATTTTGAAATAAAGTTTGAGTCAGGCTTGAACCTTGTCAGTGGACAGCCGAAAGATTATGGTGAGGTTTATTTCGCAACCGAAATAGGACTCGTACTTTCGGAAACCCATTCTGTTGGTACCCTTACTCTTCCCGATACGGTAAACTGTGCCACTCACTTTCCTCTGTACCGAACTCGAAACATCGGTGAAAACAGCGGGGGAGTAACGGCTTCTATTCAGGGGATAGGAAACCGCAGGGACCTTGTTCTGTATGCCGCCGATGTCCCAGTGGCGAAAGCGTTTTTGCTTACGGTTGCGGCAAATACCGCTACGCTCGTTAGTGGAAATCAGTTTGTCAGGGGAGATCAAAGCTGTACTCTTAAGGATCATAACGGTAATACTGCTACAATAAATACCTACACCAGCGGTACCGCAGCTGCTTTAGGAGCCGGACTCGACGGGGTAGAACTCGCCTGTGCGATAGGTGGTGGCAGGGTAATGAAGGCCAGCCAAGCAAATGGAGTTCTTACCATAAACGACGGAGTAGATACGTTTGCTGCCGGAGATGTTGGGTTGCTTGCATTCGTGAGTGATGGCACGTATAGGCATATTACCGACTACGTTGATTCTCAAAATGTGGGAGTGGCCGAGGATGACGATTTTACCGAGTTGGCGATTACCTTGAAGCCACTTACCGGGAATTTCAGTCGAAAATGGAACGATACGGTACCCGACGATCCGAACGACGCTGTAGTAGGAAGCCTGAGGGATCTCTACGACAATTTTCTTGTAAGCGATATGTATGTTCCCCGCAGGCAGTTTAAGCCTATTCCTAACTGCAATATCGGGATGATAGAAGCAGGGTTCATGATTGCCATGAGCAGGGATACCATGAGGTATTACTATTCTCAAATGGGAGATAAACCGTATTGCGCCGGGTATTATAAAGATCCGACTCAAACCAAAAAAGTGACTGGAACGATACGTCATTGTGTGAATTTTCCGTTTAACGCAGTGATAATGATGCGCAAACAAACCGGTATTCTTTTGCTCAAAAATGCCAGCAATGTAGGGAACACTGAGGTTGGGGATAATGTTTTCGAGCTTCCCGAGATGGATACCATTGACTCGAAACGTGGCGTCAATTTATGGCAGACGATTGAATTCAAGAATACGTCTCTTATTTATGCGCTGACCGATGATGGCGCATGGAGATACTTTGACGGTACCGGATGGAGCCTGGAAGATTTTTCCTACATAGGAGGTAAGGATGCGGTATCGAGAGAGTACCTAAAGAAGCTCGACTCATCGACCGACATAGTAGCGACGTACTCTCCGTGGGGAGGTATGAAACTATGGATGACACGCCACCTCCCGAACGCTACTCATTCGGGTACTGTTTATCAAATAATTCAGGAGTGCGACACTGTTAAAGCCGAAGAGGAATATCAGGAGTGTGACAGCGTTGCGGCGACTCTGGACTTACAAGAAATCGGGGTAATCAATGGCTAGTAGTCAGTATGAACATGCAGATCCGGATGTAAAAGCAATCATCGTAAGATTGAACCATGCATACGCTACTCTTCTTACAATGCTCAGCCTTCCGGGAATGATGGGTATTGCCAATGACGTAAATGCAATAGTCTTCAAGGATAAGGACGGAAACGCGTACAAGACACTTCAGGACGCTTCAGGAGCTTCAACGCTTGCTGAGAATTCCGTAGTGATTATAGATTCATCCGGAAGGGCGACGAGTAATGCTAGTTTCAAATTTGATTCAGCCAATGCACGAATCACATTTCCTCTCCCGTTTACCTTGGCCTTCGGTGATCAGGATACTAATGGATCTATACGGATTCGCATAACTACTGATGGAATTTATTTTGGAAAACGAGTTGCAGGAGCATGGGAAGAGGTTGATTTTTTAGCATGAGTTTTTCAGCTGACGTAAAAATAGGGGAAACTCCTCTCGTGGTTCAGTTCACCGACACGTCTGTCGACGCCGTTGCGTGGGAATGGGACTTCGGAGACGGCTCTACTTCTGAGGAGCAGAGCCCGGAGCACTCTTTTTATGTGGAAGGAGCTTTTACCGTCGTTCAAACCGTGACTTATGCCGATGAGACACAGGATGTAACAACCTATGTTGGATTCATCATTGCTCTTCCCGGGGAAACAACCGAAGAGGAGAAGTGTTTACGGTTCGCTACAGAGGCTAACGAGGGGCAGGGATGGTCTGAATTTACCGGGACTCACTTTGTACGCCCGATGAATAATTTTGGAGCCTTCAGGGTTCTGGATGACTCACAGAATGACCGGGTGGTATGTGTCGATAAGACCGACTACAGACTTTACGAGATTGATACCTGTGATCGGATAATTTACGACCGACCGGCACCAGTGGACAAAGAGAGCATACAGAACGCAGAGATATCGTGGGAAAAATGGGAATACCAAACTACCTTTGATATCACCGAACAGGCGAGGTTTATTTCTCACGACAGATCGTATACAAACGTTGCCCCCGAGGACAATAACAAACGCGGAGCAGTAGGGTATACCGCGGGAGGATTGAGGAATGCTCAACAGCTTACTCTCAAAGGATATCTTAACGGACAGCAGATAAGTCCCGACGCCCAGGCAGAAAAGTACCCGGTCGAAGGTGAGATTGTGTTCAGTGGTGTGACCTTAAAGGGAAATCAGGTGCAGATGGTTCATTGCGGTACGGCGTCGGAAATTATCGTCATGAACCACATCCATCACTTTCTCGGTAGTAATGAGGCAAAAAGTACCGCAGATAGAACGATGAACGAACATACGCTTCAAAAAGAGATCGCAACTGACCTCTTGGTGAACGTAGGGCGCAGTTACAGCCCACTACTCAATAAGGTAACCGGATCACTGGTCGGGACCGCAGCCAGGACTACGGGGCCGGATGGACGGCAATCCGGGTTTATTTGCGGAGCTGTCACACTGGACAATTCTTCTGCATCCCTCGGCTATACCTTGGTTATTTGGATAAAATCAGGGACCGGATTCACCGGGGTTGCCGACATGCTTACTCAAGGAACGTCCGGAGGATGGACAATGAAGTATAAAAGGGGTGGTACGTTTGCGGCCGACCAAGCGGTATCAGCCGGCACCTATGCGTATATCAGAATTTACAATAAACAGCTGAGTAGTGATGCTCTTGAATACATCTATAACGATATTTTAGCGGGAGGAAGAGGAACATGCTGAAGTCAAAATTTCTGTTTGCAATGATACTTTTGGTTGGAACGTCTTTCGGGTGGAAAAAGATGGACGGATTTGATACCTTGAGAGCAGGGGCCAAAGTTGCTGCACCACAGGGAGTTTTCGATTCTATTGATGTGGGAAACAGTTTTTTTTCTTACGATACCGGAAGCGGCCCATGTACTCTGACTACAGAGCTTGGAGACGTTTATTTTTATAGCGGAACCTATAAGGACTCAATAGGTGTTCTTCGGTGGTCAAAAATAGGGAATGTTTACAATGTAAATATAACTGGAATTCAATTAGCTTGTTCAACCTCTACAGACTATGGAAATATTCTTGTAAGAAACTGGATTCCCGGCATGCCTTTTAACGGTGGTAATGGCTCATACATACCAATAGCAGTACCACAGCACAATTGCAGCGCATCTTTGTTTTTTAATCATAACAATTCTCGTGTAGAAATACAATTTGGAAAAGGTGGGGAAACTGTTGACTTTATTCCAGTAATTATTCTTGAAAACTTTTTTGTAAGTTTTAACAAATGACCTTTTCACGTCAATCAACAGGAGATAAGCGAGTAGATGCTGTATTCGGAGAGGTATATCGGGTTATCAATCTGCTTGAACTTGAGATATCAAAGAAGGCAGATAAGCGATTACTTGACTCACTTATTCAGGCACTCGAAGCAGGCGGCGATCTTCCGGCGCTGAAATACTGGAGACGAATTGAAGATGGACACAATCTTAAATGGCAGTACGATTCAACCTTTGGGGCAGGGACACCTAATTGGGTAACCTACGACACATACAAACCGGACTCTTAATAACCGGTTTAATCTTTGGCGATTCGAGAGATATGAATCATAGCGTTCATATTATCGGGAGGCTTGCTGTTGACACCGTGCCTACATCTGCTACGCCGCTTAATGTAATGGTTCAAGATGCTGGAGATTCTACAGTAAGAGCACTGTCGCATTCTTCTTTTGATACTGTTTCCGTTTCTGATATTTCTGGTTACTCCGATTCTTCCGGTGTTTCAGGAACAGCCGACACCGCCCTGCATACCCCCGATTCCGTCCGCGCTGCACACAAGGCGTATGTTTTAAAACATAACGTCACAGTAGATCAAATTCCATACGCAAATACAGACACTACGTTTGTTGGGTCTGGAATAACAATTAATAATGCAGCCAAAATACTCACTTCCCCTTATAGAGTGTTTAAAATAGAGAATGGTATTGCTGACAGTGCGTCAGGTATTTCTGATGTTGCCATAGCCAATAGAAGGAGAGCTACAGGGACAAGCGGTGAAATAAATTTTTATAATTCTATTGAGGCCACAGATGTTTACCACTCCCCACTAAGATTAAGTTGGAAAAAAGTTAGTACTGATGGTCATGCTAATAGATTTATAATCGAAAAGAACTTTACAGAGAACAAAAGAATTATATCAATATTTGATTCTTTATATTCTTCAACAGACTCATCAAAAAACCAAATAATATTAAACGACACGACCGGATCAATATACACTAATTGGCAACCGGTATGGGTGAGAAACTATCGTCCTTCAGACAGTCTTGCAATTGACAACAACGGATCTTACAAGCAGGGTGTAATCAAATCGATTTCATCTACCGACTCTTTGGCCGCATGGAAAAATAATGAGTTGGTAAGTATAACTGGATCAACTATGAGAACTCTGATAGGTGCCGCAACCCCGCAGCAGATCAGCGACAGTCTCGACATTATCAGGGACACCCTTACGAAGCACGCCGACACGCTTGAAAAATATAAAGATCATGCAAATTTAAATAATTTAAACAGCTCGAACTACACGCACTTGACATCGACAAATCATACCGATCTTACTGACGCCGGTGCATCAACATTGCATTACCACGCATCAGATCGCGACCGTGCAAACCACACCGGGACGCAAGCGCAGAGTACTATCATTGGACTGGCCGACACGCTTGCAAATAGATTGCCCCTGCATGGGAAAGCCGACAGCGCGACAGTTGCAAATGGATTAAACCACGGCGTCACTCAATATTATCTTCCGTATGCATCAACAGCAACAGCTTTTAATGAATCTATAATGTCAACTGCGTTTAGTCAAATTTATACCAATGGAACACTTAATGCTAATTATGGTAATCTGTCTCTTTCTATCGGTGCAGATAATGGAGATAAAAGCACAGTTACC
>Ga0172380_10001289_pt1 | contig 43503 bp, 44 predicted proteins | sample Leawe162metaG_FD_119747 | JGI IMG/M metagenome (GOLD analysis project Ga0172380, IMG submission 119747) | Leachate microbial communities from a municipal landfill in Southern Ontario, Canada - Leachate well 162 metaG | ecosystem: Engineered > Solid waste > Landfill > Unclassified | place...
CGGATTCCTGAATTTATTGAACAAGGTGCTGAAAGACAATAAGCCCGGTTACCTGGCGGTTTGTTTCGATGTCTCCCGGGATACCTTCAGGACTAAGAAATTCGCGGAATATAAAATACAGCGGCCGCCTATGCCGGATGACCTGGTCTCGCAGGTGCCCTTGATTAAAAAGATAGTTTCCAATTACGGAATTAAAATTTTAGAGAAGGCCGGCTTTGAGGCGGATGATATAATCGCAACTTTAGCCAGGGCTGCCCAGGCTAAAGGCGTTTCTACGCTGATTATCAGTTCGGATAAGGATATATTGCAATTGGTGAATAAGGATATTGAAGTCTATAGCCCTCATAAAGATACCGGCATAGTATATGATGAGCAGGCAGTCTTTGAACGTTTCGGAGTAAGGCCGCAGCAGGTCGCTGATATGATTAGCCTGATGGGGGATACGGCGGATAATATACCCGGCATACCCGGAATAGGCGAAAAGACCGCGGTAGAACTGGTTAAGGAATTTGGTTCGTTAGAAAAACTGCTCTCTAGCCTGGATAAGGTAAAAAAGGAAAAGATAAGAGGGGCGTTGAAAGAGAATATTAAGCAGGCAAGATTAAATAAGGAGCTGGTAGAGTTAACGCAGGATATAGGTATAGATTTTAATCTGGCAGAACTTGAAGTCGGGCAGGCTAACCAGGAAGAGCTGGCCAGATTATTCAAGCACCTGGAATTCAATAAATTCTTAAAAGGCTTAAATTTGGAGAGCCGGCCTGCTTCGGAAACAGCCGTAGAATCCTGGGATGAAAAAGATTTAAAGGGGCTCATGGAATCAGGCGGAGAATTATTCTTGTATGGTGAAAACGCGGACAGTTTGGTTTTTGGCCATGCGGGAAAATTCCTGCGTTTAGCTAAGGATAAGCCCGGTTTCCGGGATATTCTGGTTAATCCTAAAATAAATAAGATAAGCCATGACCTGAAGAAGATCAAGACTTCTTTGGCCAAAGAGAATTTTATTCTGGAAGGGTTGTGTTTTGATACGATGATCGCCGCGTATCTTTTAAACCCTTCTAAGGGCAGCTATGCTTTGGAAAATGTGGCTTTGGATTATCTGGATAAGTTTCCTTACGGCAAATTACCGGCAGGCCGGGAGGCTTTAGATATTATCAAGAACCTGAAAGCCAAGCTAAGCGAAGAGTTGAAGAAGAAAAAGCTGGAGGGGCTTTTTTATGATACCGAGATGCCCCTGGTGGATGTGCTTTCGGCAATGGAAGGCTTCGGGGTAAAGATAGATTTAAAATTACTCAAGTCGCTTTCGCAGGAATTAGGCAAAAGGCTGACCAGCCTGGTTGAGGATATTTATAAGCTCAGCGGCACCGAGTTTAATATAAATTCGCCCAAACAATTACGGGTAGTCTTATTTGAACAGCTTAAACTTCCGGTGGTCAAGAAGACCAAGACCGGCGCTTCAACAGACGAAGAAGTCCTTAAGAAATTGGCGGATAAGCATGAGCTCCCGGCGTTTTTACTGGAATACCGCCAGTTGACTAAACTAAAAACCACCTATATCGATGTATTGCCTCAGCTGGCGGACGAGGATAGCGCAAGGCTGCATACTTCTTTTAACCAGACAGGGACGGAGACCGGACGGCTTAGTTCCAGCAATCCTAACCTGCAGAATATACCTATCAAGACGGATATAGGCGCTAAAATCCGTAAGGCAATCATCGCCGGGAGCAAAGACAATTATCTTATTTCCGGGGATTATTCGCAGATAGATTTAAGGATCTTAGCACATTTAAGCGGGGATGAGCATTTGTCCACCGCCTTTAAGAAGGGGATGGATATACATAAAGCCACCGCGGCTTTAATCTACGGCGTAGAAGAAAAAGAAGTGAGCGATGAAATGCGCGACAGGGCCAAAAGAGTTAACTTCGGAATTGTTTATGGTTTAAGCTCTTATGGCCTGGCCCGTGATTTAAACGTAGGGTTTGACGAAGCGCAAAGTTTTATTGACGCGTATTTTGCCCGCTATTCGGGTGTGAAAGAATATATTGAAAAACAGATTAAGCTCGCTCAAAAAGAAGGTTTTGTTACCACGATATTGGGCCGGAGACGATATCTGCCGGAGATTAACAGTAAAAATCAGGGAGTAAGGCAATTTGCCGAAAGGCAGGCAGTGAATACTCCTATCCAGGGTTCAGCTGCGGATTTGATTAAGCTGGCTATGATCAGCATAGATAAAGAGATCAAGAGGAAAGAATTAAAATCCAGGATGGTTTTACAGATCCACGATGAATTGCTCTTTGATCTGCCTAAGGATGAATTGCAGGATTTGATAACCCTGGCGCGGGACAGGATGGAGAATGTTTTGAAACTTAACGTGCCGGTCAGGGTTGATATAAAAAAGGGCTATAACTGGTTAGAGATGGAGAAGGTAAAATGAAAATAGCGATGTGCTCATCAGAGGTAGTCCCTTTCGCTAAAACCGGAGGATTAGCGGATGTGGCGGGAGCATTGCCGTTGGCGTTAGAAAAAGAAGGCCAGGAAGTAATCATAATTATGCCGAGGTATAAGGCGATAGATACAGCTAAGTTCAAACTTAGAAAATTAAATAGCGGTGTTTTAACCGGGCTAGCCGGAAAAAATATCCGGGTTTATTTTATTGAAAACGAAGAATATTTTAACCGCGATGGCCTGTACGGGGATAAAAAAGGCGACCATCCGGATAACCTGGACCGGTTTTCCTTTTATTGCAGAAAATCTCTGGATTTATTGCAAGAAATTGGTTTTAAGCCGGATATTATCCACTGCCATGACTGGCAGTCGTCCCTGATCCCGGTTTTTTTAAAGACAGTTTATTCCCGGGACCCTTTTTATAAAAAGACCCGCACGGTCCTGACTATCCATAATATCGGTTATCAGGGGCTTTTCTCCGGGGAGGAATTCCCTAAGCTTGGCCTTGACCGGAGTTTGTTTAATATGGAGGGGTTGGAATTTTACGGTAAGATAAACATCCTTAAGGGGGGCATTCTTTTTGCGGATATCATTAATACGGTCAGCCCTACTTACGCCAGGGAAATCCAGACCGAAGAATTCGGTTTCGGGCTGGAAGGGGTATTGAATAAACGCAAGGATTCGGTTTTTGGCATATTAAACGGTTTGGATTATGATATCTGGAATCCTCAAAACGATAAGTTCGTCGCCCGGAATTTTTCAATTACTGACCTGGCCGGTAAAGCCAAAGACAAGGAAGACCTGCAAGCGCTTTGTAAACTGCCCTTAAAGAAAGGCGTGCCTTTAATCGGAATCGTCTCAAGATTAGCCGAGCAAAAAGGTTTGGACATACTCGCCGAAGGGATTGACGAGATTTGCAATCTGGATATCCAGCTGGGTATCCTGGGGACCGGGGATTTAAAATATCACCAAGTCCTGCAGGAGATGGCCGCTAAATACCCTAAAGTCATATCTTTGAACTTGAAGTTTGATGACCCTCTGGCGCACAAGATCTATGCCGGCAGCGATATATTCCTTATGCCTTCAAGGTATGAGCCCTGCGGCCTGGGCCAGCTAATCAGTTTAAGGTACGGCACTATTCCGTTAGTCTTTAAAACCGGAGGGCTTGCCGATACAGTGAATTCAGAGAATGGGTTTGTCTTTGCTTGCTATTCCAAGACAGATCTGGTTAAGACGATAAAGAAGGCGCTCTCTGCGTTCAAGGCTAAAACAAAATGGGATGCGTTAGTCAAGAACGCCCTGAAGGGCAATTTTTCCTGGGATGCCTCTGCCGTAAAATACCTGGAATTGTATGCCAAGGCTAAGAAAAAATAAGAAGATTATCGTCGGGCTTACCGGTAGTTTTGGCAGCGGTAAGAGTACCGTGGCGGGTATTTTTGCTTCTTCCGGAGCGAAAGTCATTGATGCCGACAGAATAGCGCACGCTTCTCTCCGGCGCGGGAGCAGAGTTTATAAAAAAGTAGTTTCCAGCTTTGGCCCTGGTATATTAGGAAAGAATAAGGAGATCGACCGCCGCAGGCTGGCCGGGATTGTTTTCAATAATAAAAAATGCCTGAAGCGGTTAAACGCCATTATTCACCCGGAAGTAATCCGTATTATAAAAGCAAAAATTAACAGCATAAAGAAAGGAGTGGTTATTCTGGACGCGCCTTTGCTGTTAGAGGCGAACCTTAAAAGTACTCTAGACTGCCTGGTTGTGGTAAAGATCGATAAGGATAAGCAGTTTAGCCGCCTGATCAAGAAAACATCTTTAAAGCGGGCAGATATCCTGAAAAGAATAAAATCTCAGATTTCGCAGGACGCCAGGGAGCGCCTTGCGGATTTTATCATAAATAACAGCGGTTCATTAATGAATACACGGAAACAAGTAGCGCAAATAAGGAGGAAGTTGTGGAAAAATTAGATATCAAAAATTTAAAAGATATGAAGATCACCGAACTCAATAAGCTGGCCAAAGAGCTCAATGCCAACGGTACCAGCGGCCTGAAAAAACAGGATTTGATTTTCAAGATCCTGCAGGCGCAGGCGGAAAAGGAAGGCCTGATGTTCGGGGAGGGGGTCCTGGAGATATTGCCGGAAGGGTTCGGGTTTTTGAGAAGCCCGAATTACAATTATCTTCCCTGCCCGGATGACATCTACATATCTCCGTCGCAGATCAGAAAGTTTGATTTAAGGACAGGAGATACGGTTTCCGGACAGATCCGTCCGCCCAAGGAAGGCGAAAAATATTTTGCCCTGCTTAAGGTGGAAGCGGTGAACTTTGAAAACCCCGAAGAGGTAAAGGAAAAAGTCCTTTTTGATAACCTTACCCCGGTTTATCCGCAGCAGGCGTTTAACCTGGAAACCAAGCCTGATGAGATATCCATGCGCATAATGAATCTCCTTGCTCCTATCGGTAAGGGGCAGCGCGGTTTGATTGTTGCCCAGCCCTATAGCGGCAAGACCGTACTGCTGCAGAAGCTCGGTAATGCCATAACTACCAATAACCCGGATGCCATTCTGATTGTCCTCTTGATTGACGAGCGCCCGGAAGAGGTTACGGACATGCAGCGGCATGTGAAGGGAGAAGTCATCTCTTCCACGTTTGATGAGCCTCCGGAAAGGCATATTCAGGTAGCTGAGATTGTTTTGGAAAAAGCCAAGAGATTGGTCGAGCATAAGCGCGATGTAGTGGTATTACTGGATAGCATTACGCGTCTGGCTCGCGCCTATAATTCGGTTATCCCGCATAGCGGCAAGGTTCTTTCCGGCGGTATTGATTCCAATGCCCTGCAGAAGCCCAAGAGGTTCTTTGGGGCGGCCCGGGCGGTTGAGGAAGGCGGAAGCCTGACGATTATCGCGACGGCTCTGGTGGATACGGGAAGCCGGATGGACGAAGTTATCTTCGAAGAATTTAAGGGCACCGGCAATATGGAAACCCAGCTTGACCGGAACCTCTTCCAGCGCAGGATTTATCCGGCAATCGATATCAAGCGTTCCAATACGCGCCACGAGGAGCTTCTGGTTAAATCCGACGTCTTGCAGAAGACCTGGATTTTGAGGAAGGTGCTTAATGAATTGAATAACGTTGAGGCAATGGAACTCTTAATCGAAAAATTAGGCAAGACCAAGAATAACGAAGAGTTTTTAAACAGCATGAACCAATAAAAAAGAAAGGAAGAAAAAATGAAAGACAAGATCCATCCAAACTACAAAGATGCTACGATTATCTGCGCCTGCGGGGAGACTGTGCATACGCGTTCAACCAAGCCTTCCATCAGGGTAGAGATTTGTTCAAAATGCCACCCGTTTTTCACCGGAAAACAGAAATTCGTGGATTCGGCCGGGCGCGTGGATAAATTTATCAAGAAATACGGCAAAAAATAATGTTTGAACAGCTGCAGAAATTAGAATCGCGTTATGAAGAACTGGAGAAACTGTTATCTTCTCCGGAGGTGCTTAGCGACCGTCAGGGCTCGAATAAGCTGGCTAAGGAGCTTTCCGGTTTAAAGGATCCGGTTGCCTTGTTTCGCGAGTATAAACAGACCACCAAAGAGATCCGGGAACTGGAGCTTGTCCTTGGAGAAAAACACGATAAAGAATTTTTGGAGCTGGTAAAGAAAGAACTGGAAGAGCTGAGGGACAGGCTAAAAGAGATAGAAGAAAAAATAAAAGTAGCCTTTACTGAAAAAGACCCTTATGCCGGAAGCGATATAATCGTGGAGATCCGCCAGGGCACAGGCGGAGATGAAGCGGGTTTATTTGCCGCGGACCTTTACCGGATGTATACAAAATACGCAACTAACAAAAGCTGGAGAGTAGAATTAATGTCGGCAACCAATAATGAATCCGGAGGCCTAAAGGAAGTATCTTTCAGTGTAAAGGGAAAAGACGCCTACGGCAGGCTGAAGTTTGAAAGCGGCGTGCATCGCGTGCAGCGCGTGCCTACGACTGAGGCCCAGGGCAGGATCCATACTTCAACCGCGACGGTCGCGATCTTAGTTGAGCCCGAGGAAGTGGATTTAGTGGTTGATCCCGCTGATTTAAGGATCGATACCTACCGCTCAAGCGGGCCCGGCGGACAGCATATGCAGAAAACAGATTCGGCAGTGCGCATCACGCATATTCCTAGCGGAGTAGTAGTTGCTTGTCAGGATGAGCGTTCTCAGCTAAAAAATAAAAATAAAGCAATGAGGGTCTTGCGGGCCAAACTTCTGGATGCCAAACAGGAGGCTGAGTCAAAAAAGATCTCGCAGGAAAGAAAATCCCAGATTGGCTCCGGCGACCGCAGCGAGAAAATACGCACTTATAATTTCCCGGACCGGCGGGTTACCGACCACCGTATAAATTTTACCACCCACCAGCTGGAATCTGTGCTGGAGGGTGAATTTGACGAAATATCCGATGCCCTGATCAAAGCAGAGCGGGAGCAAAAACAGAAGAACCGATGACCGAAACAGAGTTGTTATTTACCCGGGTTTTAGGTTGCGACAGGATGGCTTTATACCTGAATAAGGATAGGCGTTTAAACCGGGATGAAGTTAATTTTATTTCTTCGGCTTTAAAGAGAAGGATCAAATCCGAGCCGATCCAATATATCCTGGGTAAAACAGAATTTATGGGGCTGGAGTTCAAGGTCAATGAGGCTGTGCTTATTCCGCGGCCGGAAACAGAAATCCTTGTTGCAACAGCCATAGAATATGCCAAGCGGGAGAAATTCGGCAGGATCCTGGATCTGGGCACAGGCTCGGGGTGTATCGCCGTATCTTTGGCTAAATATTCAACAGATTTAGAAATTGATGCCAGCGATATATCGGGCCGGGCTTTGGAAACAGCCGGAGAAAACGCCTCGGCCCACGGCGTAGGGATTAATCTTATCCGGAGTGATTTATTCAGCGCTTTGGGATATAAGGAATACGCTATGATTGTCAGCAATCCGCCTTATATAATGAGCGCGGAAATCGGAAAGTTACAGCCGGAATTAAACTATGAGCCTGCTTTGGCCTTAGATGGCGGAGCTGACGGCCTGGATTTTTACCGCCGGATAATCCGGGAAGCGCCGGATTATTTAAAAAATGGCGGTTGGCTGCTCCTGGAAATTGGTTTTGGGCAAAAGCCCGGGATAGAAAAAATATTTCTAGGATCGGGAAGACTTGAAATAGCCGGAATCATTAAAGATTATAATAACCTGGATAGAGTGGTAGCTGCAAGAAAGGCAGATTAAGATGGATAAATTAATTATCGAAGGGGGAGTAAAATTAAAAGGCGAACTTACGGTGTCCGGAGCAAAGAACGCGGTTTTACCTATCCTGGCGGCGACCCTGCTTACTGATGACGCCTGCATAATTAAGGGCGTGCCGGATCTGCGCGATACCAATACAATGATCAAGATATTGCGTTCATTAGGTAAGGACGCGGAATTGGAAAACGGGACGGTTTCGGTAAGCAGCCTTAAGAAAATAAGCCACGTTGCGGATTATAAGTTGGTTTCGACCATGCGCGCCTCTTTCTGCGTCCTGGGGCCTCTTTTAGGCAAGCTTAAGAAAGCTAAAGTCTCTCTTCCCGGAGGATGCATAATCGGCGTGCGGCCGGTAGATCTACATTTAAAGGGGATAAGGGCGCTGGGCACGGATATCACTATCGAATCAGGTTATGTTATCGCCAAGGCCGAAAAATTAAAGGGTAATCATGTATATTTAGGCGGAGTTTACGGCTCCTCGGTTTTGGCTACGGATAATGTAATGATGGCCGCGGTTTTAGCTAGCGGTAAGACTATCATTGAGTCCGCTGCCTGTGAGCCGGAAGTAGTGGACCTGGCGGAATTTTTGATTAAAATGGGCGCTAGAATTAAAGGCCAGGGCACGCCTGTAATTGAAATAGAGGGGGTAAGGTGTCTGCATGGCGCAACGCATACAATTATCCCGGACAGGATTGAGGCCGGGACAATAATGCTGGCCGCCTTAATTACCCGCGGCGATATACTGATTAAAAATATTTTTTATAAGCACCTGGGCGCACTTATCGACAAGCTGGAAGAAGCGGGAGCGTCTTTGGTAAAAACGGAAAATTCCATACACTTACGCTATAAGAAGCCGCTTACTGCCGTGAATATTACTACTCTTCCTTATCCGGGGTTTCCCACGGATATGCAGGCGCAGATGATGGCGCTGATGAGCGTCACGCCCGGGATAAGCGTCATTACCGAAAAGATCTATCCGGACAGGTTTATGCATGTTGCCGAGCTTAACCGTATGGGCGCGCATATCCAAAGGGAAGGGCCGCATGCTATCGTGGAGGGGGTTAAGGAACTTTCCGGGGCTCCGGTAATGGCGTCGGACTTACGCGCCTCCGCCTGTTTAGTTCTTGCCGGTTTATCCGCCCGCGGGAAAACATCCATTTCCAGGATATATCATCTTGAGCGCGGCTACCAGGACCTGGAAGAAAAGCTGGAAAAATTAGGCGCAAAGATCTGGAGAGAAAAAGAATGATTTTAATGATTGATAATTACGATTCATTTACCTATAACCTGGTGCAATATTTAGGCTCGTTGCGCAAGGAAGTAAAAGTTTTTCGCAATGATAAGATTACCTTAAGCGGAATAAAAAGTTTGGCCCCTGAAAAAATCGTTATTTCGCCCGGGCCGGGCCGGCCGGAAGACGCAGGGGTTTCCTGCGCGGTAATCAAAGAATTCGGCGGGCAAATCCCTATTTTAGGAGTCTGCCTTGGACATCAGGCCATCGGCTATGTATATGGAGGCAGAGTCATCGGCGCCAAGAGGCTTATGCACGGTAAGACGTCCTGGATTTACCATAATAAAAAAGATATATTTAAGGGTCTGCCGAATCCTTTTCAGGCTACGCGCTATCATTCTTTACTGGTGGAGAGAAAAGGCCTGCCGGAGGCCTTAGAGATAACCGCCTGGACCAAAGAAAAAGAAATTATGGGGTTAAGGCACAAGAAATATCCTGTCTGGGGAGTGCAGTTCCATCCGGAATCTATCCTTACCAGGCAGGGGATGGACCTATTAGCGAATTTTATTAAATTATGACCATCAAAGAAGCGATTAAAAAGCTCGCCGCAAAGAATAACCTCAGCTCCCGCGAAATGCAGGCAGTAATGCAGGATATCCTAGGCGGGGTTAACGATACCGCGGATATAATTGAATTTTTGACTTTTCTGGATGCTAAAGGGGAGACGGCTGAAGAGCTTACCGCGGCGGTAGAGGTAATGCTTAAATATGTTGAACCGATCATCGTAGATAAGCCGAATATGCTGGATACCTGCGGGACCGGCGGGGATAAATTAGGCACCTTTAACATTTCCACTATTGCTGCTTTTGTCGCCAGCGGAGCGGGCGTAGTCGTAGCTAAGCATGGCAACCGTTCTGTTTCCAGCACCTGCGGAAGCGCGGATATTCTGGAGGCCCTGGGCGTAAATATAAATATGGATAGAGCAAAAATTAAGAAATGCCTGGAAGAGATCGGGATCGCTTTTTTATTTGCGCCGGCCTTGCATCCGGCGATGCAACAAGTTATGCCTGCCCGCAGGCAGATCGCACGTAAAACTATGTTCAACTTATTAGGTCCGTTGATCAATCCTGCCCGGGTAACTAATCAACTCATCGGAGTTTACAGCAGGCGCTGGCCGCCTGTTTTAGCCAGGGTTTTATATAATTTAGGTACTAAGCATGTCCTGGTGGTGCACGGCCAGGACGGTTTAGATGAAGTAACTACTACGGATAAGACTATTGTTTCCGAAGTTAATCACGGTAAATTCAGCGATTACCAGATTGCTCCGGAAGATTTCGGGTTTAAGCGCAGCCGCATAGAGGACCTTTCCGGGGGGAACCTCTCTGATAATGTGCGCATTGCCCGGGAGGTCTTAAAGGGCGAGCCTGGTTTTAAACGGGATATCGTTTTACTGAATGCCGGATGCGCCATATACGCCGCGGACAAGGCCGCTTCCATTAAAGAAGGCATTGAATTAGCCACCCAATCAATAGACAGTAAAGCGGCTTTCAGAAAATTAGAATTACTAAAGGAGTGCTCACAACAATGGTTAAATCCGATATCTTAAAAGAGATCATTTTGAAGAAAAAAGAGAGAATAGCTTTAGCAAAGCAAGCTCTTTCCGAAGAAGAGTTAAAAATTAAAGTTCAATCCCTTAATCCCGTACGGCCGTTTATTGAGGCGATCAATAAGCCGCGCCAGATTTCTTTAATCGCTGAGATAAAGAAGGCCTCGCCTTCCGAAGGAATTATCCGCCAGGATTTTAATCATTCCGAGATCGCTACGGCTTATGAAGGCGTAGGGGTGCAGGCGCTATCGGTCTTAACCGAAGAGGATTATTTCCTGGGAAATATTGCTTATATCAATGAAATAAAAAACCTCATCACTGCCCCGGTACTAAGAAAAGATTTTATCCTTGAGCCGTATCAGGTCTATGAATCGCGCTTTTACGGAGCCGACGCTATACTGCTCATTGCGGGTTTACTCACGCAGGATGAGCTAGTCCAATTTATCGCAATAGCCGCGGACTTAGGGATGGACTGCCTGGTTGAGGTGCACAACGAGAAAGAATTAAAAAAGGTTTTGAAATTAAAGAATGTCCCGCTTATCGGCATCAATAACCGGGATTTACATACCCTGGAGGTTGATTTTAAGACTACCGAGAAGTTATTTACGCTTATCCCCAAGGATAAAGTGGTAGTGGTAGAAAGCGGGATTAAGACTTACCAGGATGTCTTGTTCTTGAAAATCCTGGGAGTCAATGCCGTTTTAATCGGCACAGCCTTTATGCGGGCGGAGAATATCACCCAAAAAGTTGAAGAGCTGATGGGTTGGTGAGCGCGGGGATGCCCCTCTTCAGCGTCACCCCTCGCTTAGGGTTTGAATTGATGTATGATTAAAGTTAAGATTTGCGGGATTACTAATCTGGAAGATGCGCTTGCATCTCTCTTTAACGGAGCTGACGCTATCGGTTTTGTATTTTATAAAAATAGCCCGCGTTGCATAGAGCCGCTTAAGGCCAGGAAGATATCGCGCATACTTCCCAAAAATATTTTAAGAGTCGGAGTTTTCGTCAACGCGCAGGAAAAATGGGTAAAGAGGGTTGCTAAGTTTTGCAATCTGGATATCCTGCAATTTCACGGTAATGAAACTTGCGGCTATTGCGATAAATTCAAAGGGTATAAGGTTGTTAAGGCCTTTAAGGTAGGCAAAAAAATAGATTTAGCCGGGATAAAAAAATATAAGACCTACGGTTATCTCTTCGACACTTTTTCTAAAACCCAAGCCGGAGGGACAGGAAAAAAGTTTAACTGGAATTTATTAAAGAATATAGATAAAATAAATGGTCGGGTTTTTTTATCCGGCGGCCTGGACAACCGGAATGTAAAAAGCGCGCTAAAAAAGCTGCATCCGGATTGGGTGGATGTTTCCAGTTCGGTGGAATCCCGGCCGGGCAAGAAGGACCATAAAAAATTAAGAAGATTCATTGAGGCGTTAAAATGAAAAAAAGATTACCGGATAAATTCGGGCATTTTGGGGAATTCGGCGGAAGGTTCGTTCCGGAGACACTCGTCTTTGCCCTGGATGAATTAACAAAGGAATATAAGAAGGCCAGAGGTGACCGGAAGTTTAAGGCCGAACTGGATTATTATTTAAGAGAATATGCCGGACGCCCCACGCCGCTGTATCTGGCCGAAAAATTGAGCCGCTTTTTTGGCATAGATAAGATATACCTTAAGCGGGAGGATCTCTTACATACCGGCGCGCACAAAATCAATAATACTTTAGGCCAGGCTTTGCTCTGTTTGCGGATGAAGAAGCCGCGAGTGATTGCCGAAACAGGGGCTGGACAGCACGGGGTGGCCTGCGCTACGGTTGCCGCGCTTTTTGGTTTAAAGTGTGATATCTATATGGGCCAGGAGGATATGGAGCGCCAGAAGCCGAATGTCTTACGCATGCGTTTATTAGGAGCCGGAGTAATCCCGGTTAAAAGCGGCTCTCAGACTTTGAAAGATGCCATGACCGAGGCTTTGCGCGACTGGGTGACGCATGTGCGCGATACGCATTATATTATCGGCAGTGTTGCCGGACCGCACCCTTATCCTATGCTGGTAAGAGATTTTCAGTCGGTAATCGGGAGAGAGGCCCGGGCGCAGCTGCGTAAAAAAGAAAACAGGCTGCCGGATTACCTGCTGGCCTGTGTCGGGGGCGGGAGTAATGCTTTAGGGCTGTTCTCTCCTTTTGTTAATGATAAGAAAGTAAAATTTGTCGGCGTGGAAGCAGGCGGCCGGGGTTTATCTACGGGTAAACACGCAGCTACTCTGGTTAAAGGAGATATCGGCGTCCTGCATGGCTCAAAGTCAGGGCTTTTAGAGGATAAGTTCGGCCAGGTCAACCTCACGCATTCTATTTCTGCCGGGTTGGATTATCCGGGCGTAGGCCCGGAGCACTCCTATTATAAGAAGATCGGCCGCTGCCAATATGTCGCGGTCAACGACAGAGAGGCGCTGGAAGGATTTAACCTGCTTACCAGATTAGAAGGCATAATCCCGGCCCTGGAGTCAGCTCATGCCATTGCTTATTTGAAGAAGCTGGCTAAAAAAATTAATAAGAGGTCTCTGGTTGTGGTTTGTTTATCCGGCAGGGGAGATAAAGACCTGGGCATAGTTACGCAAAACCAAAAAATATGAACCGTATCGATAAAAAATTTAAAGATTTAAAGAAAACCGGGAAAAAAGCGTTTATTGCTTTTATTACCGCGGGTTTTCCCAGCCTGCCGGTAACCGAAAAGCTTATCTACGCGCTGGATAAAATAGGCGTGGATATTTTAGAGTTGGGCGTGCCTTTTTCTGATCCTATGGCTGACGGCCCGGTAATCCAGGCAGCTTCCCAGGAGGCGCTCAGGAAAAACACGCATCTTGTTGATATATTGAATCTGGTTAAAAAAGCGCGTAAAAAGACAGAGATGCCTATTTGCCTGATGACTTACTATAATCCCGTGTTCTGTTTTCCGGATGATAAATTCATCCTGGAGGCGAAGAAATCCGGGGTAGATGGAGTGATTATCCCCGACCTTCCGCCCGAAGAGGGCAAGGGTTTTATTGCCGCAGCCAAAGGCCGGGGGCTGGATACGATTTGTTTTCTTTCGCCGACCAGCAGTAAAAAAAGGATAAAATTAATTTCCGGGATTTCGCAAGGATTCATTTACTATGTTTCGCTGACCGGCGTAACCGGGGCGCGCAGCAAACTTCCCGAAGATATCCGCAAGAATGTAAGATTGATTAAAAGATACACCCGCAAGCCGGTCTGCGTGGGTTTTGGCGTATCTACCCTTTCCCAGGCCAGGGAGATTAAAAAGATCGCCGACGGCGTAATTATCGGAAGCGCTATTGTTAAAAAGATAAAAGAAAATTCCGGATCGCCCGATTTAATAAAGAGAGTAAGCAATTTTGTCGCTAAACTTAACCAATGAAAGATACTTACCGCAAGAGAGCGTTAGATAGCGGGTTGAAAATCATTACGCATAAGATGCCGGAACGCCAGTCAGTGGCATTAGGCATATGGATAAAGGTCGGAGGCAGGTTTGAGAATTCCGGGAATAAGGGGACATCGCATTTCTTAGAACATATTTTGTTCAAGGGTACTAAGAATTATTCCTGCCGCAGGCTTAAAGAATCTATTGAAGGTATAGGGGGGTCTCTCAACGGTTTTACGTCCGAGGAATGCACTTGTTATCTGGTGAAAGTGCCGGCCAGCCATTGCAATACCGGTTTAAAGGTATTAACGGAGATGGTAGTCAACCCGACATTGCCGCCGAAGGAGATCGAGAAAGAAAAGACAGTAATCCTGGAAGAGCTAAAGATGTACAAGGATCTTCCGCAAAGTTATGTCTATGAGCTCCTGGATAACTTACTCTGGCCCAGGCAGCCTTTGGGTGAGCCGATAATAGGCACTGTTGAGTCTGTAAAGAGCGTTAACCGTGAAAGACTTTCAGATTTTAAGCGTAAATATTACACTGCTTCCAATATCGTAGTGAGCGCCTGCGGCAATCTGGATACTGATAAGCTGGAGCAGGACGTGGAAAGGGCATTCTCCGGATTTAAGCAGGCTAAGTCAAACATATTCCCCGCGGCAAAAGAAAAGCAGAGCGCGCCGGCATTGACAATTTTAAACAAAGATACAGAGCAGACCCATATGGCTTTAGGCTTCAGGAGCTTTAAGCGTGAGCACCCTCTAAAGCACGCTTTAGGTATGCTGCACATTGTATTAGGCGCGAATATGTCCAGCCGCCTTTTTAACGAGTTAAGGGAGAAACGCGGACTGGCCTATGAAATAGGGACAGTAGTAAGACGTTTCCAGGATACCGGAGCCTTTATCGTGCACGCCGGGATCGACAATAAAAAAGTACCCGAGGCTATTAAGCTGATTTTGGGAGAATTGAGGAAATCCGGTGATGCCTTGATCAGTAACGGCGAGTTCAAGCGGGCAAAAGAATTCTACACGGGACAGTTAAAACTGGCGCTGGAGGATACTTTAGACCATATGCTCTGGATCGGCGAAACCACCCTTATGTCAGACAAGACTTTTTCTTTGGATAAGATTATTACCGAGGTCAACCGGGTGGAGAAAAGTGCTATCCGCGCGGTTGCGCGTAAAATATTCCGGGACGCGAATATTAATTTAAGCCTTATCGGCCCGCTAAAAGGAGCGGAAGATAAAATACGCAAAGAGTTATATATAGGATAAACTATGACGACTTTTATTTTAATATTACTATTTACTATTTTAGCAGTCCTGTCTTTTTTCTTTGCGGTCTCAGAGACCGCAGTGATTGCTTTGAGTAAAATCCGGTTGCGCCATATGGTCTCTAAAGGCATAAAGCGGGCTCAAAGTATCCAAAATCTGGTTACCAAGTTGGATAAATTCATCGCCGCAATCTTGGTCGGTAATGATTTTGTAAATATTGCCATGTCCGCTATTGTGACTGTGTTATTCGTTCCGTTATTCGGTTCCGGCCTGGGCGCCACCATAGCTACTTTTACTACCACTCTCTTTGTGCTTATTGTCTGTGATATAACCCCTAAAATGCTGGCTGCAAAACATACGGAAAAATCAGCCCTGATTACCGCCCCCCTGATGGAGGCCTTTATCAAGGCGTTCAATCCCGTCATTATTTTCTTTGTCAGCATAAGTAATTTTATCCTTCGGATTTTTAAAATAGGCCCGACTAAAAGGTCCCCTCTTATTACCGAAGAGGAACTGCGCCTGATGATAGAAGTGGGTAAAGACGAAGGGGTCTTAAGCGACGAAGAAAGGCAGATGTTCCACCGTATTTTTGAATTCGGGGATACCAGGGTAAGCGATGTCATGGTGCCCAAGGACAAAATGGTAGCAGTTAATCTCAACACTACCCCTGAAGAGCTGTTAAATATATTCGTGGAAGAAGGGCATGCGCGCTTGCCGGTCTATAGCGGGGATAGAGATAATGTCCTGGGGATTATTTATGCCCGCGACCTGCTTTATATATTGAGGGATAAGGGATTGTTTCTTTTACAAGACCTGGTACATAAAGCTTATTATGTACTGGAGAATATGCGGGTAAATGAGCTTTTGAGAAAGTTTCAGACGGATAAAATCCAGATCGCTATTGTTGTCGATAGCAACCAGAAGACGCTTGGGCTGGTTACCCTGGAAGACCTGACGGAAGAAATTGTCGGTGAGATAGAAGAGAAGCATACCTCCGCAGGGTTCCACAAATAAAAATTGACCTTTGCGCCGCGAGGCGGTATAATATAAATAGAAGTTAACTCAAACAAGGAGGAAGGAAATGGCTGAAAAAGGTTATTGCGTAAAGTGTAAAGATAAAAAAGAGATGAAAGATGAAGAGAAGGTCACGATGAAAAACGGCCGCCAGGCAATGAAGGGCAAATGTTCAACTTGCGGCACAGGCATGTATAAAATCTTAGGCAAATAAATTTATCGGATAAAAAGAGGTTAGAGGCAATAGATACAAAAAAGTTAGCTCAACGTATCGCAGTAGCAGCTAAGTCAAAAAAAGCGCAGAAGGTGGTGATCTTGGATATGCGTAAGGTTGCTTCCTTCTGCGATTATTTTATCTTATGCCAGGGTACTTCTTTACGGCACACCAATGCCATTGCCCAGGGCATAGCAGAGGATTTAGCGAAAGATAATTTAAAACCGCTCTCCAAAGTTTCTCCTACTGACGAATCCGGTTGGGTGGTTTTGGATTTTGTATCGGTCATAGCGCATGTGTTTTATAAGCCGATGCGCGAGTTCTATGGTTTAGAACGCCTTTGGTCTGATGCGAAGAAGGTATCCCTCCCGCGTAAATCCTAAAAGCTTACATGAAAGAGAATATCCAGGAGCAGATAATTGAATTAATCAAAGCGGCATTGAAAGATGCGGGTTTAGGCCAGGACCGGGGCGAAGATTTATACCTGGATATTCCCGCGGAGGCGCGTTTTGGCGATTTTTCCACAAACATTGCCTTGCGCCTGAGTAAGCCGCTGCATAAACCCCCCCGTGAGGTAGCCGAGACTTTAATCAAGGCTTTCTATAAACAAGCGCAAAAAACCGCCTTAAAAGAATCTATTGCAGAAATTAAGACCGCAGGGCCGGGTTTTATCAACTTTTATCTTAACGCCAAATACCATTACGGCAAGCTGCGGGAAATTTTAAGCCGGGGGAAGGAATCCTTACGGATCGACCTCGGGAAGAAAAAGCGCGTATTGGTTGAGTTTGTCAGCGCTAACCCTACCGGTTCTTTGTCCGTTGCCCATGCCCGCCAGGCAGCCGTGGGAGATTCCCTGGCTAATATTTTAGAATTCCTGGGGTTTGCAGCAAAAAGGGAATATTATCTTAATGACGTGGGTAACCAGATAAGCATCCTCGCTAAATCCGTGGCCTTAAGGATACAAGAACTTGCCGGAGAGAAGATAGAGTTTCCTGAGGACCACTATCAAGGCGAGTATATCTACGAGATAGCCAAAGAGGCCGGTAAGCAAAAAATAAATCCTCAAAGCCTCGGTGATTTTGCGGCAAATTATATCCTGGATATAATCCGAAAAGAACTGGATGATTTTGGAGTAAAATTTGACTGCTGGTATTCGCAGAAGGAGCTGGAAAAGAGCGCTAAGATCCAGAAGGCCTTTGATTTTCTAAAGAAAAAAGAGTTCCTTTATGAAAGTGACGGCGCCCTTTGGTTCAAATCCACTTCTTTTGGAGACGATAAAGACAGGGTAGTTATTAAGAGTGATGGCTCCTATACTTATTTAGCCCCGGATATCGCCTACCACAATGATAAATATAAGCGCGGTTTTGAGTGGTTGATTAATCTTTGGGGTCCGGACCACCATGGCTATATCAACAGGCTTAAGGCCTCGGTTGCGGCATTCGGCAGGGATCCGGAAACGCTTTCCATAGTCATTGTGCAATTAGCCACCATATTCAGGAACGGTAAGCCTGTGCAGATGTCTACCCGCAGGGGTGAATATATAACCTTAAGAGAAGTCCTGGATGAAGTAGGCCGGGACGCTGCCCGGTTCTTTTTTCTTATGCGCCGGACTACCAGCCACCTGGATTTTGATTTGGAAATAGCCAAGAAACAGACCTCGGAAAACCCGGTTTATTATGTGCAATACGCCCATGCCCGTATTTCCAGTATATTGCGTAACGGAGGAGTTAAATTAAATAAGGAAGCCGACCTTGCGCTGCTTAAAGAAAAAGAGGAGCTGGCCCTGGTCAAAAAAATATTGCAGTTTTCCTATATCCTGAATATCTGCCTGAAAACCCAGGATCCCTATATGCTTACCGTCTATCTTCAGGAGCTCTCCGAGGCTTTCCATAAATTCTATGACCTGCACCGCGTTTTAAGCGATGACCCGGAGCTGACCCAGGCCAGGCTAGGTCTTATCGAAGGGGCAAGGATAGTTATCGCTACGGGCCTGGAATTATTAGGTGTTTCCCGGCCTGAGAAGATGTAAACTCATGGCTAGGCATAAGATTTTAAGAATTGCTTTCACTCATACCCGCCTTCAGGATTCCTTAAGTAAAGAATTAAAGATCTCCAAAATTCTGGCTCAAATCTTAGTCAATCGCGGTATCACTAGCGCAGGCCAAGCGGAGGAATTTTTAAATGTTAGATTAGAGCATATGCTTGACCCGTTTTCTTTCCGGCAGATGCCTAAAGCGGTAGAACGCATTAAAGAGGCAAAGAACAAAAAAGAGAAAACCCTGATTTTCGGCGATTATGATGTTGATGGAATAACCAGCGTGGCCCTGCTTAAAGACAGCCTGCGCAGGATGGGGCTAGCTGCCTTGCATTATATGCCGCACAGGATAAAAGAAGGGTACGGCTTAACCAAAAATATCCTGCAGATCGCCAAAGAAAATAAGGTAAAGCTCCTGATTACCGTTGACTGCGGCATAGCTAACCAGCGGGAGATCGAAGAATTAAAAAAGAATAATATCGATACCATTATTACCGACCATCATGAGCCGCAAGGAAATACCCTGCCTTCTTGCGTCAGCATAATTAATCCCAAGGTAGAAGGGTCTGGTTATAAATACCGGGAACTGGCCGGCGTAGGCGTGGCCTATAAACTCTGCCAGGCCTTAAGCAATTCTAAATTACTGGATGAACTGGATTTGGTCGCCCTGGGTACTGTCGCGGATGTCGTTCCTTTAACGGGAGAGAACCGCGTGATTGTTAAAGAGGGCCTAAGCAGGCTCTCGGCAACCAAGAGGCCGGGTTTAAGGGCGTTAATTGAAGAAGCCGGGATAAAAAATAAAAAGTTTAATACTACTTCCATAAGTTTTATTCTCGCTCCCCGCCTGAACGCTTCAGGCCGCATGGATTCAGCGGAGACTTCCTTCAATTTGTTAATGAGCCCGGATATTCAAAAAGCTCAAAGCCTGAGCAAGGTCTTGGAGCAGCATAACCGCGCCCGTCAGAAGATAGAGAGTAAGATTATGGAGGAGGCCGAAGACATTATCAATAGAGAAGTCAATTTTAAAGAACATAAGGTTATTGTAGTGGCCAAAGACGATTGGCATCAGGGGGTTCTGGGAATAGTAGCAGCAAAGCTCGCCGATAGATTTTACCGCCCGGCGATCGTAATTTCGCTGAACGAGAAAATGGGTAAAGGTTCAGGCCGCTCCATAAAAAACTTTCACCTTTCCCGCGCGCTCGGGGAATGCCGCCAGTTCCTGCGTACTTTTGGCGGGCATGCCCATGCTGTCGGGCTTACGATTACCCGCGAGAGCATTGACGATTTTAGAAAAAGTATAAACCAGCTGGCGCAGGATAAATTGTCCCTGGAAGACCTCCTGCCGAGCTTAGATATAGATATTGAGCTGGATTTGGGGAGTTTGACTGAAAGGTTGGTTGAGGAACTGGAAAAATTAGAGCCTTTTGGCACCGGTAACCCCGAACCTCTTTTTTATACCCGGGGCCTCAGGTTAAAAGGAGAGCCGCAGAGCCTGGGCCGCCAGACTTTAAAATTCTGGGTTACTGATGGAAAGGTTACTTTTCAGGTAATCGGTTTTGGGATGGCTAGCCTGCTAGTCAGTCTCAGGGAGGCAAAATCCCTGGATATAGTTTATACGCCGCGCATGGATAATTGGCGGGATGATTCCTCAATAATTTTAGAGGCCAGGGATATATTCTTCAGGTAGGGGGGAAGTTTTTAAGCTTTCTTGAGGTTGCCTTTTTTGATACACTTGGCGCAGACATAAACCCTCTTAGGGTGTCCGTCAAGAAGAATACGCATCTTTTGTAAATTAGGAAGAAATTTACGCATGGTCCAACGGCTGATCTTAGAGCCTGTTCCGCCTTTAGCCTTATATTGGCCTTTACGCGTGACAATTTTACCCTTAAGTTCGCCCTTGCCGCAGATAGCACATTTTTTAAGCATTTTTACTACTCCTTATTTAAGTAACTAAGTATACTTGAATTTTAAGTATTGTCAAGATAGAATATGCATAGTTATGGATAATATACTGGAAGGGTTGAATCAGGAGCAGCAAGAGGCGGTTACGTATAAAGAAGGGCCGCTTTTGATCATCGCCGGCGCAGGCACAGGCAAAACTACGGTTATTACGCGCAGGATTGCCTGGTTATTGTCCAAAGGTCTATGCAAGACCAATGAAATCTTGGCGCTTACCTTTACGGATAAGGCTGCCCGTCAGATGCAAGGCCGGGTGGATGAATTAGTCCCTTACGGATATACGGATATTTGGATTTCTACATTCCACGCTTTTGGCGATAAGCTCCTGCGCGAGAACGCTCTCCTTGCCGGTTTAAATCCGGATTTCAAGGTTTTGACCCAGAGCGAAGCCGCGGTATTTTTCCGCGAGCATATTTTTCAGTTTAGTCTGGATTATTTCCGTCCGCTGGCCGACCCTACGCGTTTTATTGAAGCCCTCATCCAGCTTTTTAGCCGGGCCAAGGATGAAGACATCTCGCCTGAAGAATATATAAAATTCGCTCAAGGCTTAAGTCTAAAAGCTAAGGAAAACCCGCTTGACCTGGCCCTTCAGGAAGAAGCTATCCAGCAGCTGGAAGTTGCCCGTGCCTATGCTAAATATCAGGAGTTATTGGCTAAAGAAGGCCTGCTTGATTTCGGTAACCAGTTTTATCTGGCCCTGAACCTTTTGCGCGGCCATCCGGCCATCCTGAAGAAATACCAGCAGCAGTTTAAATATATCCTGGTTGATGAATTCCAGGATACTAACTTTACCCAGTTTCAGATTGTCAGTTTATTATCCGCCGGTTTTAAGAATATCAATGTTGTCGCTGATGATGACCAGTGTATCTACCGTTGGCGCGGGGCAGCTTACAGTAATGTCTTGAATTTTATCGGAGAGTTCCCTGAAGCCAAAAAAATCAGCCTGATCCAGAATTACCGCTCTACGCAGCCGATTCTGGATTCTGCTTATCAATTAATCCAGAATAATAATCCTGAACGTTTTGAAGTTAAGGCAAATATAAATAAGCATCTAGTCGGGGTTTCAAAACAAGGCCAGGGTCCGGAGCATCTGCATTTTGATACTGTCTCTACCGAAGCGGATAATGTAGCTAAGACTATCAAAGATAAAGTTAAATCCGGTAATTTCAAATATAATGACTTTGCGATTCTGGTCCGTTCTAATTCCGATGCCGAACCTTTTATCCAGGCGCTGAATTTGGAGGATATCCCCTGGCAATTCAGCGGAAACCAGGGGCTTTACTCCAGAGAAGAGGTGAAGCTATGTATCAATTTCTTAAGGGTTACCGCGAATTTATCCGATTCCCTGAGCTTACATTATCTGGTCAGCTCTGAAATTTACGGCTTAGACCTGGTTGACCTTAACTCCTGCAGCCATTATGCCCGGCGCAGGAATAAAACCCTTTATTCGGTTTTTACGGAATTAGGCCAGGTAGAAGAATTAAAAGCAATAGGGGAAGATAGCCGCAAAAAAATCGAAAAAATCCTGGCGGACCTGGAAAAATTTCTGACAATTTCCCGCCAGGAAACAACCGGCAGGTTGCTTTACGCATTTCTAACCGATACGGGTTATTTGAAAAAATTAACCTCGACTCAAAACCTGGAAAATGAAACCAAGATCCAGAATATCGCCAAATTCTTTAATAATGTGCGCGATTTCGAACTTGTAGCCAAGGAGGACCGGGTAATCAGTTTTGTAAACTACCTTAATCTTCTCATCGAAGCCGGGGATGACCCGCCGACAGCCGAAGCAGACCTGGATACCGACGCAGTCAATATCCTGACTATCCATAAAGCCAAAGGCTTGGAATTCCGGGTGGTGTTTTTAGTCAGTCTGGTGCAGGGCCGTTTTCCCTGGCCGCGCCGTTCCCAGGCAATTGAACTGCCTGATTCCCTGATTAAGGAAGTCTTACCGACAGGAGATTTTCATATCCAGGAAGAACGCAGGTTATTTTATGTCGGTTTGACCCGGGCTAAGGAAGAATTATATTTGACCAGCGCCGAAGATTACGGCGGCAAGCGCCTGCGCCGGGTGAGCCAGTTTGTTTTTGAGGCCTTGGGGACAGAAAACAAAGAAAAAGAGAAGAAAAAGGCCAGCAGCTTAGAGGCAATCCAGCGCTTTGCCCCGAAGAAAGATTCCATTAAGCCGGTAATTAAGAAAATCGACGCGGATACCCCCGTGCATTTAACTTATTATAGAATTGATGATTATCTGACCTGTCCTCTTAAGTATAAGTATGTGAATATCCTGCGTGTTCCGATTATGGAGCATCACACGGTTATTTACGGACGGGCAATGCATGAGGCAGTAACCAAATATTATCAGTATTGCCTGGCCGGTAAGAGAATGGAGTTAGGAGAGCTCCTGGATGCTTTCAGGGATAGCTTTGACCCGCAGGGATTTTTGGACAAGGCCCACCAGGAGGAGCGTTTTAAGGTCGGCCTGGAGGCGTTAAGCCGGTTTTTCCATACGGAAGAAGAGCGTTCTACGCAGCCGAAATTCATCGAAAAAGATTTTTCATTCATATTCGACGGCAATAAGATTACCGGGAGGTTTGACCGCGTAGATGAAATTGGCGCTGAAGCGGTAATCATTGATTTTAAGACTTCGGAAGTCAAGGCGCAAAAAGTCGCCGATAAAAAGGTCAGCGAGAGCCTCCAGCTTGCCCTCTATGCCTTGGCCTATCAAAATATTTTCGGAAAGTTACCCGCAAGGGTAGAGCTTTATTTCCTGGAATCAGGGCTTATCGGGAGCCATAAAATCAAGGATGAAGATTTGGACACGATAAAAGAAAAGATCAGAGAAGCCAGCGCAGGTATCCGCAAGCAGGATTTTGAGGCGACGCCCGCGTATATGGCCTGCACTTATTGCGCTTATAGCCAGATCTGCCCGTCTGCCCAGGTCCGCTAAGCAATAATTCTCATTGTATTAAACCATTTTTAGCAGTACAATAAAAAACTTATGAAGAGATTTATTCTTTACCTTATACGTTGGCAGCTAAGCACTCCGATTCTTTGGATTGTAGTTAAGCAGCTTGGCGCAAGTCTTCAGGCTACAATAATCGCAAATTTAATCGGCGGAGCGATATTCTTTTGGGTGGACAGGTTCATTTTTACCTCTAAGGCTATAGAGGTATGGCATATCAAAGAAGGAAAATGTGATAAGTGCGGGGCAACCTCGCATTTGTGGCGCCTGGTTAAGACCGTAAATTACGATAAGAGCGCTTCCCGGCCGGTATTTTTATGTATGAAGTGTTCGAAAGAAAAAACCGATGCGCTAAGGGCTAAAGGTATACCGGTGCGCGGCAAGAGTAAGTAAACAAAAGCGAAAGGAGCAGTAAAATGGTGGAAAGAAGCGAATTCAAGGGTAAACCTGTTTTGATTATAAAAAGGGATGAAAATGACCAGTATCCTTTTTCGTTCGGTTTGAGCAAGGCGCGCCTTATTCTGGAGAATCTTGACGAGATCAAGAAATTTGTAGCAGAGGCCGGGGACAAATAATAAACTTATTGTCTGATTTAGACTATTGTGCTAATATAAAAAATAGTTCTAAAGATAAGGAGGAATACGTATGGAAAACGCAGTTACTTTAATCAGCGCGCTTATTTCGCTGGGGCTGACTATCTGGTTTGTAATTTTTACCGTACTTGTATTGAACAAGCTGAACAAGATCAAAGACGCGCTTAGTAAAAATAAAGAAGCGAATACATTGACTTAAAAGGCAAAATACCGTATAATATATATCTAAAATTAAGGGAGGTGATTTCAGCTTGGTTTTGCTTAAAGAAAAGAAAGCAAAGATTATTGATGAATTCAAGGTAAATGCCAGAGATACCGGCTCAGCTGAGGTTCAGATTGCGGTTTTAACCGAGAGGATTAATCTATTAGGAGAGCATTTTAAGCTCCATAGAAAAGATTTCCATTCTCGCCGCGGGTTGCTTACGCTTGTAGGTACACGCCGCAGGCTCCTCAACTATCTCAAGAAAAAAGATACCAAGAAGTACGTAGAGATCTTGGGAAAACTTTCTTTGAGAAAATAAATCGAGGTTTCATCCCGTAAAATAATACTATGCAAGATAATACCTTAAAATTAAAATTCGGCAGGAATGATTTAATCCTGGGGACAGGCAAAATTGCCAAGCAGGCCAATGGTTCGGTAACGATTAGTTACGGCGGAACCGTGGTGCTGGTGACTGCCTGTATGTCCCGCGAGATTAAAGAGGGTCGGGACTTTTTCCCGTTAACCGTAGAATACCAGGAAAAGACTTACGCCGCCGGACGTATTCCCGGAGGGTTCTTCAAAAGAGAAGGAAGGCCTTCGGAGAGTGAGATTCTCACTGCCCGCCTTATTGACCGGCCGATCAGGCCTCTTTTTCCGGATGGTTTTTTGAATGATGTGCAGGTTATGGCGATCGTCCTTTCTAGCGACGGCGAAAATGACCCGGATGTTTTGGCTGTTAACGGCGCATCTATCGCCTTAGGTATTTCCGATATCCCCTTTAACGGCCCGCTGGTTTGCTGCCGTGTAGCCAGAGTAAATAATGAACTAATAATCAATCCTACTTACGCTGAATGGGATAATGCGGATTTAGAAGTAGTTATAGCCGCAAATCACAAGGGCGTGGTAATGCTCGAATCCAAGGCTAAAGAAGTTTCTGAAACGGACTACCTTGAGGCGGTTAAATTCGGCCACTCGCATTTAAAAGAGCTTATCCGGATGCAGGAAGATTTTATCGCTAAATTCGGCAAGCCCAAGGCAAAAATCGAATTTAAGAAGATAGCGCCGGAACTGATGGCTAAAGTAGAAGAGTTAGCCAGCGTTAAATTAAATGAAGTCTATAAATTAGGTAAAAAAGAAGAGCGCGAAGAAGCAGTGCATCTATTGGCTAAAGAACTGGAAGAGAAATTAACGCAGGAAGGTTTTGTTGCCGAAGATATCAAGATGGCACTTACCGAAGTTGAAAAAAAGCAGGTAAGGAATAAGATCGTTACAGAAAATGTGCGGGTTGACGGAAGGGCGCTTAAGGAGATCCGTCCGATCACCTGCGACGTATCAGTGCTTCCCAGGACTCACGGTTCGGCCTTATTTACCCGCGGCCAAACCCAGAGTTTAGCGGTTACGACTTTAGGCACAGGCGAAGATGAACAGATGATTGAGGCTTTGGAGGGTGAAAAATCCAAGTCTTTTATGCTGCATTATACTTTTCCTCCTTTTAGCGTAGGCGAGACCGGCCCGGTGCGCGGGCCAGGCAGGCGCGAAATCGGCCATGGGGCATTGGCGGAAAAATCGCTTTTAGCGGTTATGCCTTCAAAAGAAAAATTTCCTTATACAATAAGAGTAGTTTCTGAGATCCTGGAATCCAATGGTTCGTCAAGTATGGCTACGGTCTGCGCATCTTCCTTATCATTAATGGACGCGGGAGTCCCGATAAAGGATACGGTTGCGGGAATCGCCCTGGGTTTGATTAAGGAAGGGGATAAGGCGTTGATCTTGACGGATATCGCCGGGCTAGAAGACCATTTTGGCGATATGGATTTTAAGGTAGCCGGCACAAGAAAAGGCGTTACCGCGGTGCAATTAGATTTAAAGGTTGACGGAATTGACCTGCCCTTGCTTGAGAAATGTCTGGCTCAAGCCAATGAAGGAAGATTATTTATTCTGGATAAGATGAGCGCGGCCTTAACCGCCCCGCGAGAAGAGATGTCTATTTACGCTCCGCGTATTGATGTTATCAAGATTAATACTGAAAAGATCGGCGAATTAATCGGCCCGGGTGGAAAAAATATAAAAGCGATCATTGCCTCTACCGGCGCAAGCGTCGATATTGAAGATGACGGGACTGTTTTGGTCGGCTCAACCGATGCCGCCAAATCCGAAGCAGCAATCAAGATGATTAAGGCGATTACCGATGATGTTGAAGTCGGCCGCGTATATATAGCTAAGGTAAAAAGGATCATGGCCTTCGGCGCTTTCTGCGAGATAGCCCCGCGTAAAGAAGGCTTAGTGCATGTTTCAGAGCTTGCCGATAAATTCGTTAAGAGTGTGGAAGAAGTAGTTAAGATCGGAGATGAAATCAAAGTCAAGGTTATCGGTATAGATGAATTAGGCAGGATTAACCTGAGTAAGAAACAAGCTGAAGCGTGAGGATAGCAGCAAGTAAAAGTGAGAGAAAGAAGACTCAATGAAGTAAAAGGCGTTATTCTGGTTGCGCTGGGGCTGATGGTTTTAGCCAGCCTGATAAGATTTGAACGCCTTGACCTGCCGTTTTACACCTCGCACCCAAATTTTCCTCCCAAAAATCTCTTAGGTATATTCGGCGCCTACTTAGGCGAGATAATCATATTTTTATTCGGCAGGCCTACGAGTTTTGTCCTTCCTTTATTAATCATTTTATTGGGTGTAAAGTTTTTTCGTCAGGAGAAGCCTTACTTAAGCCTGCCCAGGATATTGGGTATGCTTGTACTATTGGTTTCCGTCAGTTCTCTGATCGGCATGTTTAATCTGAACAATGAATCGTTTAGATTCTACTACTCCGGCTTATTCGGTTCCTTGCTCCCCAAATTCATTACCGCCTATTTTAGCCGCTTGGGCGGTTTTATCATTTTTATTACCTTTATTTTATTATCTCTGGCCCTGGTTACCGATATCCTGCTGGCTTCTTTATTTGCCAATCTTTTAGGTAAGGCGAAAATATTTTTTACCGGAGTTTTTAAACGTGAGAAAAAAGGAAAATCCGCTACTTTCGTTAAGGTTAAGCCGGGTTTAATCCCGGAGCCAAAGCCGGCCTTATCCAAGCCCAGGATAATTGACGCGGCCGAATCCCTGGTTTCCAGACCCAAGATTCAGATCAAGGCTAAACCCGCGCCTAGCCCGGAATTAAAGATAAAACCTCAGGAACTGAAGATCGGCGATTACCATCTGCCGGCATTAGATTTGCTTGATTCTCCGCCGCCTTTAGAGGCGCGTCAGATTAAGGGAGACCTGGAAGCCAGCGCCCGCATCTTAGAGGAAACGTTGGAAGATTTCGGTATTTCGGTCAAAGTCACCGATATCGAGCGCGGGCCGGTGATTACGCGCTATGAGCTTGAGCCTGCTCCGGGAGTAAAGGTAAGCCGAATTGAATCTTTGGGCGATGATATCGCCTTAAGTATGAAAGCGCAGTCAGTGAGGATTATCGCGCCCATTCCCGGTAAAGACAGGGTGGGTATCGAAGTCCCCAATACGCAGAGCAGCCTGGTTTACTTGCAGGAAATGCTCGCGTCAGAACCCTTCCAGAAAACAAAGTCCAGCTTAGCCCTGGCTTTAGGCAAGGATATTGCCGGAAAAACTATTGTCGCCAGGTTAGAAAATATGCCGCATCTATTGATTGCGGGGACCACCGGCTCAGGCAAAACAGTCTGTATTAATGCTCTGATTTTGTCTCTTCTTTACAGGAATTCCCCTGCGGATTTGAAATTTGTGATGATTGACCCGAAAATGGTGGAATTGATGCCCTTTAACGGCCTGCCGCATCTTTTATGCCCGTTAGTCACCGAGGCAAAAAAAGCAGCCGCGGCGCTTAATTGGGTAGTTAATGAAATGGAAGAACGTTACCGGCTTCTGGCGAAAGCAGGCAACCGCAATATTGAAAGCTATAACGAGAAAGAGAAGAAGCTGCCTTATATCGTAGTCGTGGTGGATGAATTTGCCGATTTAATGGTGGTTATGCCTGATCAGATTGAAACTGCCGTGCAGCGTCTGGCCCAGTTAGCCCGGGCGGTAGGAATACACCTGATATTGGCTACGCAGCGGCCTTCGGTAAACGTGATTACCGGTGTTATAAAAGCAAACCTTCCGGCGCGCTTATCGTTTAAAGTCGCCTCTAAAGTAGATTCGCGCACTGTTCTGGATATGAACGGCGCGGATAAACTGCTGGGCAAGGGCGATATGCTTTTCCTTAACCCGGGAGATGAGAAGCCCACGCGTATCCAGGGAGCTCTGGTCAGCGATAAAGAAATTGAAAAAGTGGTAACCTTTATCAAAGGCCAGTCCGAGCCGGTCTATAATGAAGATATTGTCAAGGAGCAGCAGAAGACCGGCCTGGCCAACGGCGAAAAGGATGAGCTTTATGATGAAGCAGTAAAAATTATTATGGAGAGTAACCAGGCGTCGGTTTCGATATTGCAAAGAAGAATGCGCCTGGGCTATACCCGCGCTGCCCGGATTATTGATATGATGGAGCAGGAGGGGTTAGTTGGCCCGTATGAAGGCAGCAAGCCGCGCAGGATATTGGTTGACCGCGAGGCCTGGCTTAAAGATGCTGTGGTAGAGGGTTTTGAGGATAAGCAAACATGAACAGAGAGCCGCTAGGTGTAAGGTTAAAGAAGATCCGTCAGGAAAAGGGCCTGAGCCTGGAAGAAGTCCGCAAGAAAACTAAGATCCACCTGAATATCCTGAAGGCCATAGAGGGCGACAGCCTGACTAATTTGAGCCCGGTATATTTAAAGGGATTCCTGAAGATTTACTGTAATTTTTTAGGTTTAGACCCCAAGGAGTGCAACCCTGATCGTCAGGAAGCATCTCCGGTATCCTCGACCGTTGTTTCTCCGCAAGAAGAGAAAAAGACTTTAAAACCCCCCGCATTCCTGGAAAACGCGACCCTTAAGTGGGATTCTTTAGGGTCGCATAAAAGAATAAAGAATATAATTATTTTGGCGTTAGTCGTCATCGTCTTAGGCGTAGTCTTTTTTAAGGCAGGAAAATTTATTTTTACAAAACCGCAAACAAAGCCTAAAATCAGGGTTCAGGCGCCTGTTGCCAACCTTAAGGTTGCCGAAAAAATAAAGGTCCCCAGGAAAATTAGCGGGGGGGTGAGTTTGGTAATCAGCGCGAAAGAGAATTGCCTGATTTTGGTTAAGGTTGACGGGCGGGTAGTGATGCACCGGGTTTTAGAAAAAGGCCGTTCGGATAGTTGGAAGGCAAAAGAAAAAATAGAACTTTCCTTAGGTAACGCCGCGGCCGTGGACTTAATCGTGAATGGCCAGCGTTTCACTAAGTTAGGCCGAAGGGGGCAGCAGCTTAAAAATATAGTCATCACCGAAAAAGACGGCTTGAGGATCCCCAGATGAAGGCTAAAATCGGGATATTGAGCCTGGGTTGTCCGAGGAACCTGGTAGACTCCGAAAATTTATTAGGCCGGCTTAATTTAAAAGGGTATCCTGTCGTCGATATAAATACGGCGGACGTCGCGTTGATAAATACCTGCGCCTTCATCGACGAAGCTAAAAAAGAATCCGTTGAAGCAATTCTGGATTTAATCGAGCTTAAAAAAGAAGGCAAGCTTAAGAAAATTCTCGTTTACGGTTGCCTGCCTGGCCGCTATAAAGATTCTTTAAGGAAAGAGCTGCCTGAGGTGGATGCTTTTATCGGCAAGCTTTCCTTAAACCATAACTTAAAAAGATTTCCCCTGACGCCCAGGCATTACGCTTATTTAAAAATATGCGAGGGTTGTGTTAATAATTGCAGTTTTTGCATCATCCCCAAGATCAAAGGAAAATTCCTCAGCCTGGGGGTGAGTTCTATACTGGAAGAAGTAAAAAGATTTAATTGCCAGGGGCTTAGCGAGCTCAATATCATCGGCCAGGATATAACCGGGTATGGCCTGGATTTAAAAAGTAAAGAAGGCCTGGCTGAGTTACTTCCGCGGATAGCCAGGCTGGCTAAAGAGATCAATTGGATCCGCCTGCTTTATTTAAATCCCGGGCGCTTAAGCGATAAATTGCTGGCGGTGATCAGGGATGAACCAAAAATTTGTAAATATATTGACCTGCCTATACAGCATATTAACAGCCGCATCTTGAAATTAATGAACAGAGGAATAAGCGGCCAGGGTATTATCAGGGTCATTGAGAAGATAAGGAAGACAATCCCCGGGGTAGCGCTGCGCACTTCGGTTATTGTGGGTTTTCCGGGAGAGACCGGGAAGGAATTTAAAGAGCTGCTTAATTTTATTAAGGATGTCAAGTTTGAAAGATTAGGGGCGTTTACTTATTCCCGCGAAGAAGGGACAAGGGCCTATAATTTTAAAGGCCAGGTGCCTGACAGATTAAAGTCAGAACGTTTAGCTGCGGTTATGTCTGTCCAGCAGGAGGTATCGCGCCAGATCAACAGTAAATTTTTGGGGAAAAGCCTTATGGTCTTAGTTGATGAAGAAGAGGACGGTTCTTACCTGGGCCGTACGCAATATGATGCTCCGGAAGTTGACGGTTTAGTCTATATCAGGTCTAAGCATAAACTGCATCCGGGTGATTTCGTAAGAGTTAGGATCAGTGATACCTTAGAATATGACCTTGTCGGGGAGGTAGAATAATGAATCTCGCGAATAGATTGACGATGCTCAGGATCCTTCTAACTTTTGTTTTCATGGTTGTTTTATCTTGGCAGGGCCTGTGGGCCAAGATCGCGGCTTTAATAATTTTTAGCCTGGCTGCCCTTTCAGACCTTTTTGACGGGATGATCGCTCATAGAAGGAATATGGTTACGGATTTTGGCCGGCTGATGGACCCGATTGCCGATAAGATTCTGGTCCTGGCGGCGTTTGCCGCGTTCTTACAGTTGCAGTTGATTGAGGCCTGGATGTTTGTGATTATTGTCTCGCGCGAAATACTAATTACCTCTTTACGCCTGTTTGCGCTGAATAAAGGTAAGGTACTTTCGGCGGCTAGGGCGGGTAAGCATAAAACCGTTTCCCAGATGGCCGTGATATTTTATATCCTGGGTTTTATTGTGGTCAAGGAGTCGGTGATGACCTTTTCCAGCTGGAATCCGGTCTGGGAGGATTTTTTCCGTAAAAGCATAAATATTATGATGCTTCTTACTGTCGGGCTTACTCTATATTCGGGCTTATCTTATCTGTGGGAAAACCGTAAAATTATTACCAGGTTATAAGCGTGTTTAAATTCTTAATTAAAACTATAAGCACCTTCTTTTATGTCGGTTATTTTCCGCTTATTCCCGGCACAGCCGGAAGCGTCGCTGCGGTATTCTTCTTTTTCCTGATTAAAAATAATCCCACAACCTATCTTATAACTTTAGCGGCATTATTGATTTTAGGTTTTCTGACTAGCGGCATGGCGGAAAAAATAATGCGGAAGACCGATCCGCCTTGCGTAGTCATAGATGAGGTTTGCGGCATGCTGATCGGGTTTTTATTCCTGCCCTACGATATAAGATTAGTGATCATCGCTTTTGTGATCTTTCGCATACTGGATACGCTTAAACCTTACCCGATAAGCTCGTTTGAAAAATTAAAAGGGGGCTTAGGCGTAATGAGCGATGATATTATTGCCGGGCTCTATACCAATCTTATCCTTCAGGCAGTGGTGAGTTTTACTTCTTTTAGCGCTGCGTAGACAGGCCCGCCTGGGCCGAGGGTACTCTTAAATAAAGTGATCTTTGTTACATCAAATTCAATATTCCTGCCGGAAAAATAATTCTCCAGTTCCTTTAAATTATTAGCCAGCCCGTCTTTATTTAATGTTCCCTTTACTCTACCGATAGTTATATGCGAAGAAAAGGGACGTTCTTCTTTGGAGATTCCCAGTTCTTCGATTCTTTCTTCTAATTCTCTGGCAAGCACCGCAGTTTCTTTATCGCCTTTATCGATCCCGACCCAGACTATCCGGGGGAATTCTATCCTTGGGAAGGCGCCGAGAGAGCCAAGGCTCATCTGGAACTGCCGGGATTTTTTGGCAGTATCTTCGATGGCTCCGGTAATCTTTATGGATTTGCCTTCATCGATTTCACCTAAGAATTTCAGGGTCAGATGAATATTCTCAGGCTCAATCCATTTTACATCCGCGCCCGCTTTCTTAAGCAAGTCCTGTAATTCAGAGAGTTTATCTTTAATTTCTTGTGATAGTTCAATAGCAATAAATGTGCGCATACTCGGAACCAAGCCAATCCATCCGCTAACTATAAGATATTCTTTAATAATTTTAATGCTTTTAAGGTTGCTTGCTGTCTAACGCTATTACGAGTTCCCTTAAAAACAAATTTCTTGCAGAAGTTTATATTTTTAGAGGAGAGGGCGATAAAGACCGTGCCGACGGGCTTTTGGGGGGTTGCGCCGGTCGGGCCGGCAATACCGGTTATGCTAATCCCTAAGTCAGTTTTGGCGAGTTTTTCTATTCTTTGCGCCATAAGGAGTGCAGTTTCTTGGGAAACCGCGCCTTTTTTACGGATAACTGAAGCCGGAATTCTTAAGATACTTTTTTTAGACTCGTTGCTGTAAGTTGTTATCCCCAGGATAAAATAACGGGAGCTATCCGGAAAGAGCGTAAGTAATGAGGAAAGCAGTCCGGCAGTGCAGGATTCAGCGGTGGCAATGGTCTTACCGCTTTTTAGCAGGCGTAGATGTACCTGTTTTATAAGGTTTTGCATAATTATAGGCATATTATAACTCTTTTATGGCTATTGACAAGGTAGAAAATTGTGTTATAATTCATTACTAGATTAATCTTCAGGGCAGGGTGTAATTCCCGACCGGCGGTAGCGCAGAAGCGCAAGCCCGCGAGCTTCCGATAGGAAGCATGATCTGGATAATTTCCAGAGCCGATTGTAAAGTCTAGATGGAAGGAGATTAATAATTCTTATGCCCGAAGATCATCTTCGGGTTTTTTATTGAGTGGATAACTTACGGAGCGCATAGCGAACGTAAGTTATAGCGAAGCGTCCGCGAAATAATCCCGAGCCTTTGACTAACGTTGTTACAGGCGAGGGATCTAAGGGGTACAATTTATGTTTAATACTATACCGGAAATTCTGGAAGATTTAAAAAACGGCCAGATGGTTATCGTGGTTGATGACGCAGACCGCGAGAACGAAGGCGATCTGGTTATGGCGGCATCTTTTGTCAAGCCGGAGCATATAAACTTCATGGCTAAGTTTGGCCGCGGGCTTATCTGCGTGCCGATGGAAGAAGAGAGGCTTAAGGTTTTAAATTTAGGGCCGATGCTAAAAGATAGAGGGGCTTTTGGACGGGAAGACCCTTTTGCTACTGCCTGGATGATGTCTGTGGATGCGGCTAAGGGTATAACCACGGGTATATCCGCGTACGACCGTTCGCGCACAATAGAAGTTTTAATTAATCCGCAGTCTAATCCTGAAGACCTCATCCGGCCAGGGCATATTTTTCCGTTAAGGGCCATGGCCGGAGGAGTATTGGTGCGCGCAGGCCATACCGAGGCAACTGTTGACCTTATGCGCCTGGGCTCATTGTATTCAGCAGGCGTAATCTGCGAGATAATGAATGATGACGGCAGTATGTCGCGCCTGCCGCAGTTATTGGAATTTTCCCGGAAGCATAAATTAAAAATCTGTTCCATGGCCGACCTTATCGAATACCGCCGGCGTTCGGAGAAATTGATTGAAAAGGTAGCCGAAACCAGGCTTCCTACGGAATTCGGAGAGTATAAACTTATACTCTACCGCGACCTGACTAATAATAAAGTGCATACCGCTCTTATTATGGGCCAGTGGAAGGATGAGCCGGTTTTAGTGCGCGTGCATTCCGAATGTTTAACCGGAGATGTTTTCGGTTCTCTGCGTTGCGATTGCGGCCGGCAATTGAACAGGAGTATGGAAATTGTTGGCAGGCAGGGCCAGGGCGTTATCCTTTACATGAACCAGGAGGGCCGGGGTATCGGCCTGGTAGAGAAGATCAAGGCCTACGGCTTACAGGATAAAGGATTGGATACGGTAGAGGCTAATGAAGCCCTGGGTCATAAGGCGGACTTGCGCGATTACGGCATCGGCGCCCAGATACTGGTGGATTTAGGGGTTAAAAATATCAGGCTGCTGACCAATAATCCGCGCAAGATTGTCGGCTTGGAAGGCTATGGCCTGGCGGTGGTTGAGCGCCTTTCTTTGGAAATTGAGCCAAATCCGTCTAATTACCGTTATCTAAAGACCAAAAAGGAAAAGCTTGGTCATAATTTAAATATAACCTAGGGACGGGATTTAAGAACCGTCCCTAAAGAAAAAGGGGGGAGAGAGATGATGAAGGTGATTGAGGGTAATTTAATCGCAAAAGGAAAAAAGTTCAGTATCGTGGCTTCGCGTTTTAATAATTTTATGACTAAAGAATTAGTTTCTGGATGCGTGGATACTCTAGTCAGGCACGGAGCAAGTGGCGATGATTTAACCGTAACCTGGGTCCCCGGGGCATTTGAGATACCCGCGGTTGCGCAAAAATTAGCTAAAACCAAAGATTATGATGCCGTAATCTGCCTGGGTACAGTTATCCGCGGAGCAACCCCACATTTTGATTATATCGCTTCGGAAGTAGCCAAGGGTATAGCCAGGGTTTCGGAAAGCACCGGTGTCCCGGCTATCTTCGGGATTATTACTGCCGATACGATTGAACAGGCAGTAGAGCGCTCCGGCACCAAGGACGGGAATAAGGGAAGCGCTGCCGCTTTATCGGCGATAGAAATGGTTAATATCTTAGAGAAAATAAAATAAGATGCGTAAACGAACACTTGCCCGCGAATACGCCCTGCAGGTCCTCTATCAACTGGATATTACCAGTGATGCGCCTAAAAACGCGTTAGAAAATTTTTGGTCTAACCGTAAAGACGAAGAAATTGATGCTGTTTTGAAAGAATTTTCTTCGGAATTGGTCAGGGGAGTAGCCCAAAACCTGGAAGAGATAGATAAAAAGATAGTTAAATATGCGGCTAACTGGCAGCTTAAGCGGATGGCTGTGGTGGACAGGAATATTATGCGTTTGGGATGCTTTGAACTCTTATACCGCGAGGATATCCCGCCGAAAGTTTCCATCAACGAGGCAGTAGAACTGGCCAAAAAATTTTCCGGTATTGAATCGGGGAAATTCGTCAATGCCATATTGGATAAGGTAAAGCTCGAAAAAAATAAATGAAATCCGCGGATTTACACCTGCATACCATATTTTCAGACGGTACCTATACCCCTGAAGAATTAATCAGTCAAAGCTTAAAAAGCGGATTGTCGGCTATCGCCGTAGTTGACCACGATACCGTAGCGGGCCTTGCCCCTACAATAGCCGCAGCCGGAGAGAGCGGCCTGGAGGTTTTATCCGGAGTAGAAATCAGCGCGGAGTATAAAAACCAGGAAGTCCATATCCTGGGTTATTTGATTGATTATCAGGATAAAGCTTTCTTAGAGAAGACAGCGTCCTTAAAAAATAATCGCATTGAACGTGTCTATAAAATAGTCGCTAAATTAAATGCTTTAGGTATACCTTTAGACCCGCAAAGCGTATTTGACCTGGCGGCTAGCGGTACGGTAGGCAGGCTGCATATTGCCCGGGCATTGGTTAAGGGAGGGTTGGTCAGGTCCATATACGAGGTATTCCATAAATATATCGGAGATAATGGCCCGGCTTATGTTTTGGGATTCCGTTTTAGCCCTCAAGAAGCCATAGAATTTATTAAGAAAGCCGGAGGCGTACCGGTTTTAGCCCATCCCTATACTTTGAATAATGACGAATTGATTTTAGAGTTTGTAAAGTTAGGGCTTATGGGCCTGGAGGTTTATTACCCGGAGCATTCGCAGGGAGCGGTTAACTTTTATCTGGAGCTGGCCCGGCAGAATAATTTATTGGTTACCGGAGGCTCAGACTGCCACGGTAAAGCTAAGCCCGAGGTGCGTATCGGTTCAATCAAAGTGCCTTACGCGTTAGTTGAAAAGTTAAAAGAGGCGAAAGAAAATTTAAAATGAAAAAGACCCGCGAATATTATATGAACCTGGCGTTGAAATTAGCCCTAAAAGGCAAAGGTAAGACTTCGCCTAACCCCCTGGTCGGGGCTTTGGTGGTAAAAAACAACCGGATTGTCGGCAGGGGTTTCCATGGGCAGGCCGGACTTAGCCACGCTGAGGTTATCGCCCTGGATGAAGCCCAGGATTTGGCGGAAGGCGCAACTCTCTATGTTACCTTAGAGCCCTGTTGCCATTTCGGCCGCACTCCTCCTTGCGTGGCCAGGGTTATTAAAAGCGGAGTCAAAGAAGTTATAGTGGGCATGGTTGATCCTAACCCCTTAAACAATGGAAAGGGTATTGAGATACTTAAGCAGAATAAAATAAAAGTTAAAGTAGGTTTTTTAGAAGATAAATTAAAGCGGTTAAATGAAGTTTTTATAAAATATATTACCCGTAAAACACCTTTTATTACGGTTAAAGTAGCCGAATCGTTGGATGGCCGTATCGCCACCAGGACCGGCGATTCTAAATGGATAACCTCGGATAAATCCCGCGGTTTTGCGCACCGGCTGCGCGCTGATTTTGACGCGATTATGGTCGGAGTAAATACTGTCTTAAGGGATAACCCTAAGCTGGATGTCTGGTTTTCCAAAAGGCATCCGGTTAAAATTGTTGTGGATAGTCAGTTAAGTACTCCGGAAAAGGCGAATATATTCTCCGGATCAAACCCGGTGATTATCGCCACCCTGGCTACGCGTTTGGGCCAGGAGACCGAGAACAGGGTGATCCTCGGCCGTAAGGCCAAGATTCTGGAAATTAAGGAGAAGGCCGGCCAGGTTAACCTGAAAGATTTAATGAAGAAGCTAGCCGGCGTGGGCATTACCAGCATCCTTGTCGAAGGCGGCGGAATGCTCATTGGTTCGTTATTTGACGAAGGCCTGATAGATAAAATAATGTTTTTTATCAGCCCTAAGATTATCGGCGGTAAAGACGCCATTAGCTCGGTAATGGGCCAGGGTATAGCGCGGATTGAACGGGCAGCGAAATTAAAGAATATGTCCTTAAGGCGGTTCGGGGAAGATTTTCTGATCGAGGGGTATATAAAATAATATGTTTACGGGTATCGTGGAAGAGCTGGGGGTAGTAAAAAGAATTTCGCAGCGCGCCAATATCCGTCTTATTGAAATCAGCTCCGAAAAAACTCTAGCCGATGTAAAAAAAGGAGACAGCCTGGCCGTAAACGGGGTATGCCTGACGGCAGTAGAAATAAAAAAGGGTTATTTTGCTTTTGAGGTTATGCCTCAAACTTTAAAAGTAACTAACCTGGGCAATATCAGAGTTGGTGATAAAGTCAACCTTGAGCGCAGCCTGAAAATGGGGGACAGGATATCCGGGCATTTTGTGCTGGGGCACATTGACTGCCTGGGGATTATCCGTAAGAAAAATTACGCCGGCGCTAACCTGGCTTTTGAGATTGCCGTGCCTCCGGAATTCCTGGGATATTGTTTACCCAAAGGTTCGGTCAGCGTTGACGGGATCAGCTTAACTATCATGGCTAAGCAGTCCAATGTTTTTAGCGTATATATTATTCCGCATACCCTTAAAAATACTACTTTGAGTTTTAAGGGCCCATCGGCTAAGGTTAATATTGAATTTGACCTTTTGGCTAAAAAAGGCAAGTAGCGTTATGTTAACTTGTAATTATTGCCAACCTAAATATTTTCTGTTATACTAAATTTAAATAATACGGGGCGTGGTCATCCTCTTTCGGGGGATTTCGCCACGCAAGATATTATACGGGGCGTGGCTCAGTTTGGTAGAGCGCTTGGTTCGGGACCAAGAGGTCGACAGTTCAAGTCTGTCCGCCCCGACCACTTATGAAAAAGCAAGTCCAGGTTTATTATTCCGGGCGGGTGCAAGGGATAGGTTTTCGTTTTACTGCCGAACGCCTGGCCGAAGATCTGGGTGTCTTAGGCTGGGTCAGTAACCTTAGCGATGGCCGGGTAGAATTGGTTGCCGAAGCCAACGAAGATACCCTTAAAGATTTCCTTAGCCAGCTGAACAATATTTTTAAACGCTATATTCAGGATATACAGATAGACTGGAAGCCTGCCACAGGTACATTTAAAGATTTCGGAGTAAGATTTTAAATGCCGGATATAGAGAAAAACATAGATTCGCTAAGGGAACAAATCCGCCGCCACGATTACCTTTATTACGTTTTAAGCCAGCCGAAAATCTCCGATAAAGAATACGATGATTTAATGCGTAAGCTCAAAGGCTTGGAGGATAAATATCCCCAGTATAAGTCGGATGATTCTCCTACCCAGCGCGTCAGCGGCGGTATTTTGCAGGGGTTTAAGACAGCTAGGCATCGGCAGAAGATGCTTTCCCTGGATAACACCTATAGTTTTGAAGAATTGTACGATTGGGATAAGCGCGTAGCCAAGGGGCTGGGGAAAAACAAAAAAATAGAATTTGTAGCCGAACTTAAAATTGATGGCGTCAGCGTAAACCTTACCTATATGAACGGTCGATTAGTCAGCGGCGTAACCCGGGGAGACGGAGAAACCGGCGAGGATGTTACCCGGAATATTAAGACTATTCGCGCAATCCCCCTGCTCCTGCGGGGCAGTAATGTCCCGGAATTAATCGAAATCCGCGGCGAGATTTATATGGACAGGGTGGAATTCGCTAAATTAAATAAAGAAAGAGAAACAGAAGGCGAGGCAATATTTGCCAACCCCAGGAATGCCGCCAGCGGTTCTTTAAAGCTGCTCGACTCTTCGCTTATGTCCGAGCGCCGCCTGAATTTTTTCGCGCATTCCCTGGGTGAATACGCCGGGCCTGCCCTGAAGACCCATTGGGAGTTTTTTTCCCGGCTAAAAGAGTGGGGCGTACGCGCGAATATGTATTCGGAGCTTTGTAAAAATTTAGCTGGAGCAATTGCATATTGCAATAAGTGGGAGAAAAAAAGAGAAGGGCTTACCTACGATATAGACGGCATAGTAATCAAGGTAAACGCTATCAGCCAGCAGAAGGAATTGGGCTTTACCCTGAAGAGTCCGCGGGGGCAAGTGGCTTACAAATTCCCTGCACATCAGGCGACCACGGAGGTGCTGGATATTGTACCCCAGGTTGGCAGGACCGGCATAATAACACCAGTGGCCAGATTAAAGTCTGTTGTCTGCGCCGGCGTAACCATAAAGCACGCCACGCTGCATAATTTTGATGAAATCAACAGGTTGAAAATCAGGATAGGCGATAGGGTATTGATTGAGAGGGCCGGAGAAGTAATTCCTAAAGTGGTCAAGGTTAGCGAGCACAAAGGAAAAAAAGAGTTTTCAGTCCCTAAGAATTGTCCTGTCTGTTCAGGAAAAGTTGTGAAAGAGAAAGAAGAAGATGTTGCCTACCGCTGTATAAACCCGTCCTGTCCGGCCCAGCTGGAGAGAGAACTGTTGCATTTCGCTTCGCGCGCTGCCCTGGATATTGAAGGCATGGGGAAAGCGGTTGTAGAGCAGCTTGTGCGCTTAAAGTTAGTCCGGGACTTCGCGGATATTTATAAATTAAAATCGGATGATCTTAAAAGATTAGAGTTATTTAAAGAAAAAAAGATTAATAACCTGCTCTTAGGTATTGAAAATAGTAAGCATAGGACATTATCCCGTCTTATTTATGCCTTGGGTATCCGCCATGTGGGGGAGAAGGCAGCATTTGTTTTAGCGCGCGAATTTAAGACCCTGGATAATCTGCTGGCTGCCAAGCAGGATGGACTGGATAGGATTTATGAAGTCGGTTCAGTAATGGCGGAGTCAATTACGGAATATTTCAACCAAGGCTCGACCAGGACAATCATCGCCAGGCTTAAAGCAGCGGGGTTGAATTTTGAGGAAGATCTTACGCCAGGTAAAGCTACTTCTTTAGCCGGTAAAAGGGTAGTCTTTACGGGAGAACTTAAGAGCTTGAGCCGGCTGGAAGCCGAAAGACTGGCGCGCTCGCTTGGCGCAAATACCGTTTCTTCGGTAAGCAGGAATACGGATTTTGTCGTGGCCGGCGAAAATCCCGGCTTAAAATACGAGAAAGCAATACAATCAGGGGTAAAGATTATTGATGAAAAGGCATTCAAGGAGATGATTAAATGAGAAGCAAGAGGCGATGGTTCTTACTTTTTACTTTTTATTTTTTACTTTTTACTTTATGCGGCTGCGAGGCATTTGTGCGTAAATTCACGCGCAAGTCTAAAAAAGATAAAGTCCCGGTCGAAATGGTCCTGGCGCCGGAAGAGTGGAAAGGCCCGCAGATGACTAAAGAGGAACAATACCGGCAGTATTTTGTTTTCTGGCAATCCTGGCAGGATGAGCTGATAAATGCCTTAACGCAGAACGCTTCCCAGAAGAAAAAGTTTGATTGCGCTCAGCAGGCGATGAAGAACCTGGTCGGCCTGCGCTCTCTCCTGAATGAAAGCAAGCAGAAGCAGTTGGATATTTACCTGAAACAGTTGGTTGACCTGCAGAATGATATTAAGTCTGATATTTACGGTAACGCCAATAATTTTTACCGTCAGAATTCCGAGAAGCTAAAAATGAATATCTCGCAGCGTTTCTCGTATAGCGACGTAAAGAACGACATATTATGATCTTAGAAAAAATTTCCGTAGGCGCGCTGCAGGTTAATTGTTATATTCTGGCTAGCCAGCGGGATTCCCAGGCGATCATTATCGACCCGGGAGCTGAAGTGCGTAAAATCCGGAAGGTATTGGATAAATATAACCTGACGCCGGCCTTGATTATCAATACTCACGGCCATTATGACCATATCGGGGCGGATAATGCGTTTAATCTTCCGGTCTATGTGCATAAACTTGACGCACCGATGCTGCAAGACGCACAGTTGAATATGTCAGGGTTATTTTCGCTTCCCTGTACGGTTAAATCCAGGATACTATTACTGGAAGATAACCAGATCCTTGGGCTTAGCGGCCTACAATTGAAAGTTGTGCATGTGCCGGGGCATACGGCTGGAGGGATTGCCCTGCTGCTTCAGGAACCGCAAGAAAAAATAGCCTTTACCGGCGATACATTGTTCTGCTCCGGGATAGGCAGGTCGGATTTATCCGGCGGCAGCCAAGCGGCATTGATTAAGTCGATAAAGGAGAAGTTATTTATTTTGTCCGATGATACCAGGATCTACCCCGGGCATGGCCCGGACTCCACGATAGGCCAGGAGAAGAAAAATAATTTAATATGAAAGAATTGATTGATACTTTCCTGAATTATCTGTCGGTAGAGCGCGGATTATCCAATAATACGATTATCTCTTACCGGGAAGACTTAAACACCTACCTGGATTTTATTGAAAAGAACGATATTGATGCCCTCTCCAAAATATCCAAGAATAATATCACCAATTTTATGTTTGCCCAGAAAGAAAAAGGAATCGGGGCAAATTCCATTGCCCGGCGCCTGGCGGCGATAAGGATGTTCCACCGTTTCCTTACGCGGGAGAGGATTCTAAAGAGCGACCCGAGCACTTTGATAGAATCGCCTAAATTATGGAAGAGGGTTCCGGAGACGCTCTCTCTGAATGAGGTAGAAGCTTTGATTGCTCAGCCGAATGTACGGGATATCCAGGGTATAAGGGATAAGGCTATTTTAGAGACGCTTTATGCTACGGGTATGCGCGTATCGGAAGCGGTGAACCTCAAAAAAGATAATGTAAATTTAGATATCGGATTTTTACGCTGTATCGGTAAAGGCGCTAAGGAGAGAGTTATTCCCCTGGGTAAGAAGGCAATAGCCGGCATACAGAGGTATCTGGATATTTCCCGGCCTAAACTTTTAAAAAATAAAGAATCGGAATTTTTGTTCGTCAGCCGTTTCGGCAGTAAGATCTCCCGGCAGTCATTCTGGAAAATTATTAAAAAACACGCTACAGCTGCGCGTATCAAGAAGCCGATCAAGCCGCATATTTTAAGGCATTCATTTGCCACGCATCTGCTTGAGCACGGAGCGGACCTGCGTTCAGTCCAGGAGATGCTCGGGCATTCGAATATTTCTACAACCCAGATTTATACTCATATCAATAAAGATAGGTTAAAAAGCGTGCATAAACAATTTCATCCCAGACCATAAAAGCAGTATGTAGCAGGTAGTATATAGCATGCAGGGAGAGAGATGAAAAGATACCTGGAGAAAATTCCGAAAGAACTAAAGAGTTTGATTAATAAAATACGTAATCTCGCCGCGATGAAAAATACGCCGGCTTATCTTGTAGGCGGGTTGGTGCGCGATTTGATCCTGGGCGTTAAGAATCTAGACCTGGATATAGTTATTGAAGGAGACGGTATAGGGTTAGCCCGGGATTTTGCGGATTCCCTCGGCGCAAAAGTTACCATCCACCGGCAATTCGGCACAGCTACGGTTTTTGCAAGGCCCGGCCTGAAAATTGACTTTTCCAGCAGCCGCCAGGAACATTATCCTTCTCCGGCGCACCTGCCTTTGATTAAAGCAGGCTCGCTTAAGGATGATCTATTCCGGCGCGATTTTACGATCAACGCTATGGCTATAGGATTAAAAGACGGCAGGCTGGTGGATTATTTTGGCGGCCTGAATGACCTGCGGCATAAGGTTATCCGCGTATTACATCCGTTAAGCTTTATGGACGACCCGACGCGGATATTAAGGGCGGTGCGTTTTGAGCAGAGGTATAATTTTAAAATTGAACCGGATAGCCTGAAGCTTTTAAAAGAAGCAGTCCGGTTGAAGATGTTGGAACGCATCCATCCGCACAGGACGCGCGATGACCTGATCCTGATACTTAAAGAAAAAGACCCGATTAAAGAGTTAAAGCGTATAGAAAAATTAGCGGGTTTTGATTTTATCTTACCACAGCTAAAAATTATCCCGAAAACTTACGCGCTTTTAAAAGCTATTAAGAAGGAAATCAGTTATTTCCATAAAAACTATACCGAACGCAGGCCCCTGGATACCTGGGTAATTTATCTTATCGGATTATTGGAGGCCCTGGAGGCAAAAAAAATCAAAAAGATTTGCGCTAAATTTGGCTTACGCAAGGGGGAAGAAAAGAGGCTGTTAAGTTATAAGCGCTTCCAGGGCCGTTTCGTTACAGATCTAAGCAAGGCCAGTATTAAACCGGCAAGAACTTTTGCTTTACTTGAGCCGTTAAGTTATGAAACTATCCTCGCGCTCAGGGCAAAATATAATAATCCTGTATTTAAGCGCAATATTACGGATTTTCTGGATATTTATAACGGTATGCGTATCTC